>Ga0209018_1000584_pt1 | contig 33322 bp, 16 predicted proteins | sample YNPBryBLVA2012_FD_185814 | JGI IMG/M metagenome (GOLD analysis project Ga0209018, IMG submission 185814) | Anoxygenic and chlorotrophic microbial mat microbial communities from Yellowstone National Park, USA - YNP Bryant BLVA 2012 (SPAdes)... ...
GACCAATGAGTTGGAGAAGGATGTCATTAATCACATGCATTTTGCCAATTATATTGAGGACTATGGTCGCAATGCCAATGTGGGATTGCGGTATCAGTTTTAACAGGCAACTGCACCCAAAAAGCAACCGAACTTGTACACTTATTTTTCAAAGGAGGTGATACGATTTAGAGTCCAAAAATAATATTCCATGTTCATCTCGTCGCGTGCTCCCCATCCTATTGTGAGAATGATTCATATCGAGATTTGGCCCACCAGATCTTTGAGCACGCGATCTGGCTGGTGTCGTAGCCAGGAAATGGAGAAGCATTGCGATAAGATGGGTCGCGATCATTTTGAGCGTCGTCGCTGGAAGTTAGCTTCCACCAAAATCAGAAAGGAAGGTGATGCGAGCCAAAAAAGACTGAAGCCCGTTTATCCCGAATCAAAATTTCTATTCATCACTTTTTTTCTCCAAAAACTAATGAAAGGAATTGTCACATGAAAAAAGCGTTAGTACTTTCGGCGATTATCATGTTGCTGATCATTAGCAACCATGAGGTTTTCTCTCAAACCCAGTCAAAAGGCGATACTTTGCTTGTAGGTCCATTGAACTCCGAGGGTCAACCGATCGGGGCGCTAAACGAAGCGATAAAGAAAGATGTCGATGCCAGCGGGAACCGGCTTCATAAGGTGTATAAGTTAGAGCGCAACGCCCAGTATATTCTGACGGATGTCATTCAGGCGGATTTCCCATTAGTCATCGTCGCGGATAAGCCCGATCCAGCTAATCGGCCTCCCATTATTCGATGCGGTCTCCGAGCTGACGGAAGTACGGTCGACAATTGGTGGAACCTCTTCGATAACGCGACTTTCAAGAATCTCTGGTTGACGGGAGTGAATCTGGATGGGACAGGCCCGATCTCTTGGATTACCCAGACAGTAAACGCCTCGGGAAAGAAGATCATTTTTGATGGCTGCATTCTGGAAGCACCTTTTACTTGGTGGGCGATGTTTGCAGATTGGGGTGGCAATAACGTCTATAAGATCCTCAACTGCATTTTCAAAAATGTTGGCAATCCCACTGGCACCACCTGGAACGGCGCTATTTTCCATCATTTGAGGATCGACTCCGCCATTATCCGCAATACGACGTTCTTCAATTTTGGCTGCTTTGCTGTGAACGGAGGCGAAGGCACGTTCTACACCGAAGTGGACCACTGCACGTTCGTGAACTCTATGGTCCACCCGGTGAACAATCATCGCCATATCAAGCAAATTTACACCAACAACCTGTTTGTCAACTGCCATGCGTTCAGCGATGATTTCGATGAAATCAAACGCCACTTCGATCAGGAAGTGAAAGGTCTCATGAACTATGCTGAGATCCAATGGGATCCCCAGCAGCTCGATTCGCTGTACGGTCCCACCGGTGTGTACGGCAGCTCCAAAGGTTATGATCCCAATGGTGACGGCCATTTGACCGATGACGAATTGGTTTGGGTATTGAAGAACAATGTCTGGTGGTACACCCAACCGATCAAAGATTATTGGGCGCAGTTTAACAATGTTGTTCCCAATCCCTGGATGAACAATTATAACAAGGCTATGTTTGAGAACCAGTCTGGCCCATGGACTTGGACGGTTTGGACATTTACCAGAGATACGGCCGGGGTCATCATTGACTCTACACTGGTCACGAAAGTGCACAAGCCTTTCAAATTTTTCAAAGAAGAAAACACCTGGAATGTTGATCCTGGCATTAAAGATATGAACGGCTGCGACGTGCTGCTGGCCCAGAATTGCATCAATATCCGCACTGAGTGGGCTGGCGGAACGGTCACCAACCCCGTGAAGTGGCACAATGTGGCGGATTATCTCGAATTCACCTGGCCATTGGATTTTGATCTCTCTTACACGAACGAAACGCTGAAAACCGCCAGCACTGGCGGCAAACCCATTGGCTCGCTGCAATGGTGGCCGGGGATAGAGTATGTCCCAACCAATGTGAGCTCCCCATCGGGGGCCAAACCCGTGGCGTTCTCATTGAGCCAGAACTATCCGAACCCCTTCAATCCCACCACATCCATCACTTACTCACTGAATAAGAACAGCCATGTCGAGCTGAAGGTCTATAATGTGTTAGGTTCGGAGGTGGCAACTCTGGTGAATGAGACCAAAAATGCCGGCAGCTACGAAGTCCTCTTTGATGCGGGCAAGCTGTCCAGTGGCGTCTATTTCTACCAGCTTAAGGCTGGCGATCAAACCATCACTCGGAAAATGATGCTATTGAAGTAACTCGCATCGAAATAGCCCCATCGGGCGGACGTCTGTGAAATAAGGCCCTTTGCTGAATCACAGCAGAGGGCTTTATTTCAACCATCAACAACTTCTGGTCGCATCGAATGCGAGTGACCTTTTCGGATATTTCATCAAAGGATCTAAATGCGCGCCGCAAAAATTGCTCATGGTGCTAATTTTTCCGATGTCACAAAGCCACCTGGCGGCGAAGCGTTTCGATTGGGATAAATTCCATTCGCCCAAATTGAAAAAAGCATCAGTCCTGGCCGTTGTCGAGAGGCTCGCCCGATCAAAAGTAGGAGTGTGATACCGAGGTGCTGGTATTGTTTATAGCATCATTCAATGATTTTCGACCGAGGGATTAAACGGACTGCTTGCTCACTTGAAGGTTGAAACTGGTCATTTTCATTGATTCGGCATCTCTTTGAGTTCACGCAATTGAATTGAACGGCTCAGTTGCGAGAGTGTGATATGAACAATTTTAAGGGAATCCTTCTGAAAACGCTGTCACTGCTCTTTGTCGCTCATGCAGACATCAGCTTTGCATCTGATTCAGCCCAATTAGCGATCGTCAATTTGCCCGGAAATCACCAGTTCAAACCGCTGGATTGGATCGAATTTCGAACAGCCCAAGCCGGAACAGCTATCATTCTAGATGGTCACGGCATCCCATATTTTCAACAGCCCATTCACCGATCGGCACAAACGCGGGTCGCTGGGGCACTGGGCACGCATACCATCTTGCTGCTTGACAAGGCTGGAAAGCTGATAGATAGCAAATGTTTCAAAGTGGATTGCCAGACAGAACTGATCGACAAAGGGGGGGAATTCTCCCGCTTGTTGGATATGCTTTATTACACCATGACCGCCGATGGCGAGATGATGACCCATCGCTACAAGGGCAAACCCTACGTCACCTTTGCTGGCTGGTTTCAGGACCATGTCCATGTCATGAAAGCCATGAAATATTTTTATCCCGATGTCACTTCTGGCATCGATCTGTTTGCCGAAAGCCAGAGAGAAGACGGAATGATCTATGACAATTATTATAGTCCCTATCACACCTATATCCATTGGTTAAAACGTTTCGGACCTGAGTTTGTCCAGGTACCAGATGACCCGCAAATGAATTCGAGCTTCTTCGTGCGCATTCCAGTGGAAAACATGGGCGAGTTCACCTTTCTGGAAGCAGTCTATTACGCCTGGAAAGCGACCGGCGACGATGCCTGGATGGCGTCCCGACTGGATAATTGCATCAAGGCCATTGAGTATGCCACCTCGGATCCCTATCGCTGGTCCGAAAAATTTCAGCTATTGAAGCGGGGCTACACCATCGACATCTGGGATTTCCAGCCGGAACAGGATGCTGCCGTTTGGGGCGGAGATTTTATGATGGCCAAGCCTGGCGTTACCAATTTCAGCATCATGTATGGGGATAATATCGGCATGGCGGTCGGTTGCCAATACACCGCTGAGATGTTGCGTTATATGGGACGCAACGAGGAGGCGGCAAAAATCGAGCAGATCGGCAAAGATATCAAAGAACGGATCGATAAGCTAAGTTGGAACGGATCATTTTATACCCATCATATTCCAGAGGATCCTACTATAAAACGCGATTTTGGCGGGACCGACGAATCGAAGCAAGTAACGATTTCTAACGCCTACGCCATCAATCGCCGGATCGGTCATGACAAATCGGTGGCCATTATCAAAACGTATCAGAACATCGCTAGAGAAATGCCCGCTTCGTCGCCTGGTGAATGGTACATGTGCTACCCGCCGTACGAAAAAGGGTGGCATATCGACAAATGGGAATACATGAATGGCGGCGTTTCTTCCATCGTGGCTGGTGAAGTAGCCCATGGCGCGTTCAATCATGGTTTTGAGGAATACGGAGTACACATTCTGCGGCGCATGGCGGAGCTGGCAAAAATCTCGGGCAATCGACTGCTCTGCATCTACCGTGGAGCGCTGCCAGATCCACCGAAACGGAATTTCACACCAATTTCGCTCAAAGCAATCGCCAACGCCGATATTTGTGGAGAGGGTGCCAAGGGGGTACCCGGCTGGACCGGTGAAGGGGATAACGATCTTCACGAATTCCCGGTCGGGGAACAGGTGTTCAAAGATGTCCCGTTCACCATTGTGGATCCGGCGCAAAATGGAAGGCGAGCCTGCCTAATCCTCTCCGGCAAGCCCGGCTACGCCAAACAAGGCCGATTGCCTGTCGCAAAAAGAGCTGCTTCGATCTATTTTCTGCATACGCAAAGCCGGGGTGTCTATTGTGGCGATATCAACCTTCGCTATCAGGACGGCAGCGGATTTAAAACGCATGTGATTCGTGGCGAAAATATCGCCGGCTGGTGGTATCCGCAGGACGGTCCATACAATGATGGCCAACGCCCCTACTATGTGGCCTGGACCGGCAAGAATGAAAAAAGCCTATCGGTCGGCGTTTATATTTTCGGCATCAATAATCCATTTCCTGATAAAATCATCGACTCGATTGATTTCCAAAGCGCCGGCACCGAGGCATTGTGGATGATTTTGGGCGTCACGTTAAGCGATCATCCGGTATTTTTTATGCCAGAAAGGATTTCTTATGGCGCGCCAGATAATTGGGGGGCTGCTGCAGTCGTGTATGCCTTGCTCGAAGGGCTGGCTGGCATCAAAGACGAAGGTATCGCTTTCGATAGAGCTCGACTTGCCCCCCGCTGGTCGGCTGCCGGTGTCGATGAAGCGACTGTCAGGGTCAAATACCCTGCCTCTAATGGCTATGCGGCATATCACTATCAATTCGACAGCCAGAACAAAGAGCTTCGGGTGGAATTCACTGGCACCGCGGCCATTATGGACGTGGAGCTGCTCATTGACAGAGATCAAACCGTAACCGCCGTTTATTTGAACAATCAGCCAATTGATTTTAAAACCAAATTTGTGGAGCAATCGAAGTACATCGGCATCACAACCGATCGGGTGGCGGCGAACGAGCTGAAAGTGAAGCTCAACTAATGCGGTTGGATATCGGGGCGATAGCGGCATTGCCTGGTCGGCCCGGAATCCCAATGACCTATGACATGAAATTCTAACGCAAAAATGATTATCAATTTTTGGCCCACGAAACTCACGAAAAAGCACTGAAAGAACGCTTTATTTTTTGAAGTTCATGTCCTTCCGTGCATTTTGTGGGCAAAGAATTGTCATTGTGCGTCTACTTAAATAATTTATGGCCACAGAGACAGCGAGAACACGGAGTTTGATTTTTAGAAAATCGCATCAAATCGTTTTTCGATCGTTGATAACATGAATTGGCTGGTCCAAAATTCGCTTTTCTCTGCGACCCCCGTGCCTCTGTGGCCAGGTTTATGAATAGTCCAGGTTAAAAGTCAACCTGAAATTTTAAAATGGAAATGATTATCAAGAATTGCCCCACGAAACACACGAAAGCGCATCGAAAGCACTTTTTATTCGTGTCCTTCCGTGTATTCCGTGGGCAAAGAGTGATCATTTTCAATCGTCATGATTCATTTTAGATTTTTGGCTTTTATATGATGGCATAGCACTGGAAATCATTAACGCTCGCTCGTACTGACAATCGGGAACAGAAAAACTTATGAACAGATCGATTACCCTCACGTTTATCCTTTGCCTGGTCTCAATTGCCGGTTTTGCCCAACAGTGGCAGTCGTTCACAATCGAGAATAGCGGATTGCCCAGCAATAATGTGTTTTCCGTGGATATCGATATGTCCGGCATCCTCTGGTTTGGTACTGACTCTGGCATCACTGCATTCGATGGCTCAAAGTGGTATAGCTATAGCCAGTCGTATGGATTAGCTGATAATCAAGTCAATGATTTAAAAATTATGGAACCGGCAGAGCTATGGGTGGGAACCGACAATGGGGTTTCTGCCATCGCCTTTTCATCGCTGGATGCAGTGACCATGGCTACACCCTATCGCACCAATAACACCGGACTGTTGTCGAACAAAATCAATTCGGTTGCCATCGATCAAAGTCAAATTCGATGGTTCGGTACCGACTCTGGCGTGACCGCGTTCACGGGTCAGAATTGGATATCGACAGGATCGCCGCGCGTGGTGCTGGAAAACGATGTCATGGCCATTGACATCGGTCCTGATCTGATCGCCTATTGCGGTACAGAAGGGGGCGGTGTGGCGCGACTGAAGCTTTCGGAATTCGATATTATCACTGGCGCTTCTACCATGGAGCGCCCCTGGGCACCTGTTCCCATTGATAGTGTCTATGCCATCCACATCGGCGCCGATGGGCTGCAGTGGTTCGGCACCACCCAGGGGTTATTTCAGCATCGGGGCGTCAATTCCAAAATAAATTGGAAGCGGTTTACCGTGAGTGATGGTTTGCCCCATCCCCATGTCCAGGCGATTGCCGAAGATGCGGCAGGCAAAATCTGGGTGGCAACGCGGCGTGGCATCGCCCAGATCGAAAAAGATCTTTCCGCTTATGTGAATTATTCATCCCGGGACGGTTTGATCAATGATGATGTGCGGGACATCGTCATCGCGCCGGATGGCTCAATCTGGTTGGCAACGGCCGGCGGCGTCTCGCGCTTTTCCAGCAATACCAGCATGATTCACAACCATAACGCCGGCACGATGCCTGAGTTTATCGAATTGCATGTCTATCCCAATCCATTCAACCATGCAACTGCCATTGAATTGAGGTGGCAAAATCTGGCTCCAGCAGAAATCAGCATTTATAATTTGTCGGGACAACGAATTCGCAAGCTATGGGATGGCCTGGTTAGCACGAATCGGCTGCTGCTTCCCTGGGATGGCAGGGATGACCAGGGATATATCGTTCCATCTGGGCTCTACCTTGCCCGATGCCGCAGCGGCCTGCAGGTGGTCAATAAGAAAATGGTGCTCATGAAATAATCAGATGTAGTCCACCTCGAAGGTGGACTACATCTAAAAGAAAAGGTGATCAGATGAAAATTTCTCACATTCAAAGCTGCATTCCAAAATTCAATCGAACCGCTGCGCGATTTTTTTTTCCGCTTCTGGGAGTGGCATCGCTGTTCTGGTTTCTGGTGCGGGTGATTCCCAAACCCAGTCGGGCCGCTTACCCTTGCATGAAGGTCGCTTTTCCCATTGCCTCGGGTTTTGTCACCTGGTTGATAGGTCTTTTTGGTTCGGTCGCCGCCTTCAAATTGGCCAGACGGCATTTCCAGCGGGCGCAATATTGGGTCATGGGAATATTCATGGCAGTAGGGGTGAGTGCGGGCTATTTTACGATGATCCAGATGAGCCAGCCGGCGAAATCCACCATCGTTTATAATTACCACTATCCCGCGAACGAGCCCATGGGGCGAGCGAGAGGCATTTTCCCAGGTCGCGTCGCCTGGGCCTGGAATCCCGACGCCACCAATGAAAATCAAACTGGCAAAGACGACGGCAAGATACCAGTCAGCGAGAACGATGATTATTATTTTCTGATCAAAAACAATAATCAGGCGGTCATCGATAGCATGATGGACGATGTGGTAATGAACCTGACCGGCACAACCTCGGTGGCCGACGCCTGGCAGGCACTTTTTCGATTTCATAATCGGAACAAATCTGGTCGCGATAGCAGCTACACGCCGGGGGAAATCATTTTCATTAAGATCAATGCCACTTCCATTATTCAGGGCGATGGCGGCCAGCCCTGGCATACCTGGGAGCCAACGCAACTCACCAAATATAAGCCTACCTGGTGGGCCCATCCCGACGTTGTGGAAACCACGCCCCAAGTGGTGTTATCTGTGCTGCGACAATTGATCTACCAGGCGGGTGTGCGGCAGCAGGATATCTACATTGGCGACCCGATGAAAAATGTCTACAAACATCTATTCGACTACTGGAAGGCCGAATTTCCGCATGTCAACGTGCTGGGCAATGACATCGAATACCACGGACTCAATCTGGCTGCATTGGGCCGAGTGCCCGTGGTAAAAACCGCATCCGACGTGCTGTTCTATTCGGACAAAGGCAAGGTGATGAACCAGGCAGTGTCCGATAAATTGTACACGATTCACGAGCAAGCGGCCTATCTGATCAATATCGCCTCTTTGAAAGCCCACGCCTGCGCCGGCATTACCCTCTGCGCCAAGAATCATTTCGGTTCCCAGGCGCGATCCGATGCCAGCCATCTGCATAAAGGGCTGGTCGGCGAGGAAAACGATCGGCCATATCGAACAGATTACGGCCTCTATCGCGTTCAGGTCGACCTGATGGGACATCGTTTGCTGGGCGGCAATACGGTGCTCTTTGTGGTGGACGGGCTATATAGTGCCATCGAAGGTTGGAGCGATGCCTATCCACGCAAATGGCAGATGGCGCCGTTCAATAATGACTTTACGAATTCGATATTCGCGTCCTTGGATCCCGTCGCGCTGGAATCGGTCTGCTTCGATTTCCTTCGGACGGAATACCATGGTCCCCAGGTGGAATTCAATCGGCCGAACATGGCCGGGGTTGATGACTATTTGCGCCAGGCGGCTGATTCCTCCAACTGGCCAAGTGGCATTGTCTACGACCCAGAAAATGATGGCATCCCCATTTCCAGCCTCGGAGTATATGAGCACTGGAACAACCCCACCGACATGCAATACTCTCGGAACCTGGGCACAGGAAATGGGATCGAATTGGTGAAATTATTCCCTCGCCCGACGGCTGTCCATGCGCCTGATCGCAGCAATTCTCCATCAGGTTTTCAGTTGAAGCCCAATTACCCGAATCCGTTCAATGCTTCAACCCAGATTGCTTATGAATTGGGAGCGGCAGCTAAAGTGAAACTGTCGATTTACAACATTCGAGGGGAGCTGGTTGCCTCGCTGGTTGATGATTTTCAGCCGAGCGGGCGTTATGCGCTCAATTGGAATGGGACCGATGCGGATGGCAGGTTAGTTCCCTCTGGAGTGTATGTGTACAAATTGGAGGCAAATTCATCGCGGGGAACTTTCAGCGCCTCGAAAAAAATGGTCTTGCAGAAATAGACCCTTTCATAGGTTTGAAAGCTTTGAAAGGATAGATGCAAAAAATTATTAGGTGCAATATGAAATCGACACATGTTATTGCCGTACTGATTGCGCTTTTTTCCATGGCCATCGGTCCCGGCTATGGTCAAATCACCGGCTTCTCCGATAATTTTGATGGCAATTTGAAGATGCTTGCCCATCCATACTTCGGCTATCACCAAGCGGATGGAATATTGAGAGTTGATGTTCGTGTTCCGGAAGGGGTCAAATGGCAAGGATTTATCTATGAGATCGGAGATACCATTGATCTTTCAGGGAATCTAAAGCTGAATTTGAAATTAAAATCGGATTTCGATTTCCTGTTAACGGCGTATGTGATCGATGCGGTGGGATTTTATAAGACGTCGAATCAAAAAATTCAAAAAAGCGATAGCTACGTCGATTATTTCATCCAATTCGAAAGTAGCGCTGGATTCGATAGCCATCATATCACGCGATTGCAGTTTACCCCCAACGGCAATACCCCGGATGCAGTGAATGGGACGATCTGGCTGGATGAATTGAAGGTAGGAACCGACGCCATCCCCAAAGCCAGCATCGGCGGAACAACCGAACAGCAGTTCTTTGTCGGCAGCCAGCAGAATGAGATTAAAATTGTCGATCTAAAAAATGCCGCCAGCATCCTCGTTTCTGGCGGCAGCGCTTCCCTCACCAACCTAACGATCTCAGCCATCGTCCATGGCAGCGCAACGATAGGCTTTGATTGTTCGCCCAATTTTATCGGCAGGGATACCGTGACCATCACCGCTGTGGGCACGAGTGGGTTTGAAAATAACTCCATTTGCATACCGATCCTGATCGAAGACAATGCCCCGCCGACCATCGATCCCATCACTGATCTGTCAGCCCGGGTGGGCGATACCGTTTCGGTTCATCTGACCGGCATTGGCGATGGCAACAAAACTGTTCACCAGCCGATCACCATCTCCGGCGCAAGCCAGAACCAATTGGCATTGCCCGATAGCAATATCAAAGTTCATTACGATGGAACGGCCACTGTGGCTGAGTTGATCTTGATCCCAATCGCTGCGGGACGAAACATCCGCATCACGCTGACGCTGGACGATGGCTTTGTCTCCAATAATATGACCGAACGAGCCTTCGCCTTGGACTGTTATGAGCAGTTCAATCATCAGCCGACCCTTGATGACATCCCGAACCAATTCGTCTACCTCGCCTTTGGCACGCAAAGGATCAAGCTGAGTGGCATCAGTGATGGCGACGATGGGACGCAAATGCTGACAATTTCCGCAACCAGTTCGGACACTGCTGTGATCAAAAATCAGGATCTGTTGATCCATTACACCCAGGGGTCAGCCACGGCTGAGCTCACGTTTACACCCTCGGCTCTGGGCAAAACGAAAATCACCATTACCGTGCTGGATAATGGCGGCACAGCCAACAACAACGGCGATGCCCAGATCTCGCGGTCTTTCTATATCGAATCTGCACCGCTGCCACAGTCAGGTCTGGCTGTCCCATTGGCAGAATTTGGCTCCGGCAAAGTGACCCTTTTGGAGAAGCCGGGCGACTGGAACGTCGAAGGATACGGAACCACCCAGAAACCAGAACTCGGCACCTTTCATGGCAAAGAAAATGTCCTGAAAATTGCCATCAATAACAAGACGTGCTGGACCGGGATCTGGTACATGTTCCAGGAACTCGATCTGAGTCAGCATCGCTATATGTGTTACGACATCTATTTCGAAGGCGGCTCGTTCAGCAACGGAGGCAAAACCCATAGCTATTTTTGGGATGTGAACGACAATCGGAATCTCCCCCGCGCCCATGACCAGCGCAAGACAGTACCGGCTGGCCAATGGCGCACGGTATTTATGGACTATCGGGGTCCCGGCGGCATGAATACCGATGCCGGCCAGGAAATCAACGTAAAACGCATCAATCGCATTTTGATAAATTATGCCACTGATTTTATCTGGCCATTTCCCGTCAATAGCGGAACTGTTTATTTGGCGAATATCAAAGTGGGCAGCGCAGTGCCCGATAGCCTGATCCCGGCGCTAAAACCTGTTTGCACCATCGATCCGATCCCGGATCAGACAGTAACCACCAACGCGGGCCCACAGCACATTCAACTGACTGGCATTGGCAATGGCCTCGCGATTGGCGCTGCCGATAGCATCACGGCCATCAGCAAAAATCCAGACCTCATCCCCCATCCGACGGTCAGCCCGATCAATCCCGATGGCACGGCGCAACTCTCCTTTGAACCTGGCGCTGCTGTGGGAACGGCTGTCATCACCGTCACTGTCAAAGCCAGCGGTTCAGCGGACTATGCGGTCAATTTCAAAATCTACATCGTGGATCCCAGCGATGCTGGAGTGGTAACGATTGAGCTGGATCCATCGCAGCGATTTCAGACGATGCGGGGGTTTGGGACGTTCGAATTCTCGGATCGTCAGAACTATATCGATGCCTACACCACCGATCTCGGCGCCTCCGCAGTCCGAATTGGCCTGATCGGCAATCAGATCGAACCAGTGAATGACAACAACGATCCGAATATTCTGGACCTGGCTGCGCTCAATTATGGCGCTTTCGATTTCAACTATTATCGACGATTGAAAGCCCGAGGCGTAGAAACGTTTATCTTGACTTCCTGGTCACCGCCCGCGTGGATGAAGCGGAATCTATCGCTGAGCTATGGCTATGCCGAGACGCCCAATTACGAGGCGACCGATAATGTCCTCGAGCCATTTTATTACGATGAGTTCGCCGAAAGCATGGTGGCCGTCGTCAAAATGTTTCGCGATCAAGCTGGCATCGATCTCTCGGCCATTGGGCCACAGAACGAACCAGCGTTCAATGAGCCCTACCCTTCGGCCGTGCTCAGCCCGATCAAATATGCCGAATTGATTGCCGCGATCGGCCCTCGATTGAAACAGGAAGGATTGGCTACGAAGATTTACATGCCTGAGCAGGTGTTCTCCCAGCAGCATTATAGCATGACGCAATACATCAATACCCTTGGTCTCAATACCACTGCCGATCAATATACTGGAATTATTGCCACGCATGGCTATGCCTCGGATGGTGTTGGCGAACAGAATCCGACCTATCAAGGCTGGACCGAGCTATGGAACAGCAGCCAGAGCTGCGGCTATCCCAAAGAGCTATGGATGACCGAAACCTTTCCCGAATATCGGAACTGGCAAAGTGCGCTTTCGCTGGCTGGTGCGATCCACGGCGCATTGGTCTATGGCAATGTCAGCCTGTGGACATTATGGAGCATCGAGGGCACGTTGATGGACAAAGGCAAACCCACCGCCAGCTTTTATACTTCGAAAAATTTCTATAAATTCATTCGGCCTGGCGCTCAAAGAATCGCAGTCTCCGACAATCACAGCGACCTGCTGCCATCCGCATTCATCGACACGAAAAATGAGCTAATGACCGCGGTCGTCATCAACAAGTCGACACAACCGATGAAGATAACCGTTTCGGGCGACAGCATCCCTGCCACCTTCGATATGTATGTGACAGCCGAGCATGTCAATTTTCAATATTCAGGAACATATTCGGTTGGACAAATGATCATTCTGCCACCCAAAAGCGTGACCACGCTGGTCGGTTCCCTGGCTGGCGGTTTGACCCAGGTGCTGGATGAAATTACGACGCCACAAAGCTATCGTCTTTATCAAAACTTCCCCAATCCATTCAATCCGACTACCAATATTGAATTCACCATTCCCAAACCTGGGGAGATCAAGCTGGTGATCTACAATCTCATGGGGCAAAAGGTAAAAACGCTGGTGCAGGGGCATTACCCAGCGGGCAGACATCGGATCGTTTGGGACGGCACCAATGACAGCCATGAATTGGTCGCCAGCGGCATTTATTTTTATCGATTCAAATCAGATAACTTCATCACGACCAGAAAGTGCATTCTATTGCGATGATCGAAAGGACAACATGAGAATTTTTCCAGAAGATTTTCTATGGGGCTGCTCTACCTCTGCTTATCAAATAGAAGGCGCCTGGAATGAAGACGGCAAAGGGCCATCGATTTGGGATGCATTTGTTCTAATTCCAGGGAAGATCCACAACGGCGATACGGCGCAAATCGCAGCCAATCATTATCATCGGATGCAAGAAGACATTGAGCTGATGGCCGCACTGGGGGTTAAAACCTACCGATTTTCGATCTCCTGGCCTAGGATTCTGCCGTTGGGTCGCGGCCAGGTGAATAAAAAAGGCATCGAATTTTATTCGAACTTGATCGATCGGCTGCTCGATAAAAATATCCTCCCCTGGCCCACGCTGTTCCATTGGGATTTGCCGCTGACGCTCCAATTCGAGCGGGATGGGTTGCTCAATCCAGAAATTGCCGAGTCGTTTCAGGAATATGCCGATGTTTGTTTTCATCATTTCGGGGATCGCGTCAACTACTGGCTGACCTTCAACGAGCCTTTTGTGTATGCCATTTTCGGGCATGGCTTTGGCATCATGGCGCCAGGCCGTACGTCCAGGGATGAACCCTATCGGGTGGGGCATCATTTTTTGTTATCTCATGCCAGAATCGTAGACTTCTATCGGCAAAAGTATCAGTTCAAGCAGCACGGCAAGATCAGCCTGGCCCTGAATTGCGATTGGCGCGAGCCGCTGACTGATAGCCCTGAAGATCAGGCAGCGGCGCAACGGGCACTGGAGTTCTATCTGGGCTGGTTTGCCGATCCAATATTTTTGGGCGATTATCCAGAGTCGATGCGCAGGAATTTGGGCCCGCGACTGCCCTCTTTCACCGAAGAAGAGCGACGAATAGTCCACGGCTCCGCCGATTTTTTGCCCTGAACCATTATACGACGTTTTATGCGGCCCAGGGAAAATCGGATAAGCCTGTCGATGATCCTTACTCCAATGGTGGATTTTACTCGGATCAATGGGTGGATCTTTCCTCAGACCCGAGTTGGGAAAAGACCACGATGGGCTGGAACGTTGTGCCCTGGGGGCTGAATAAATTGCTGCATTGGATCGATAAACGGTACCACCATCCTGATATTTATATCACGGAAAATGGGTGTTCCTATCAAGATCAGCTCGAAAATGGTGCGGTGAACGATCCCAGGCGAATTGAATATTTGAGCCAGTATATTGCCGAGTGCCATAACGCCATTGCTGAAGGCGTGAAATTGCGATCCTATTTCGTCTGGTCGCTGCTGGATAATTTTGAGTGGGCCTACGGCTTCTCGAAGCGATTTGGGTTGCATTATGTCGATTATTCAACTGGGAGAAGAATCCCGAAGGCATCGGCGGATTGGTATCGTAAAGTGATTGCCGCGAATGGATTATGAAATTCAATGAGACCGCAAATTACGCTAATTGACCTAATTCCGCTAATGGTGTCATTCGCGCAATTCGAAAAATTAGCGCAATTCGCGGTCAAAATATTTTTGCTTTTTGGGCAAGTACTGAACTTTTTGGATACTGGTCTACCTTATCGTACTTAATGAAATCGCTTGAAAAAACCAATTGCTTTTGTTTCAGTTTATTGCCGTATTGGGCAAAATTCTGAAATGAAAAGCATATCATTTATTCGACCCTTTCAAAGGTTCGCAAGCTTTGAAATGGTTGAAATAGGAGTAGATATGGAAAAACTAACCATCAAAGAAAAACTCGGTTTCAGTACTGGGGAGTATGCTGGCAGCGTGGTCTGGCAGGCATTGATGTATTTTTTGCCGATCTTCTACACGGATACGTATGGACTGAGTGCGGCGACGGTATCCACGATGTTTCTGGTGATCAGATTCTTCGACGCCGCCAATGACCCCCTGATGGGCATGATCGCCGATCGTACCAATACCCGCTGGGGGAAATTTCGACCCTATTTATTATGGTTCGCCGTGCCGTATGGCCTGGGCACGGTGCTCATGTTCACCACACCCGACTTTAGCTATGCTGGCAAAGTGATTTACGCCTACGCTTCCTACGGATTGATGATGGTGATCTACACGGCCATGATGATCCCATACAATACGCTGGTGGGCGTAATTTCGCCAGACTCCAAAGAACGCACCAGTGTCGCCTCCTATAAATTTGTCTTCGCTTACGCCGCTGGCGCCAGCGTGCAGGCGTTCGTGATTCCCCTGGTGGATCAATTGGGCGGCGGCGATAAAGCTCGTGGCTATACATTGACCATGGCTATTTTTGGTGCCCTGTGTGTGATCGTTTTTATCATTGCCTTTTTGTCCGTCAAAGAACGTGTGAAGCCCGACGCCAGCCAGCGAACCAGGCTCAAAGATGACCTGAAAGATCTGACACGGAACCAACCCTGGTTGATCCTGGCGGCGGTTTGCGTGACGACCCTGATTTATGTGGCGATTCGCAGCGCTGTGGTGATGTATTATTTCAAATACTATATCGGCAACGAAGCTGCGGCTGGACCGTTTATGGTGGCTGGCACCCTATGCGTCCTGCTCGGCGTTCTGCCAACCAGATGGCTATCCAGCAAAATCGGCAAGAAAAAGCTCTACATCGTTAGCATGATCTTCGTGGTACTCTCCTCAGCAGGATTTTTTCTGGCGGGCCCGAAAGACCTGATCTGGATCTACGCCATGCAGATCATTTTCTCGCTGGCCTCGGGACCGTCCATGCCGTTGCTCTGGTCCATGCTGGCCGATGCGGCGGATTATTCGGAATGGAAAAACGGCCGACGGGCGACAGGGTTGGTTTATTCAGCAGCGACCTTCAGCCAGAAGATGGGCTTTTCTATCGGTGGTGCACTGGCGATGCTGATTCTTTCTATCTTCGGCTATGTGGCCGATGTTCCCCAATCGGCTGAATCATTATTTGGGATCAAATTATCGCTCAGCTTGATTCCTGCTGGCATCGCTTTGCTGGCAGTGATCGCCCTGCTATTTTACCCGTTGGATGATCAGCGTGTGGCTCAAATCGGCCAGGAATTGGCGCAGCGGAAGCTTCAAAAGGCTTGAGCGCATGTGAATGAGTCTGAACCCGAAAAGCGTTCATTGCCAATTTTGTGAAAAATTATGTTAACCAGTACTTCTGAGTCAGATTTAATCTAAACATCCCCCCTGGCCCCCCTTCAAAGGGGGGATTTAGGAAAGTTTCCTTTCAAAGGGGGAAATTTAGGAAAGTTCCCTTTCAAAGGGGGATTTAGATAAGTCCCCTTTCAAAAGAGGATTTAGGAAAGTCCCTCTTTGAAGGGAGAGTTAGGGCATCGCCGTCAGACTAAGGTTTTAACTTTTGAATATGTTAAAAATACATTCCGTCCCTATGGGACGAAATCTTATTTTCTTCTTTGGCTTTGTTATAAACATTCTGTCCCTAAATGGACAAGCTTTCTCAAAATTGCCATGTTATGCGAAAATCAGTTTTAAATCCCTTTAGGGATTAAATGTTTATAGAAAAAATAGGTTAGAAAGACAATCTTTGTCCCTTTAGGGACAAAATGTAATCTTTATAATTGCCACAGCTTATCAGCTTAACCTAACGGTTATGGGATTTAGGGGAATGTCGAGTGGCTTGAATAGCGTAAATAGTATTGATCTTCTTAATCTGATCAAGGAGCATTAGTGTCCATCTTAAAGTCTGTAATTCCGTAACGCAAGTCATTTTTCGGATGATCAATGAATAGTTTGATCCACCAAAAGTGGACATCTTGCTTGCGACTTGGAGATTGGATTTATCTGACAAGTTAGAAGCTTGTGTTACGTTTTCGGAAATACACCAAAATTAGTGGCGCACACCCTCTGGAAGGATGGATTCATAATTTTCAATTTCATTAATCAAGGCTCTCGAAAACAAACCTGGTCCCATCAGACGGAGGCGGATAGTTTCGGTCTCGTTCAAGCAAAAAAGGAATCGGCATATTTATCCATGAGATTCAAAATTTTATTCCTCTCGGGGGGCTGGTTGCTTCTCAATTGTGCTGAACCACATAATTTGGAACGTCAGGCGCCAGGAGTATTCACAGACCCAAGAGACGGTCGAACCTACAAAACCGTCCGTATCGGCGACCAGGTGTGGATGGCGGAAAATTTGAATTATGGCCAACTGGTTAAAGACTGCGACCAGCGGGATAATGGTATCGTTGAGAAAACCTTTTATCAAAACGACTCTGCTCTTGGGGCTATTTATGGCAGCCTCTATACCTGGGACGAGGCCATGAACTATCACAACACAGAAGGCAATCAGGGAATTTGTCCTCCTGGGTGGCATATTCCCACGCTCTCGGAGTGGCGGCAACTGGCGCAATTCCTGGGCCCCGATTCGGCTGGCCAGCTCCTGAAGGCATCTCCAAATGACACCATCCCCTGGGATGGCAACAATCGCAGCGGATTTACCGCAATTCCGTCTGGAGCAGGGTATCGACAATCTTTCGGCCGAATGGGCCAGTGGGCGGTGTACTGGACATCCACAGAATTCGATAGCGCCTACGCCTGGTTCAGCCAATTGGATGGCTTCTGGTATCCACAGCCACCGAAATATAAAATTCTGTATCTGGGAAATTATTATTTGAAAGCCAATGCTTTTTGCATTCGTTGTATCAAGGACAAAAATAGATGAAACGATCCAGGTTGAGTCGTCGGCAATTTCTAAAAGCCACAGGGATTCTGGCAGCAAGCAACTGCTTTCGGCCATCATCGCTGTTCCGTTTCCAGGGGAAGCGGCCAAACATCCTCTGCATCACCTGCGAGGACATCAGCCCGATGCTCGGATGCTACGGGGATAGGGTCGCTCGATCGCCGAACCTGGATCGACTGGCCTCGGAAGGCGTCAAGTTCACGAAGGTATTTTCTTGTTCTGGGGTTTGTGCGCCCAGCCGATTTTCGTTGATCACGGGGATGTACCCTTCGGCGTGCGGTGCCAACAACATGCGCACCAGTTCCTATCTGCCCGAGGGCATTCCCCCGTATGAAGAGGTTCCGCCGCCGCAGGTGCGATGTTTTACCGAGTACCTGCGGGCATCGGGCTATTATTGCACTAATAACGTGAAAACCGATTATCAATTCAAAGTGCCCATCACCGCCTGGGATGAGTGCAGCCATCGAGCGCACTGGAAAAACCGACCCAGCGGGATGCCGTTCTTTGCCATTTTCAACCTGATGACCACGCATGAATCTCAGGTCTGGGATCGAGCCAACGATCCAGTGACCATTCGGCCCGAGGAGGTTCTGGTTCCACCCTATTTTCCCGACACCCCAGTCATCAGGCGAGACATCGCCAGAGTGTACAATAACATCACGATCATGGACCGAGAAGTGGGCGAGTTAATCGATGAGGTGAAGAAAGCGGGGTTGTTGGAGGAGACGATCATCATTTTTTATTCCGATAACGGTGGCCCACTGCCACGGGGGAAGCGGGAGCTTTACGACAGCGGCCTGCATGTGCCGATGATCATCCGATTTCCCAACCAAAAACATGCGGGCACCGAGGTGGACGACCTGATCAGCTTTGTGGATATTCCCGCCACCATCCTGTCCTTGGCAGGTATTCAGCCGCCCCACTACCTGCATGGACGAGCCTTCTGGGGTCAGTTCAAATCATCGCCACGGCAATATATTTTCGCTGCACGGGATCGGATGGATTCCGAATACGATGTTCGGCGGGCGGTGCGGGACAAACGTTTCAAATACATCCGCAATTATCGCCCAGACATCGGTTGTTATCAGGATATTGAGTTCAGAAAAAATCTGGCAAGCATGAGGGAACTGCTGCGCCTGCGGGATGCGGGCCAATTGAACCAGGCGCAGATGTACTGGTTTCGAAAGACCAAATCCCCCGAAGAGCTCTATGATCTGACCATTGATCCCGATGAACTCCACAATCTCGCCGATGATCCAGCCTATCGTGACGATCTCATTCGGTTGAGGAGTACTCTGGAGCAATGGCTCGACGAGGTGGGCGATCAGCCATTACGGAGCGAGAAGGAGCTGGTATGGTCGATGTGGCCAGGAGGGGTTCAGCCAATTACGGAAACACCAAAAATTTTCATACAGGGCGATTCCATCGAAATAACCTGTGCCACCCCAGGGGCATCCATCGCCTATCAGATTAACGGCAAGGGATACACCAAGGATCACTGGTTTTTGTACACGAAACCATTGAAAATTAAACCCAGCGATGAGATTACGGTTAGGGCAATACGAATCGGTTATCAACCGAGTGAAATCGTATCATGGAAAAATAATTAATGGGCAAACCAGTATGGATTTCGGATACCGATGAAATCATCCAGGCGAAGGTTCCGAACCTTTGCTTGAATTAGAACCTGAATTTCTAAAATGAACCATGACGTTTGAAAATTACCCACGAAACACACGGAACGACACAAAATTCAAACAAATGATTTTCGCATATTGTCGGGGCAAGATTGATGATCCTCTCCATTTTAGAATTTCAGGTAGCATCCGAAATCTAATTCGTGAATAGTCGATATTAAAAATGGAAGAGGTTAGCATGGATGAACAACAATTCGAGCAACGATGGCAGCTACTCAATCTGGAATACGAGCGACTGATCCGCCGAAAGAATGAAGAAATCGCCTCGGCCAACGGGATTTATAGCCGTTTCAAATATCCTGTTATCACCCGAGACCACATCCCGCCGTTCTGGCGATTCGATTTTAATTATGCGACCAATCCCAATCTGCTCGAGCGGCTCGGGGTAAACGTCACGTTCAATGCTGGGGCAATGATGCTGAATGGAAAAGTGATTCTGGTTGTTCGAGTGGAGGGCTATGATCGCAAGTCGTTTTTCGCCATTGCGGAGAGTGAAAGCGGGGTGGATAGGTTCAAATTTTGGGACTACCCGATCGTGATGCCCCAAACCGATCCGCCAGAGACCAATGTTTACGATATGCGGCTGACTGCTCATGAAGATGGCTGGATTTACGGTGTGTTTTGCGCCGAAAGAAAAGATCCCGAGGCAGCTCCTGGCAATGAATCAGCGGCGGTCGCCAGCGCTGGCATTGCTCGCACCAGAGATTTGATTCATTGGGAGCGGCTGCCGAATCTGGTTACGCCATCGCCGCAGCAGCGAAATGTGGTGTTGCATCCTGAATTTGTGAATGGTAAATATGCCTTTTATACCCGACCGATGGATGGCTTTATTACCACTGGCTCAGGCGGGGGCATCGGCTGGGCGCTGTGTGAGGACATCGAGCACCCTGTCGTTACAGAGGAGAAAATCATCGACCGAAAGATTTATCACACCATCAAGGAAGAAAAAAACGGCCAGGGGCCAGTGCCGATCAAAACCTCCGAGGGCTGGCTGCATCTGGCCCATGGCGTGCGGAACACTGCCTCGGGATTGCGATATGTGTTGTACCTGTTTATGACCGATCTTCAGGATCCATCGAAGGTCATCTATGCGCCAGGCGGCTATTTTATGGCGGCGCAGGGCGACGAATACATCGGCGATGTGTATGATGTCCTGTTCTCCAATGGCTGGGTGTTGAAGGATGACGGCGAGGTGCTGATCTACTATGGTGCGGCTGATAGCCGTGTTCATGTTGCTCGCTCGCAGATCGATCTGCTGGTGGATTATGTGAAAAACACCCCGCCCGACGGCCTTTATTCTGCCGCCTGCGTCCAGCAACGCATCCAATTAATCAAACGAAATCTGGAACTAATGAAGCAATTTGAAACCAATGGGAAATATTATGAGCTGGTTAGCTAAACGGCTGGTGACCGTCCTGACGCTGGCTGTGATGGTGCCAGCGCTATTGGCTCAGGAAATTTATCGCTCGGCGGATCGACTTCGCAGCGGGATCGCCCATGGCGGTATCGGTGCGGGCGCCATCGAGCTGCGGAAAGATGGCCAGTTTTACAATTGGTCGATCTTCAACAATTACCCACGAGGCACTGGCCCGATTTTTAAACTGGCGACGCTGCCGAGATCGTTCGACGAATCATCCCTCTTGTTTTTCCTGGTTCGCTACCAGGTGGCAGGAGAAGCAGCCCGCATCAAATTGCTGCAACTCAATAATGAGTCCAATGAAGCGGCGCTGATCGGCATCGCCTATTATTACCCCTGGCTGACCGCCATCGAGCGGATCGAATATCAGGCCAAATTTCCTTACACCACCATGAAATTCACCGATTCGGACATGCCATTGGAGATCGAAATGACGGTGCACAGCCCTTTCATCCCGCATGACGTTAAAAATTCGGCACTGCCTGGCATCTATTTCGATTTTGAAGTGATCAATAGATCCGACAAACAGGTGAATGTATTTCTGATCGGTACGCTGCGCAACCTGGTGGGCTATGACCATCGGGAGAAGTACTTTACCTCAAAACTGGTCGAAGGCAAGGGATACAAATATTTCGACCTCTCGGTAGAGGGAATGGATCACGAGCATCCCAGCTTCGGCCAGATGGGTCTGGCGTCGCTGTCCGAGGAATCGACCTACTACCTGGGCTGGGAGCACAAACATCCCTACTACGAACTGTTGGTGGTAAAGGATCGCTTTCCCAATATCGACGACACCGAAGGGAGAAACAAGATCGATCCCGCCACGGGCAAAAAGCACGGCAGGTACCAGTACGAGTCGTTCGATCAGCGCCATTTCAGCTCGATGGGAATCACCAGGGAGCTGGGGCCAGGGGAATCATTCCAGCATCAATTTTTAATGGCCTGGTATTTTCCCAATGCGTATGGTTCGCACAACACTACCAAAGAAGATGAATTCGCCACATGGAACGTAGCCAGCGATTATTGGGTCAATCAGAAGATCACCAAAAAAATTGGCAATTACTACAACAATTTTTTCGCCAGCGCCGCCGAGGTGGCCGATTATCTGGTCCGAAACCGATCCGAATTGATCGGCAGAACCAAACGCTTTTTCGATGACTTTTATGCCAGCGATCTGGAGCCGTTTCTCCTCGAACAAATCTCATCCCAGTTGAACACCTTTCGCACCAGTTCCATCCTCACACAAACAGGCCAATTTGGGATTCGAGAGGGGATGAGCGCTGATAAAAGCTGGGGGCCAAATAATACCTCGGATGTGGCTTATTACGGTTCGACCTCCATCATCAGCCTGTTTCCCGAATTACAGCTCGCCAGTCTGCGGGCGCATAAAAAGGTGCAACAGCCCAATGGCGATATCGCCCACGGATTGGCTTACGATCTGGATTACACGCAAAGCGGCACCTGGGGCGTCAGTCATCGGGTCGATCTGGTGGGCAATTACATCCAGATGGCGGTACGGGATGCGCTATGGACCAATGATCGGGACTTTCTCCGTGAGATGTGGCCCTCGCTGAAATCGGCCTTCGACTTCGCCGTCGAGCACTGGGATTTAAACGGCGACCAGATGCCCGATATGAACGGCATCATGTCCAGCTACGATAATTTTCCGATGTATGGGCTGGCGTCGTATATTCATTCGCAATGGCTGAATACCGCCAGGGGGATGTCCGAACTGGCGAAAATTTTGGGTGATCGGGACATGGAAAAGAAGGCCGAGGCGATTTACAAAAAAGCAGCACAATTGATGGAGCAGCACCTCTGGAACGGCCGCTATTATGTGCTGGCCAATGACTTCCAGGGCACCAGGGGCGTGGACGATGGCTGTTTGACCGACCAGATCATCGGCCAGTGGATGGCCCACCAGAGCGGATTTGGGCATTTATTGAACCCCGATCATGTCAAATCCGCTTTGAAAAGCGTGCTCGAAATGTCTTTTAAGCCAGACTTCGGCTTGCGAAACTGCACCTGGCCCAAATATCCCGAGCTGTTTCCCATTCATGAAACCGAGCTATGGGTCGATCAGGCCAACACCTGCTGGACGGGCGTGGAGCTGGCGTTTGCCTCTTTTTTGATGTATGAGGATATGTACGATGAGGCCATGCAGGTGGCCCGAACCGTGGACGATCGCTACCGAAAAAACGGTCTGTACTTCGATCATCAGGAATTTGGCGGTCACTATTTTCGCCCCCTGGCGGCCTGGGGCATTTTGAACGGCGCATTGGAACTGGCGATCCAAAACGATAATTATATCTTTTCGCCGTGCGTTCCCAGAACCAGCTATAAAATTTTATTTGCGGGCAATAAGGGCACTGCTTTTTTCATTAAAAATGATGCCGCCATCGAGCTTGAGGTTCCCAGCGGCGAATTTGAGATGGCAACCATTGCCATCGACAAGAAGCTGGCCGAATCAAAGAAAACGATCATGCTGGATGGCAAAAAGATGGCGTTTTCACGTGCGGATGATGGAATATTTGTGCAATTTCGGTTCAAAAAGATATTGCAATTAACAGAAGGGAGCAGGCTGGTGATCAGGTAGGGATGGCTGGGATTGGGGCAGCTTTTCTCCAACGGATGTTTAAAATCCAAACCTCAAACATCAAAATTCAAAATAAGCAGCAGGATGATTGATAGCAGAATGATTTTAAAAAAATGAATTCAATAATTCAGCTATAAATTATTCTGCTATTAAATTCATATGGCGATTTGGAATAATGAAAACGATTAGCATTCTTTAGAATGCTTGCATTTTTTAGCCTATTGGTTCACCAATAGGCGATCGATCCAAATAAATCAAAGGATGCTTATGAAGCCAATTTTGATGGTTGCCATCATCGCCTGTCTGGTGGCGCTGGCGTTTGGGCAGGACTTGAAGATCAACGATAAAGAATATTTCGATTCGCCTGCTTTATCGGTTCTGGTGTTTCATAACGGTTATCCCGTGGGCATGCAAGGGGGGATCGAAATTATCCAGCACAATTATCGAATCGCCACCAATGGAAATGTCGAATATCGACTTGCCAGAGCACGGGAAGCAATTCCTGGCGTGGACACGTTTCGGGTGTCGATCTCAAAGATCGAGAAGCCAGAACGAGTCGTTGATAAATCTGCCAACCAGATCAAAGTGCCATTCGCCTACCCGCAGTTGGGGCTGAAATATCACATTCTGATCACACCTGACAAAGATGGCGCATTCACCGTTGACGTCAATTTCGATAGCCCCGTCAGGGCCGAGCTGTTCGATGAAATTGCGTTCGAGCTGATGTTTTACCCAGAGGCTTTTGCGGGCAAGAGCTTCATGTCCGAACAAGGCTTTGGCCAGTTCCCTTTCGACTTCGTCAGTGCCATGGTTTCTGATGCCGATACAGAGCAGGTGACCCCACTGCTGCGAGGGAAAAAATTCGTTCTCGCTGCCGAAGATCCACTGGTCAAAATGGAAATCATCTCCCATGCTGGTGAAATGCGGCTCGAAGACGATCGCTGGGGCAGCCAGCGGATGTGGTTCAAATTGATCGTCCCAGCGGATCTGAGCCGACCGCAGCAGTCGGTTTCATTAACATTTCGGCCCAATATTCAGTCAGGCTGGAAGAAACCGCCGATGATCGCCGTCTCCCAGGTGGGCTATCATCCCAATCAACAGAAACGAGCGATGATCGAACTGGAGCAAGGGACACGAACGGTCGAAACCGCCAGCCTGCTGAAATTGGGATCGGAGGGTCATTTTCAAGCCATCAAAAGTGGGGTTCCGCAGCTCTGGGGGGATTATCTTCGCTACACCTATGCGGTCTTTGATTTTTCGGAGATCACATCGCCAGGCCTTTATGCCATCGAGTATGGTCATCAGCGGACGCATGTGTTTAAAATAGCCAATGATGTTTATCAGCATGGCATCTGGCAGCCCGTGCTGGAAACCTTCGTGCCCGTGCAGATGTGCCATGTCAGCGTGCGGGATCGGATTCGGGTGTGGCATGTCGCCTGTCACCTGGACGATGCGTTGCAAGCGCCTGCGCCCCTGCCCTTTTTCGATGGCTTTAGCCAATCCGACCGAACCGACACCCAATTTGAACCAAAGACCACCATTCCGAACTTGAACGTCGGAGGCTGGCATGATGCGGGGGACGATGATGTCAATACTGGCTCTACGGGTCGAGCGACGTATCATCTGGCGCTGGCCATCGAGGAATTTGGACTGCATTCGGACCAGACCACGGTGGATTTTGACAAACGAGAAGTCTATCTCCACCAGCCTGATGGCATCTCCGACGCCCTGCAACAGGTGATCCATGGAATCCACTGGCTGGTGGCGCAATATCGGCAGCTCGACCACAGCATCGTCGGCGTTATCAGCAGCAATTGGGATACCTACCTGCAGACGGCCGATTGGGGCGTGTTCACCGACAACCTGTTCTACAATGCCCAGATGAAACCCGATGAGCGAGACGGCCAATTTTCAGGCAAATTCGATGACCGCTATGCCTTCACCAATAAAGACAGCCGTCGGGAATATCTCGTGGCCGCCATATTCTCGGCCAGCAGTCGGGTTTTGAAAGATCACGACAACCATCTGGCAGCGGAATGTCTCAAGTACGCTCGACAGATTTGGGATTACGAAGAACATCATGAGCCAGTCATTTATCCATCGGTCGGCACGCCCAGAAGCCTCATTGCCGAGCGCACCAATGCAGCGGTGGAATTATTCCTCACCACAGGCGAGCAAAAATTTCTGCAGGCCATTCTGGCAAAAGAGGCCGAGACCCTGAAGGAAATCCGCCACACGGGCTGGACCATCAGTCGGGTTATCGATCGCATCAATAACAAATCATTCAAGAAGAATTTTGAAGGGCGATTACAGGAATACAGCCAATCGCATGCCGTCCGCCTGAATGAGACACCGTTTGGGGTGATTGCCGATTGGCAGGTTTGGGGCATTGCCTGGAACATCCTGTGGCAGGCCCAGCAGCACTATTTTCTGATCAAAAAATATCCCCAGCTCTTTCCCAAAGAGGAAGTGCTGGCGGCGGTGAACTACACGCTGGGCGTTCACCCTGGATCGAACACGTCGCTGGTATCATCGGTGGGAACGCATCGCCCAATCCCAGCCTTTGGCATCAATCGGAATGACTACTCCCATATTCCTGGGGGCGTCTATTCTGGCACCGCCTTGATTCAGCCCGATTTCCCTGAGCTGAAAACCGATCATCCGTTCCTGTGGCAGCAATCGGAGTACATGATCTTTGGGGCAACGCCATTTATTTTTTGTGTGCTGGCGGCGGATAAATTGTTGAATCAATCCTTTCAAAGGTTTTAAGCGTTTGTAAGGATTGTAGCAAGGAATCAATCTTATTGAGCATGATTTTATTTCTAAGAGCCATAAGTTATCAACGCTCAGTTTAATGAACCAATTCCATTAGACCTTATTAACCTTAGTAGCAAATGTTTTCCCCATACTTTAACCTTATTAGCTTATTTAGAAGCCAAGGGATGATAAAAGGTTAGTAAGTTTCTGGGCTATTCCTGCTACTAAGGTTTTAAAAACAAAAACAATGTTTTTCAAGCAGGCTAATTTTAACCATGCCTCATAGAAATCGCTTTTTGCGTCACTGGACTTATGAATTAAACTACCATGTGATGATTGAGCGGAAATCACTCAATTTGCGATTTATCCTTCATTGCGACCTGTCCGCCAGTTGGTGAACGGGGAAGCAATCTATTTAAGAAATGGAGATTGCTTCGTCTCCGCCTTTCGGCGGATCCTCGCAATGACTCTTGAATTCAAATTTATGAGTTATCGTACAAACAGCAAGAATATCACACGCAAGGAGTATAACTCTATGTCCTGTCTAACAAAATTCTTATGCGCAATCGGCATTTTTATCATGCTGTCTCTTCCCTATTTTGCCCATCCAGGAGATTTCCCCACGCTACCCATTGGCCAAAAGGCGCCCGACTTTCGGCTATTGGGCATCGATGGAAAATATTACTCGCTGAAAGATTTCGAGCAGGCCAAAGTTCTGGTCATCATTTTTATGGCCAATCACTGTCCAACGTCCCAGGCTTATGAGGATAGAATCATCAAACTTGCGGACGATTATCGGGATAAAAAAGTGGCCGTGGTGGGCATTTCCTCCAATAATCCCCAGGCGTTGCGATTGGATGAAATGGGCTATACCGACCTGGGCGATTCCTATGAGGAAATGAAGATCCGAGCCGCAGAAAAGGGATTCAATTTCCCCTATTTGTATGACGGCGACGAACAGCAGGTTGCGGCGGCTTACGGCGCCAAAACCACGCCGCATGTGTTCATCTTCGATAAGGACCGAAAATTACGCTTCGTGGGCCGCTTTGATGACTCGGAAAATCCCGCCAAAGTCACCACGCATGACACCCGAAATGCCATCGACGCCATTTTAGCGGGGAAAAAAGTTGAGGTCGAACAGACCAGATCGTTCGGCTGTTCCATCAAATGGGCGGATAAAATCGAAGCCACGAAAAAGGCGCTGGAGCAGTGGAATCTGGAAACGGTTCAGATCGAGATGGTGGATCTGGCAGGCGTAAAGCAACTGCTGGCCAATGAATCGGATAAATTGCGGCTGATCAACATCTGGGCGACCTGGTGCGGCCCCTGTGTGACCGAATTTCCGCAGCTCATCGAGATCAACCGCATGTATCGCCATCGGGATTTCGAGATGGTGACGATCAGTCTGGATGATGCTGATCGAAATGCCGAGGTCTTGAAATTTTTGAAAAAGAACCACGCCTCCACCAAAAACTATCACTACCGCCTGGAGAACAAATACCAATTCATGGAGGCCATCGGCAATGATTGGCAGGGCGCCATCCCGTTTACGCTGCTCATCAAGCCTGGCGGCGAGGTGATTTTCAAAAAGATGGGCATGATCGATCCACTGGAGGTGAAGAAAGCGATTGTGGGGTATCTGGGAAGGTATTATCATTCGAGATGATCTGGAAGGGCGGAATGATTGCACGTTTATGACCGCTAATTTCGCTAATTATGTCAATTACGCTAATTGATAGACCCTTTCAAAGGTTTAAAACCTTTGAAAGGGTTACTAGAAGGGTTACGAGAATAGTGGACCGTCCATGAGAAAAAAAATAGTCATGATTTTGTTCGCAGGATTCGCTTTCCTTTTGTTCTGCCAACAGCACGCTGATAAAGAGATGAATATGGAAAAGCTCTATGCCTGGTGCATTGTGCCGTTTGATGCGAAACACCGCACGCCGCTGGAGCGGATCGAGATGTTGCAACGGCTGGGGTTTAAAGCGTATGCTTATGATTGGCGGGTGGAGCATTTGAACGAAATGGCAACGGAATTCGAGCTGGCTCGGAGAAATAACATCGACATCCTTGCGGTCTGGATGTGGATCGATGCCAAAGTCGATGGTCTCGATTCGCTGAGCAGGGCCAATGAGCAGATGCTGGATGTGCTTGCAAGGGCAGGCCTCAAAACGCAACTCTGGGTCAGTTTCCATCCCAATTTTTTTGAGGGCCTCGCTGATGATGCGGCCGTCCAGAAGGGCGCTCGGATGGTCGGATCCATTGCCCGCCGAGCCAGGGAATTGGGCTGCAAGGTGGCGCTCTATAATCATGGCGACTGGTTCGGTGAGCCGAAAAATGAGATCGCCATCATCGAATCATTGCCCGAACATGAGATCGGCCTGGTGTATAATTTTCATCATGCGCATCAGCAACTGGACAGCTATGCTGAAAATCTGGATCGGATGCTGCCCTATTTGTGGGCGGTCAATCTGAACGGGATGCGAAAGGAGGGCCCCAAAATTTTGCCCATCGCCCAGGGCGATCTCGAGCAGGGCATGATCCAACTGTTGCTGGATAAGGGATTCAAAGGGCCGTTCGGGATCCTCGGCCATGTCGAGGATGCGGATGTCGAATTGGTCCTGAGACAAAATTTAGAGGGGCTTCGGCGATTGAAGCTGCGGTGGGATCAATAAATAGCTTTCTAACTTAACCGCCAATTGCGCTAATTGAAGCGAATTAAATTTAATGCAATTCAAATTAGCGCCTCCGCCAGTCGGCGAATGGCGAAATTAGCGGTATTATGCAGCAGTTTTTTTCAAAGTATTTCCTAGCGCAGCGGAGCTACAAGTGAAAGCATAATGATCTGAATTTCTAATTGACCTAATTGACCTAATTGATCTAATTAACCTAATGGACCTAATTAACCTAATTGATCTAATTAACCTAATGGACCTAATTAACCTAATTGATCTAATTGACCTAATTGACCTAATTGATCTAATTGACCTAATTGACCTAATTGATCTAAATAATGTCCAATACTTCCTAATGGCCAATTTGCTGAAAGACAAAAAACATGGAGCTTTGGTCATTCTGATTTTTTTAGATTAATTAGTAATTACTTAGTCAGATTAAAAATAACCACAAAATTTTCGGTACTCACACATCTTAACATCCCCCTAAATCCCCCTTCAAAGGGGGACTAGTTATCGTTCCCCCCCTTTGAAGGGGGGCCAGGGGGGATGTAATGTAGTCCCAAAAAGAATGATTATATTAATCTGACTAAGTAGAGTTAGAAATTAGAATGATTAGAAATTAGACCAATTAGGTCAATTGAAATAATAATTCTTGAAAAAAAATGCAAGATTAGATGGGTAATAGAATAACGGAGAGAAACCAACCATGTGCAAAATTAGAAAAATTCTTGTCCTACTGGTGCTGGCATTGGGCGTTGTTCAAACGCTCTATGCCTCCAAATTTGTCGAGATGAAAGTGGTCGACAAAGATTATTTGATGCTCCATTTCGAGGATGGCGTCGTCACCTTTGTCGATGATGGCAAGGGGGCAACTGCTTATACCAATAATATCGAGGTTGGATACTCCAAAGCCGTATCCTTTGGCGCCAAGCTCGATCTCACCAGAGCAGTTGACGTGAATAGCTGGAAAATAAAATCCATTGATGACCCCCATTATGGTGGATCAGGGATTGTGCCCACCAAATGCTTTCGACAGACGAAAGTCAATGGCATGTCCCAGGGGCAATGGGGATCCAATGACTGGATTTTCGATTACACCTATGAGCACTTTATTTACCTTCAGCTTCCCTATTCGCTGCAAGAGAATAGAACCTACACGGTGGAAATCGATCCCGCCCTGAATTCTGATACCCTGTCGCAGACCATCACCTTCGATATTTTCCATTGTCCGTCCGAGGCCATTCATGTCAATCTGGTCGGCTACCTGGCAAATTCCAGGATCAAAGCGGCAGACCTGTATCATTTCCTGGGCGATGGCGGCAATCGAAATTACTCCAGTTTCGTTGGAAATAAAGTCTACATCTATGATGTGAACACGAACACATCCGAAATTGTCGGCTCGGTGGCGTTCTGGATGGCCAATAAAACCGAAACCCACTGGAATCTCACGGGATCGGATGTCTGGACCATCGACTTTACGGGCTTCAATCGGCCTGGGACCTATCGTCTGGCCGTGGAAGGTGTGGGATGTAGCCAGGATTTCGAAATCAGAGATGACATCTATCACGATCCATTCAAAGTGGCGGTGATGGGCTATTATTACATGCGGATCGGCGAGGACCATCTGGACATGACACCTGTGCCGAGAAGGCCGTTGTACATTCAGGATCAGGATCCGCCGAATTGCAAGATCTATGTCACGGATATGCACCCCTATCATCCCGCCTGGGAGACGTTTGCCAGTGGCGATAAATGGGACAAGCCCGCCAATTGGATACCCTATAAAAAAGCAGGCGAGCCTGCCAATCCAAGGGCGAAGGGCGGCCATAGCGATGCGCTGGATTGGGATCGACATCTGGCGCATGTGGTCAATATATATGATCTCTGTCTAGCTTATATCCTCAGCAATGGCGCATTGGACGATGATGATTTGAGAATTGCCGAGAGCGGCAACGGCATCCCCGACATCCTCGATGAGGCCAGAAACGAAGTCGATTTCTGGCTGAACCTGCGCTATGGTGCGGGCTATTCTCACGGCCTCACCAATCCCGATGGCAATAATAAACTCTATCAGGCGGACAATACTGCCATCGCTGCCTGGGCCAATGCGCTGAACAGCGCCATGCTGGCCTATTGCTTTCAGATTGCAGGGTTGACTGATCTGAGAAGCACCTATCTGGATTCGGCCGTGATCGCTTTTAATTATGCCAATCACCTAACCGATCCGATGCTGGATCTGAAATGCGAGGACATCAGGGGGAGAGACTTCAAGATGATGGCAGCCGCTTACCTGTACAATTTGACGGGGGATCGAGCTTACGAAGATGCGATGAAGGGCGAATGCATGGTGACCAGCCCCAATTCCAGCATCTATCAGCAGGGGGCATATAATCAGTTATGGGGCGTGGCCGCCTATTTGCTAACCAGACAACCCGTCCATTACCCTGAATTGCAGGCCAACATGAAGTCGGCCATGATCTTGCAGGCCAAAATCAGAGAAACGGATTATGTTCAACAGCGTCCGTCTCGGCGAGGTTATGGCACCGAGCAGGCCTGGTGGCAGACCAATCAGGATATGCATCGAACCATCATTGCCCATGCGATCACGGACAATCCGACCGACCAGCTTACTTTTCTGGACGCCCTGCTGCTGGAAGCCGACTGGGGTCTGGGCCGAAATCCGCTGAATATGATCCAGATGACCACGGCCACGACGGAACTGGCTGGCAAACGCAGTGTCGAGAACTGCTACACTTCGGGACGGGATGACGGCTCGCCAGGTCTTCATCCAGGCCATACGCCCTATCTGAACACCGAGGGCTGGGGAGGCGTGATGGTCGGCAGCAACCCCATGAAGGTGCTCGAGAAATTCTACCCGAATATCAGCAACTGGCCCCACGCCGCAAAGTACATCAACACCCGCTTCATCTGGGCGCATTCGGAATTCACGCCACGGCAGACGATGCGGGGCAAAACATTGCTGTACGCTTATCTGTACCAGCTCTCCAAAGCGGGCGGGCATATCACGCCGCTGCTGGTTGCCGATGCGGGCCCCGATCAAAAAATCACTGACGAGGATGGCAATGGCAAGGAGCTGGTCCAATTGAACGGATCGAAAAGCTATTCCAGTCACAGTCAAATCGTGAGCTATATCTGGCGTCTGAAAAACACGGAAATCGCCACGGGAAAAATGGCAACCGTAGAATTGGATACGGGCAGGTACGACATCGAGCTGGAGGTTAAGGACGCTACTGGCGAAAGCGCCAGCGATACGGTGAAAATCGAAATCATCCCCAAAATTTCAGGTGAAAAGCCCGACTTTGATTTTGAAACCCCAGATCAGTTGACGAAATGGTCAGCGACGAACTGGGGACAGGGCGGCGTGCCGACGGCGACCATCACCACCGAGAAGGCACACAGCGGCTCGCACAGTGTAAAATTGAGCGGGAACTATGTGGCAAATTCCCAGAATGTTCTGAAGAAATCTGGCGCCCTGGCAGCGGAGGTCGAAACCATCGTCTATCACGTCTGGGTTCCCAAAGCGATGGTGGACTCGTCGGCCGCAGCCGCCGCCAGGGATGCATCAAAAGCGGGTGGCTTGCAAAACTACCTGATGACCACGGGTTGGAGATGGCGGGACCAATGGTTCGCTATCAATGCCCTGCAGGGTGATGCCTGGAACAAACTGTCGTTTCAGATTCCAGAGGATGTGGTAAATTCTGACATCATCGAAATCGGAATGGTGGCCACCATGCAAAATGCGAACGCTGGCCCAACCAGCCTGTACATCGACGATATTTATTTCGTCAAGAAAAGCCCCGGTCCTGTTCAAGAACATGGCGTGGATCTGGCGGACATTCCTGATGATTTTAAGCTGTTGAACAATTACCCCAACCCGTTTAATCCTGAAACCACAATCAGGTATCACCTGCCCAGAAGCTCGGAGGTGAAATTGAATGTCTACGATATCACTGGCCGTCGGGTGAAAACCCTGATCGATGACCGTCAAACGGCTGGTCGCTATGAAGTGACTTTTGCAGGCCATGATCTGGCCAGCGGCGTGTATCTGTATGTGCTGGAGGCTGGGGCATACAAAGAAGTGAAGAAAATGGTATTGTTGAAGTGAAGACTTCAATCATAGAAACTTAATCGTCATTAAAAAATTATAGGACACGGAAAAGGGACAGACACGGAAAAGGAATTAAAAAAAATTATTTTCGTGTGAGTTCCAATTCCGTGACCTGAATTTTGTTTGGACACGGAAAAG
>Ga0209018_1000585_pt1 | contig 33283 bp, 29 predicted proteins | sample YNPBryBLVA2012_FD_185814 | JGI IMG/M metagenome (GOLD analysis project Ga0209018, IMG submission 185814) | Anoxygenic and chlorotrophic microbial mat microbial communities from Yellowstone National Park, USA - YNP Bryant BLVA 2012 (SPAdes)... ...
CGCGACATGCGATACGCCATCATCGGCCTGGGTAACCCCCTGCGCGGCGACGACGGGGTGGGCCCCCACCTGGTCGAGCTGCTGCAACGCCGTGGCCTGCCGGAGGGCGTGACGGCGATCGATGGGGGAACGGGGGGCATCGGTTTGCTGGAGCTGCTGACGGGGTGGGAGCGCGTCGTCCTGGTCGACGCCGCCGACGTGGGCTGCGCGCCGGGCCAGTTCGTGCGCTTCACCCCTGACCAGGCACGCTGGGACGAGACGCAGGACATGGCCTCGCTGCACCAGGCCGGCCTGGCCGAAGTGCTGGCCCTGGCCCGCGCCTTGCAGCGCCCCCTGCCGCCCATGGTCATCTTTGGCGTGCAGCCGGAACGGCTCGACTGGGGCGAAGGGCTCAGCCCGGCGGTCGAAGCGGCGCTCCCCGCCCTGGCCGATGCCGTGCTCGCCGCCATCGACGAACAACAATAAGCGATACGCGATAAACGATAAGCGATAAGCGATACGCGATCCGCGATGAGGAGAGGAGAATGAACAAAATTCTGATTATCGAAGACGACCCCGATATGGTCGTCGCCTTGCGCCTGCCCCTGGAAGCCAACGGCTATCAGGTCTTTACCGCTTCGTCGGGCGAAGAGGGGCTGCGAAAAGTCGTCGAGATCGAGCCTGACCTGATCATCCTGGACGTGATGATGGAGACGACAACGGCAGGCTTCCAGGTCTCGCTGCAACTGCGCAGCCCCAGCCCCAACTCACCCTACGCCGCCTATCGCCATATCCCCATCCTCATCCTGACCGCCATCCACACCACAACCTCGCTGCGTTTCGGGCCGGACGAAGCCTACCTGCCGGTGAACGACTTTTTGGACAAACCGGTCGATCCGGACACCCTGCTGACCAAGGTGCGGGCATTGATGGGGGAGGCACAGGGCTAGGGGCAGCGCGGTTCCCCAGCCTGCCCAGGCTTCCTCAGGGGCCAAGTCGGTGGACTCGAAATCGATCCTGGAGCGCCTGGCAGCAACAGCAGCACGGTCCCTTCCTGCGGAGGGGACGGCAGTCCTCTTGCCGGCTACGGCGGAGGGCTGTCCTGTTGTTGGGGCCGTGTACGGCGTCGCCGCAGACGATGTGCAGGTGCTGGCGGACTGGGCCAATCTGGGCCTCCAGCCCATCGTCGTCGAAGAAAGCAGCGCCGGCGCCTTGCCGCCCGGCTTTGTGACGGCGATGGCCGCGCTGCTGGGGAGCGCCTCGTGCCCCCTCGGCGCGCTCCAGGTCTATGGCGCCCCTCCCCGTCAGTTTGGACCGCCCGATGCGGAGCGATTGCAGGCCCTGGCCGAGTTGGGGACCATGGCGCTGGAACTGGCCCGGCGCACTGCCGAGCTGGAGCAGCTCGAAGCCACCAAGTCCCAGTTCATCCATGTGGCCACGCACGAGCTGCGTTCACCGGTTGCCGTTGCCCAATCGCTGGTGCGGATGGTGCTCAAAGGCTACGCCGGCCCCCTGTCTGACCAACACCGCGAAATCTTTGGCCGCATCGCCGGGCGGCTGGATTTTTTGGAAAACCTGGTCAACGACCTGCTGGCGCTGGCCGCCACCCGCTCGCCAGCGCTGGCGGAGAAAGCAGGCCCGGTGGCCGTCAACGCCTCGCTGGGACGGGTGGTGCTTCTCCTCATGCCTCAGGCAGAGGAAAAAGGCGTCACGCTGACGCACATCGCCTGCTGCGAAGAGATGGCCGTGCGCGCAACAGAGGACGGGCTGGACCGCATTTTCGTCAACCTGGTGAACAATGCGATCAAGTACACGCCGTCCGGCGGGCGGGTGACGATCTCGCTGCGGCCGATAGACGACCATGTGCAGGTACAGATTGCCGACACCGGCATCGGCATTCCTGCCGAGGCGCTGCCCCATCTGTTCCAGGAGTTCTACCGCGCCCCGAACGCGCGCAGCAGCGGCATCGTCGGCACGGGCCTGGGGCTGGTCACGGTCAAAGAACTGGTGGAACAGTACGGCGGGCGCATAGAGGTCGAAAGCTCAGAGGGCGTGGGCACGGTCTTTACCGTGACCTTTCCCAGGACACAGATTTTGAATTGAAACCGGTATCCAACGAGACGTTATCGAAAAGGGGGGGAAACGTGCCAATCGATCGATCGCTGACCAAGGAACTGGGCGAGCTTGCTCGCGGCTTGCTGGAGAGCGGCCAGGTCGAATGTGTCATTGGCTACGAGGCGGCCCCACGCGGCGGCGTGCGCCCGCTGTTCGCCTATAGCCCCGCCGATGCCGGCCGGCTGATCTGGTCTACCCGCTGCGTGCACAACCTGACCACCTACCTGCACGACAAGAAAAAGCCGCGCCGTCGCGGGGAAGAGCCGCCGCGCGTCGCCGTGGTGGTCAAACCGTGCGACAGCCGCACGATCAACGTCCTCCTGGCCGAAGGGCAGATCGAACGCCAGCGCATCACCGTCATCGGCATGGCCTGTCCGGGCATGGAGGACGAGACGGGCCAGCCGCTGGCGCGCTGCACCACCTGCAGCGACCGCCTGCCGCTGGTCTATGACTTGCTGCTGGGCCAGCCGCCCCAGGTGACGCCGGCCACAGACGACTATGCCGACCTGGCGCAGATCGAGGCGCTGCCGCCGGCCGAGCGGCTGGCCTTCTGGCTGCGCCAGTTCGACCGCTGCATCCGCTGCTACGCCTGCCGCCAGGTCTGCCCCGGCTGCTACTGCACCACCTGCATGTTCGAGCGCGACGACGGGCTGTGGGTCGACATGGGCATCGAGCTGCCGCAAAAGTACCTCTTCCACCTGGGGCGCGCCTTCCACCTTGCCGGCCGCTGTGTTGCCTGCGACGAGTGCGAGCGGGTCTGCCCGATGGGCCTGCCGCTGCGCCTGCTCAACCGCCAACTGGCCCGCGAGGTCGAAAGGCTCTACGGCCACCGCGCCGGGCAAGAAGAGGCGCTGTCGCCGCTGCTGTTCGAGTTGGGCGAAGAAGGATCGCCGATCTAGTTGCAAGGAGCACGTATGCGCATCGCCACTCTGTCCCATCTCAAAAGCTGGCTCGACCGTCTGGCCCAGCAGGCCGATCTGGTCGCGCCGCGTGACGTCGACGGCCATGTGCTCTACCGGCCGGTGAGCTCGGCCGCCGAGGTGCTTTTCGAATACGAGCGCCCCGAACTGTCAGCCAAAGACTACCTCTTCCCGGCCACCGAGGTGCTGCTGCGCGTCGAGCAGGAGGGCAAAGAGGTGAGCATCGAAGAGGTCCTGCCGCAGCGGCCACAGGTCATCTTTGGCCTGCGCCCCTGCGACGCCCACGGCCTGGCCGCCATCGACGCCCTCTTTCTCAACCAGCAGCCGCAGGACCGCTACTACCAGCAGCGGCGAGAACGCACCACGCTGGTCGGCATGGCCTGCCCCAAGATGTGGGACGGCTGTTTCTGCGTCTCGGTCGGCGGCGGGCCGACCGACCGCAGCCACCTGGACGTGCTGCTGACGCCGGTCGAAGGCGGCTTTGCCGTCGATACGGTCACGCCCAAAGGTGCCGGCGTCCTGGCTGGCCTGGAAATGACCTCGGTCGAAGGCCGGCCGCCCGCGGTCGAGGAATACGCCAGGCCGGTGCCCGTCGCGTCGCCCGACCAGTGGCGCGCGCGCTTCAAGCACGATCTGTGGATGCGCCACGGCGAACGCTGTCTGAGCTGCCGCATCTGCACCTACGTCTGCCCCACCTGCCGCTGCTTCGACGTCACCGACCGCGTCGTCGACGTCCAGGCAGGCCGGACGCGCATCGAGCGCATCCGCGCCTGGGACGCCTGCACCAGCACCAACTATCGCCGCGCCGCTGGCGGCCACAACTCGCGGCCGACCAAACCCGACCGCATCCGCAACCGCTTTCTGTGCAAGTTCTGCTACTACCCGCAGGACTTTGGCCCGCTGGGCTGCGTCGGCTGTGGGCGCTGCGTCGTCAGTTGCCCGGTCGATATCGACATTACCGAGATCATGAGAGAAGTGGCAGAACGATAGGCGTTGCTGGAGTAAAGGTGCTCGTAGAGGAGCTGGAAGGAGGCCCATGACGGTATCTGCAAATCCCATGCGCCCTTATCTGGGCCGGCTGACCGAGGTGCGCCAGTTGGCCACGGGGATCAAGTTTTTCCAGGTCGAACTGACCGAGGCGGAGGGGAGGGCCGCCTTTGCAGATTACAAGCCGGGACAGTTCGCCTTTCTCTCCGCCTTTGGCGCAGGCGAGGCGCCGTTTGGCATCTGCTCGACGCCTCGCCGTGGCCCCTATCTGGAATTTGCCGTGCAAGAGATCGGCCACGTCACCCACACGCTGCACAACCTGGAGGTCGGCGATCCGGTGGGCGTGCGCGGGCCGCTGGGCAACTGCTTCCCCATGGAGCAGCTCCAGGGCCGCAACATCGTCATCCTCGGCGGCGGCATCGGCGGCGCGCCGCTGCGCCCGGTCATCCACACCATCCTCGACAACCGCGCCGCTTATGGCCACATGACCATCCTCTGGGCCGCCCGCAGCCCGGACCTGCTGGTCTTTACCGAAGAGTTCGACGACTGGCGCGCCGACTGGGCCACCGAGCTGCACGTCACGGTCGACCAGGGCAACGAAGGGTGGAGCGGCAATGTCGGCCTGATCACACACCTGTTGGAGCGGGTCTCGCCGTCGACGGAGAACGCCGTCGCCATCACCTGCGGCCCGCCGATCATGATCCACTTTGTCTTTCTGACGCTGAAAAAGCTGGGCTTTGCCCCCGAGCAGATGTTGACCACGCTCGAGGCGCGCATGCACTGCGGCATCGGCAAGTGCGGCCGCTGCAACCTGGGCGAAAAGTTCATCTGCACCGACGGGCCGGTCTTTTGGCAGCACGAGATCAGCGGTTTTCTGGAAGGATTCTTGTAGGGGTTGGAGGTGCTCGATGAGAATTGGCGTCTATGTCTGCCATTGTGGGAGCAACATCGCGGGCGTGGTCGATTGCCCACAGACCGCGCGCTGGGCCGCCAGCCTGCCCGATGTAGTCATCGCCCGCGACTATCGCTTTATGTGCTCCAGCCCGGGCCAGGAACTGATCCAGGAGGACATCCGGACGCTGGGGCTGGATCGCGTGGTCGTGGCGGCCTGCACGCCGCGCATGCATGAGCCGACCTTCCAGCGAGCTGTCAGCGCGGCGGGGTTGAATCCCTATTTTTTCGAGCAGGCCAACATCCGCGAACAGTGCGCCTGGGTGCATGACGATGCGGAGGAAGCGACGCGCAAGGCCATGGCCCTGGTCGAAGCGGCGGTGCTGCGGGTGCGCCATCATCAGCCGCTCACGGTCAACAAGGTGCCCATCCAGCCGGCCACCCTGGTCGTCGGCGGCGGCATCACCGGCATCCAGGCTGCCCTGGAACTGGCCAATGCGAACTATCCGGTCTATCTGGTCGAGCGGGAACCCTCCATCGGCGGGCGCATGGCCCAACTGGACGAGACGTTCCCAACGCTCGACTGTAGTGCCTGAATTCTCGGGCCCAAGATGATGGATGTCGGTCGACATCCCAACATTACGCTCCTGACCTATAGCGAGGTCGAATCGGTATCGGGCTATGTGGGCAACTTTACCGTGCGCATCCGTCAGCGAGCGCGCTCGGTGGATCCGGCCAAGTGTACCGGCTGCGGGCTGTGCCAGGAAAAGTGCCCGCGCAAGGTGGTCGATACGGCCTATGAGGTCGGGATGGGCAAGCGCAAGGCGATCTATCGCCCCTTTGCCCAGGCTGTGCCCAACGTGCCGGTGATCGACCGCGAGAACTGCACCTTTTTCACCAAGGGCAAGTGCCAGCTCTGCCAAAAGGTCTGCCCCACCGGGGCCATCGATTACACGCAAGAGGACGCCCTGATCGACGTGCAGGTGGGCAACGTGATCCTGGCCACCGGCTACGATCCGTTCGACGCCGCGCGCATCTCGTCCTACGGCTATGGCCGCTATCCCAACGTCTTTACCAGCCTGGAGGTGGAGCGCATGCTCAGCGGCGCCGGCCCCACGGGCGGGCACGTCGTCCTGCGCGATGGCGAGACCCAACCTGAGAGCATTGCCATCATCCACTGCGTCGGCAGCCGCGACGAAAACTATCACGCCTATTGCTCCAAGGTCTGCTGCATGTATTCGCTCAAGCTCTCCCACCTGGTGCGCGCCAAGACCGGGGCGCGGGTCTATGAGTGCTACATCGATATGCGCAGCGGCGGCAAGGCCTATGAAGAGTTCTACAAGCGGCTGCAAGAAGAAGGCGTCGTCTTCATCAACGGCCGCCCCTCCGAAATCCTGCCGGAGGGTGGCAAGCTGGCGGTCTATGTGGAGGACAAGTCGCTGGGGCGGCAGATGCGCCTGCCGGTCGACATGGTCATTCTCAGCGTCGGCCTGGAGCCGCGTCACGACGCCTGCCAGGTGGCGCACAAGTTCGGCATCAGCGTCGACAGCGACGGCTGGTTCCGCGAAAAGCACCCCAAGCTCGACCCCGTGGCGACCATGACCGAGGGCGTCTTTATCGCCGGCTGCGCCCAGGGCCCGCGCGACATCCCCGAATCGGTAGCCCAGGGCAGCGCCGCAGCAGCGCGGATTCTTTCCATCATCCGCCAGGAAGAGGTGGCCGTCGAGCCGGTCACAGCGGTCGTGAACGAGATGATGTGCGTGGGCTGCCACCAGTGCATTTCGACCTGCCCGTACACGGCGATCGAGTTCCTGGCCGAGCGCGGCGTGGCCCACGTGGTCGAGGTGTTGTGCAAGGGCTGCGGCACCTGCACGGCGACCTGCCCCTCCAAGGCCATCTCGCTGCGCCATTTCGACGACCGCCAGTTGCTCGCCGAGATGATGGGCGTGCTCTACGCCATGCGCCGCCAGGAACAAGAGGTATCACCGGGGGAGTGAGGGGGTTGCCCAATTGGTACTTTTGTGGTACAACCTGTCTGGCACGGCGAGGGAGGCAAGATGGCCTACGAACCCAAGATCGTCGGTTTTCTCTGTAACTGGTGCAGCTACGCCGGAGCCGACCTGGCGGGAGGCAGCCGGCTGAAATATCCCTCCAATCTCAAGATCGTCCGCGTGCCCTGTTCGGGGCGGGTGGCGCCAGAGATGGTCATGCGCGCCTTCCGCGAGGGCGCCGACGGGGTGATGGTGTTGGGCTGTCACATCGGCGACTGCCACTATAGCACCGGCAATCACCGCACTGCCCGGCGCATGCCGGTACTGCAAGCGTTCCTGACCTTTACCGGCATCGAGCCAGAGCGGTTCCTGGTCAAATGGGTCTCCTCGTCAGAGGCCGGCTTGTTTGCCGAGACGGTGCGCGAGTTTACGGAAAAGCTGCGCAACCTGCCACCGTTGCAGGAAGTGATGAATCTATCCAGATAAGGAGGCAACAATGAATATCAGAGGTTTCGAGTTCCCCAACGACCTGTACTATGACGCCAAGCACGGTTGGGCACGGGTGGAGGGCGACATCGTCGTCCAGGGGATGACCGATTTCGGGCAAAAGATCGCCCAGGAGATCGTCTTTGTCGAAGTTCCCCGCCCCGGCCGCGAAGTGACCCAGGGCGACACGTTCATGTCGCTCGAGTCAGGCAAATGGGTGGGCCGCATCCCGGCCACGGTCAGCGGCGTGATCGAGGCCGTCAACGAGGAGCTGGAATGGGAGCCGACCCTGATCAACGAGTCGCCTTTCGAGAACGGCTGGCTGGTCAAGATCAAGATGGCCAACCCCGCCGAGCTGAACAACCTCTGGCGGGCCGATTCGCCGGAACTCAAAGCCTTCATCGAGGATGAGGCGGAAAAGTTCGGCGAATTGCTGGGCTAGACGTAACCGTTGGAGCATCCAAATGGACTATGAAGGGATCTTTTGGATCCTCCATCTCCCCCTGATGGTCGTCTTTTTGATCGGGATGACCGATGTTGCTGGCGTCTGGCTGCGCGGGCGGATCGGTGGAGGGACCGATGCACCGGTTGGGCAGAAGCTCCTGACTCTCCTGGGGGACGCGCTGAGGACGATCTTGAGTTGGCGGCTGCCGTACCTGATCAAGGCGTTCATCACCGAGGCCTGGTTCAACCGCCGGCTGTGGCGCGCCAACCGTTTCCGCTGGGCCAGCCATTTCCTGCTGCTCAGCGGCTTCCTGCTGCTCATGAGCCTCTCTGGCATCTCCGCCATCGCCGACAAAGTGCTGCACAAGCTGTTCCACCTGGGCAACCTGCCCTGGGTGGCAATGTGGTACACGCCCGACCACCCCGTCCCGGCGCTGCTGAACGAGATCGGCGCGACAATGATGACGGTCGGCCTGCTCTTCTTCATCGTCCGCCGCTACCTCATCCGCCCCCCGCAGTTGCGCAGCGGGCCGACCGACCACTGGATGGTCATCGGGCTGGGGCTGATCCTGCTGACCGGCTGGATCGCTGAGGTCGTCCGCCTGTGCATAGGCATTCCCGAGGGGAGCGCGCCTTACCTGGCCTTTATCGGCTATCCGCTCTCGCTGCTATTCCGTGGCCTGCCCCTGCCCTGGGAGGCGCTGGCCAAAGGGCTGTGGACAGGCCACGGCCTGCTGACCTCCGTGGTCATCGTCACCATCCCCTACTCCAAGTTCATGCATGTCATCGCCGGTGGGCTGTCAGCGACGGTGGATCAGTTCCAGCAGGAGACCGCCCACAGCGCGAAAGGAGCTGCCCATGTCCCCGCTTGATCTGCGCTCTTTCAGCTTCTACCAATTGCTGGAAATGGATGGCTGCACCCGCTGTGGCGAATGCGTGGCCTGGTGCCCGACCTTTGCCGAGAAGCCGGAACTGGAGGCGATCACCCCGCTGCGCAAGATCGAGACGGTGGCGGGCATGGTCCATCGGCAGCACCGGCTGCTCGACCGGTTGTTAGGCCGTCGCCGCCCCCCCGATCCCGAGACGCTCAAGACCCACTCCGCCGGCACTTACGACTGCACCCTCTGCGGTCGCTGCGGCGTCGTCTGCCCGGTGCACATCCAGACACGCAGCCTGTGGATCGCAATGCGCGAATCGCTGGTGCAGCAGGGAGTCTATCCGGAGACGCTCGACCGGCTGCGCGAGACGGTCACCACCCGATACAACATCTCCGGCGACGACAACGCCAACCGGCTGATCTGGAGCCAGAACCTGCCCAAAGTGCCAGCGGGCGTCGGCGGCAAGGAGCAGGCGGAGGTTGTCTATTTCGTCGGCTGCGTCTCTTCCTTCTACCCGCAGTCCTACTCGATCCCGCAGAGCATGGTGCAGGTGCTGGAGCACGCGGCGGTCGATTTCCTCACCCTGGGCGGCCAGGAGTGGTGCTGTGGCTTTCCGCTGATGATCGCCGGCATGGGTGACGCGGCGGTCGAGATTGCCCGGCACAACGTCGAGGCGGTGCGGCGCACGGGAGCAAAATACCTGGTGGCCGCCTGCCCCTCCTGCTACCACACCTGGAAGCACGAGTACGAGCCCATGCTCCACCAGCCGCTCGGTTTCGAGGTTCTCCACGCCACCGAACTGCTGGAACAGATCGTCGACCGGCTGCACCTGCAGCCGCTGGAGGAGACGGTGACCTATCACGACCCCTGCGACCTGGGGCGCACCAGCGGCATCTACGAAGCGCCGCGCAACGTCATCCGCGCCATCCCAGGGCTCAGGTTCGTGGAGATGGAGCATCATCACGAGTACTCGCTCTGCTGTGGCGGCGGCGGCGATGTGGAGATGGCGGACAAGGACCTGTCGGTGGCCGTGGCGGCGAGCCGCGTGGCGCAGGCAGCGGCGACCGAGGCCAAAATCCTGCTCTCGGCCTGCCAGCAGTGTGTGCGCACACTGGCCGGGGCCGCCCGCCGCGAAAAGCTGCGCGTCCGCACGATGGACGTGGTAGAACTGGTGGCGCGGCAGTTGGCAGAGTAGGGAAATAGCCGGGTGGTTCACCGCGAAATAGACCGTTAAGGGTCTCTGGCTCAGTCAGTCTGAGGGGGAGGTGAAAAGTGGCAGTTTTAGCGTTTCTCGGTGCGGCCGCGCCTTCGATCCTGTTGGCGCTGGTTCTGGGCGGCGGGGTGGCGATCGGTGCGCTGGTCCTGCTGGCGGCCCGCCGTCGACAGAGGAGCTGGTGGGTGGCGCTGCTGGCCGGCCTGCTGACCGCCGTCGTCATCTTTGGCGGCCTGGCCCTCGACCGCTCCTACACGACGATCGAGTACGGCACGGTGGGGCTGGTCAAGCGCTTTGGCGGGCTGACCGGCACGGTCTTTGAGCCGGGCCTGCACTGGCGCGTGCCTTTCATCGACGAACTGGTGGTCATCCCCACCGTTGTCCAGTCCTACGAGACCAGCGACTCGCCGGACCAGTCGGGGGCGGACTATCGCGATATCCCGGTGACAGCGCAGACCATAGATGGGCAGCAGATCCTGATCAAGTACACCGTGCTCTTTCGCATCCCGCCGTCGGCGGCGGTGGCTATTACCCAGCGCGTCGGCCCAACACTGGAAGTGGTCGAAAATGTGATCAAAGCCCACTCGCGCAACCTGACCCGCCTGCTGGCGCAGGGGTACACAGCCGAAGACCTCTATAGCGGCGACGGCATTTTTGCCTATCAGCAGGCTGTGACAACAGCGCTGGAGGAGGAATTTGCGCCCTATGGCGTCGTTCTCGAGGATTTCCTGGTGCGCAAGATCGACTTTAGCCAGGAGTACATCGACGCCATCGAGCAGCAGCAGATCGCCCAGGAGCAGATCGAGACGGCGCGCTACCAGGCCGAGGCGGCCGAGTACGAGCGCGACCGCCAGATCCGCCTGGCCGAGGCCGAGGCCGAGCGCATCCGCCTGATGGCCCAGGCCGACGCCGACCGCCAGCGCCTGCTGGCCGACTCGGAAGCCTACAGCATCCAGGCGCGCGGCGAGGCGCTGGCAGACTTCCCCCAGGTCATCCAATGGGAGTTTGTGCGCAACCTGCAGGATGTCCGCTGGGGCTTTTTGCCCAGCGACAGTGTGACGCCACTGTTGCCCGTGCCCGAGCTGGGAGCGGAAGAAACAGCGCCCTGACTTGGGCCGCAGGAGTAGTGAGATGGTACTGAGCCTGGAAACGTCGAACTGGAAACTGGCGCAGGACATTGTCCCAGAGTGGTGGCAGAAGCTCATGACCTGCATGCAGTGTGGCACGTGCTCCGCCACCTGCCCGACGGCCTACGCCATGGACTATACGCCGCGGCAGTTGTGGCAGATGCTGCGGCTGGGGCTGGAAAAAGAGGTCCTGGCCAGCCGCACGTTCTGGCTCTGCACCGTCTGCAAATCGTGCCAGGTGCGCTGTCCGCGCGGCATCCGCCTGACCGACACGATGGTCGCGCTGAAAGAGTACGCCCAACAGCGCGGCGTCGAGGTTCCAGAACGGCTCGTGCAGTTGAGCGAGACCGTGACCTCGCGCTACAACATTTCTGGGGAGGACAATGCGACGCGGTTGATCTGGAGCCAGAACCTGCCAGACCCGCCGCCAGGGGTGGCACCGCTGCGCGAGACGGCGGACGTGGTCTATTTCATCGGCTGCGTCGGCTCGTTCTATCCGCGCACCTATTCGATCCCCCAGTCGCTGGTCGAACTGCTGCACCGCGCCGGGATCGATTTCACGGTCATGGGCGGCGACGAGTGGTGCTGCGGCTATCCCCTCTACGTGTCGGGGAACCGCGCGCGGATCGCCGATCTGGCGCAGCACAACGTGGAGACCATCCGCCGTCTCAAGGCCAAACGGGTCATCTTTTCCTGCCCGTCCTGCTTCTATGCCTTTACCCACCTCTACCCCGAAGTGGTCGACCTCTCGGGCCTGACGCTGCAACACTCGACCGAATTCCTGGCCGAGCTGGTGACGGAGGGGGCGTTCAAGCTGGGGCCGCTGGAGCAGGCGGTGACCTACCATGATCCGTGCGACCTGGGGCGCAAGAGCGGCGTCTATGAAGCGCCGCGCCAGATCATCCGCGCGATTCCAGGGCTGGAACTGCGGGAGATGGAGGCGTCGCGCGAAAATTCGCTCTGCTGCGGCGGCGGCGGAGACGTCGAAATCGCCGATCCGACGGTGACCCAGGGCGTGGCAGCGCGGCGCATTGCCCAGGTGGAGGCAACCGGCGCGCAGTACGTCGCCTCCGCCTGCCAGCAGTGCATGCGCACGCTCCAGGAAAGCGCGCGCAAGAACCGCGTCCGCGTGCGCACGCTGGACGTGGTCGAACTCTTGTGGCTCTCGGTGCAGGCGGCGGAGGAACTGAAATAGCCTTACCCCAGTTGTTGATGATGGCTCAACCGGAACGTATAGGACAACGCATCCATATCACGGGTGTTGTACAAGGGGTGGGCTTCCGCCCCTTTGTCTACAATCTGGCGACCAGCCTGGCCCTCTCTGGTTGGGTGCTGAATAGCTCGGCCGGGGTCGAGATCGAGGCAGCAGGCGCGCCAGAGGCGCTGGATGAGTTTGTCGCCCGCCTGCGTGCCGACGCGCCGCCGCTGTCCCGCATCGAACGGATCGACGTTGCCTCCGTTGACCCTGCCGGGCTATCCCCCAACGACGGTTTCCAGATTCGCCACTCGCGGGCGCAGCCCGGCGATGTCCAGCCCATCTCCCCCGACGTGGCCATCTGTGACGAGTGCCTGCGCGAACTGTTCGACCCCAACAACCGCCGCTACCGCTATCCTTTTATCAACTGCACCCATTGCGGCCCCCGCTTCACCATCATCCGCGACATTCCCTACGACCGCCCCAAAACGACAATGGCCCCCTTCACCATGTGCCCTGCCTGTCAGGCCGAATACGACGATCCGACCAACCGCCGCTTTCACGCCCAACCGAATGCCTGTCCAGTGTGCGGACCGAAGGTGTGGTTTCAGGTTTCCGCTTTCCGCTTTCCCACTCAACCCCAAACCTGGAACGCGGAGCCTGAAACTGCCTGCGGCGAGGCGATCGAGGCAGTACGGGCGCTCTTGCGCAAGGGAGGAATCGTCGCCGTGAAGGGACTGGGCGGCTTCCATCTGGCCTGCGACGCGACCAACGACGAGGCGGTGGCCCGTCTGCGCGCGCGCAAGGGTCGCGTCGACAAGCCGTTCGCGCTGATGCTGTTCGACCTGCCGGCAGTGGAACGGTGTTGCCTGGTCAGCGAGGCGGAGCGTGTCCTGCTCACCAGCCGCCAGCGGCCCATCGTCCTGCTGCGCCGCCGCGCCGAGACGCCCGTCTCATCCCTCGTCGCGCCGGGCAACAACACCCTGGGCGTGATGCTACCCTACACCCCGCTGCACTATCTGCTGCTGGAGCCCGTCGACGGCTGGCCCCTGGCGTTGGTGATGACCTCCGGCAACGATTCCGAAGAGCCCATCGCCACAGCGAACGAGGAGGCGCTGGCGCGGCTGGACGGCCTGGCTGACGCTTTCCTCCTCCACGACCGCGAGATCCACGCCCGCTGCGATGACAGTGTGACCCGCGTCTTTGCCGGCGTCGAACTGCCGCTGCGCCGCTCGCGGGGCTATGCGCCGTACCCTGTCCACCTGCCGTTCCCCGTTCCCCATCTCCTGGCCGTGGGCGGCGAGCTGAAGAACACCTTTTGCCTCGCCCGCGACCGCTATGCCTTCCTCAGCCAGCACATCGGGGATATGGAGAACTATGAGACGCTGCGCTTTTTCGAGCAGATGGTCGAGCAGCTCTCGCGCACCTTCCGCGTCCAGCCGGAGATCGTCGCCTGCGACATGCACCCCGCCTATCTGACGACCCGCTACGCCCACGACAGGGCCCCGGCCCTGGGAATGCTCCTGTCGATCCAACACCACCACGCCCACATCGCCGCCTGCATGGCCGAGCACGGCCTGGACGGCGCGCAGCCGGTGATCGGCGTGGCTTTCGACGGCACGGGCTATGGCAGCGACGGCGCGATCTGGGGCGGCGAGTTTCTGCTGGCCGACTATGGCCACTTTCGGCGGGCGGCGCACCTCAAATACGCGCCGCTCCCCGGCGGAGACGCCGCCATTCGCCGCCCCTACCGCGTCGCCCTGGCCTGCCTGTGGGCGGCAGGGATCGAGTGGGCGGCGGACCTGCCGCCCGTGGCGGCAGCTTCTGCGGCCGAGCGAGCTGTCCTGATGCGGCAACTCGAGCGGGGGTTGAACACCGTGCCCACCTCCAGCATGGGCCGTCTGTTCGACGCGGTCGCTTCCCTGGCCGGCGTGCGGCACGAGGTCAACTATGAGGCCCAGGCCGCCATCGAGTTCGAGAACCTGATCGCGCAGGACGAAGAGGGCGCCTACCCCTTCGAGCTGGTCGCAGCCCACGACGCCCAGAGCGCCACGCTCATCGACCCCGCGCCATGCCTGCGCGCTGTCGTCGCCGATCTGCGGGCAGGCCTGTCCACAGGCGTTATCGCCGCCCGCTTCCACCACGGCCTGGCGCTGCTCGTCCGCGACGTCTGCCAGCGGCTGCGCGCCGAGACCGGCCTGACGACAGTGGCCCTCTCCGGCGGCGTCTGGCAGAACGTCGCGCTGCTGGAGCGCGCCGTGCCGCTGCTCGAGGCAGCAGGCTTCACCGTGCTCACCCACCGCCTCGTCCCTCCCAACGACGGCGGCCTGTCGCTGGGCCAGGCGGTGATCGCTGCCGCATCCCGCCCCCTGCCGGCGGGCGTGACGCAATGGACCTATCTGGAGAACAAAGCTTGAGCGAAACCTGGCGGCTATTGGACACCGGCCCGCGCTCCGCAGCCGAGAACATGGCACTGGACGAGGTGGTTCTGACGGCGCGCGCTCGCCGCGCCGTGCCAAACACGCTGCGCTTTTTGCAGTTCTCCCCGCCCTGCACGCTGATCGGCTACCACCAGGCGGTCGAGCAGGAAATCCGCGTCTCGTACTGCCAGGAGCACGGCATCGACATCAACCGCCGCCTGACCGGCGGAGGCGGGCTGTTCTGGGACGAGAGCCAGTTGGGCTGGGAGATTTTTGCCGCCCAGGACGATCCCCGCTTCCCGCGCAACGTCGAGGTGCTCTACGAGCGCCTCTGCCAGGGGGCCATCCGCGGGCTGGAAAAGCTGGGCGTGCGCGCCGCCTTCCGCCCCAAGAACGACATCGAGGTGCAGGGACGCAAGATCTCCGGCACCGGCGGCACCAGCATGGACGGCGCCTTTCTCTTCCAGGGCACGCTGCTGGTCGATTTCGACGTCGATACCATGCTCCGCGCCCTGCGCATCCCCACCGAAAAGCTCAAGGACAAGGAGATCGCCTCGCTGCGCGAGCGGGTCACCTGCCTGGCCTGGGAACTGGACAGGCTGCCGCCGCTGGCGCAGATCAAGGAGGCGCTGGTGGCCGGCTTTGCCGAGGCGCTGGGGGTCTCGTTTGCCCCCGCGCCGCTGAGCGCCCTGGAGGAAGAGTTGCTGGCGCAGCGGCTGCCGTTCTTCCAGTCGGAGGAGTGGATCTATGGCGTGCGCCGCCCGCTGAACGACCGCGCCGAGCTGCGCGCGCTCTACAAAAGCCCCGGCGGCCTCATCCGCGTCTCGCTGCTGGTTGACTCGCGCGGCCGACGCATCCGCGAGGTCTTTATCACCGGCGATTTCTTCGTCTACCCGCGCCGCGCCATCCTCGACCTGGAGGCGCGGCTCAAGGGCGCGCCGGCCCGCGTCGACGCCGTGCGCGCCATCGTCGAAGAGTTCTTTGCCACGACCGACATGCAGATCCCCGGCGTCACCGCCGCCGATATGGTGCGCACGCTGGCCGAGGCGCTGGAAAAGACCACCTACGTCGCCCACAATATCCGCCCGGACGAGGTCAACGCCGTCTTTACGGTGGTCAGGCCGCTGGCCGAGATCGAGCGCAGCCCGGTGCTGCTGCTGCCCTACTGCGCCAAGCTGCCCGACTGCGAGTACCGCTACCAGGACGGCTGCGCGCAGTGCGGCGGCTGCTGCATGGGCGACGCCTACGCGCTGGCCGAAAAGTACGGCCTGACCCCCATCTCGATCCAGAATTACGAGATGCTGGAAGAGACGCTCCAGCGGCTGCGGGAGGAGGGCGTCGAGGCGTTCGTCGGCAGTTGCTGCGAGCCGTTCTACGCCAAGCACCGCGACGACATGGAGCGCATCGGCCTGCCCGGCATCCTGGTCGATGTGGACAGCTCGACCTGTTACGACCTGGGGCGCGAAGAGGATGCCTACGCTGGTCGCTTTGACAGCCAGACCCATCTGAAGATGGAGCTGCTGGAGCGGGTTGTGGCCCGCGTGGCGAAGAATGGGCGAACAGGTTGACGTGCTGGTTGTGGGCGCCGGGCCGGCCGGCAGCAGCGCCGCCCGCGTCCTGGCCAGCGCTGGCCTGCGCGTCCTGCTGGTCGAGCAGCGGACGACGGTCGGGCTGCCGGTGCAGTGCGCCGAATACGTGCCGGCGCAGATCGTCGAGCATGTCCCGCTGGCGGAAGGCTGCATCGCCCAGCGCATCCGCGCCCTGCAGACCCACCTGCCCGACGGCGAGGTGGTCGAGCGGCCGGCGCCGGGCTATGTCCTCCACCGCGCCCTGTTCGACAAGGCGCTGGCAGTCGCTGCGCGGCGGGCCGGGGCAGAGGTGTGGAGCAGCGCGCGGGCGGTCGAACGCACCGCTGAGGGGGCGCTGGTGCGCCGTGGCAGCCGCACCGTCGCTGTGGCCTGCCGCGTCCTTGTCGGCGCCGACGGGCCCCATTCGACCGTGGGCCGCTGGGTAGGTCAGGTCAACGCGGCGATGCTCGACGCGCTGCAGGTGGAGGTGGTGCTGCCGCAGCCGCAGCCCTGCACGCACGTCTATTTCGACCCGCTCTATCGCGGCGGCTATGGCTGGCTCTTCCCCAAGGGCGAGACGGCCAACGTCGGCGTGGGCGTCAACCGGCAGATGGGCGGCGAGCCGCGGGCGGCGCTCGAACACCTGCTCGACCGCCTGCAGATCGGCGGCGGCGCGGTGGTGGGCCGCACGGGCGGGGCTGTGCCCTCCGGCGGCACGGTCGAGCGCCTGCGGGTCGACAACGTGCTGCTGGCTGGCGACGCCGCCGGACAGACCCACGCCGTCACCGGCGCCGGCATCCTGTCGGCGGTCGTCGGCGGGACGCTGGCTGCCCAGGCGGTCATCCGCGCCCTGCGCAGCGGCGATGAGGGGCAGTTGGACAGCTATGCCGCCGAATGGGAAGCCTATATGGGCGGGCCGCTGCGCCACGCCCTGGACAGGCGGCGCGATCTCGACCGGCGCTGGAGCGACGACCCCGCTGCCCTGACTGCCGCCCTCCGCCGCAACTGGATCGCTTTCCGCCAGTACGGGCAGCGGGATTGAAAAGCAGAAGGCGAGGGAGTAGTTTGATGGAGAGTCCTGAATACGTCCAGATCAGCACGGCAGCGGCGATGGCGCTGGGCTACCAGCCAGCGCGCTTCCGCCGCAACGCCTGCCTGACCGGCCTGAACATGCTGGTGACCTATGCAGACGGCTGCGCCGCTCGCTGCGGCTACTGCGGCCTGCACAGCCAGCGCCAGGTGGAGCCGGAGAAGCGCACCTTTATCCGCGTCGGCTGGCCCACCTGCGCCGTGGACGACGTCATCGCCCGGCTGAACCAGAACGGCCAGTCGCTGCGCCGCGTCTGTGTGGGCATGATCACCCACCGCCGCGCCTTTGAGGACATGGTCGCCATCATCCGCCGCTTTCACCAGGAGAGCGACCGCCCCATCAGCGGCCTGATCGGCCCGACGCTCATCCGTGGCCAGGCGCAACTGGCCGAGATCCGCCAGGCCGGGGCGGATATGGTCGGCATCGCCATCGACGCGGCGACGGAGGAGCTGTTCGACCGCTTCCGCGGGCGGGGCGTGGGCGGGCCGCACCGCTGGGAGCACTATTGGGCCATCCTGGAGCAGGCCGTGCAGGTCTTTGGCCGCTTCAAGGCCGGCGTTCACTTTGTCGTTGGCCTGGGCGAGACGGAACAGGAGATGGTGGCTGCCATCCAGCGCGCGCAGGACCTGGGCGCGCACACGCATCTCTTCTCCTTCTTCCCGGAGGGCGGCTCGCTGATGGCCGACCATCCCCAGCCGTCCTACGGCCACTATCGGCGCATCCAGTTGGCCCGCTACATCATCAACCACGAGCTGGGGCGCGCTGAGCAGATGGATTTCAACGCCGCCGGTCAGTTGGTCGACTTTGGCCTGCCCGTCGACGAGCTGATTCACTATGGCGAGCCGTTCATGACCTCTGGCTGTCCCGGCCCCGACGGGCGGGTGGCCTGCAACCGGCCCTTTGGCAACGAGCGGGCCGGCCGGCCGATCCGCAACTATCCCTTCCTGCCCGAGCCGGAGGACATTGAACTGATCCGCTATCAACTGCGGGAATACTGAAAAGGCCAGGAGTCATTGTGGATCGGGCTGAAGAACTGTTTCGCCGTCCGTGGGACGAGTTACAGGCCGCGGCGTGGGCGGTGCGTCAGCAGCACCACCTGCCGCGGCTGGCGCTGGCGGTGCCGGGCAACAAGCACTATGAGACGGAGCAGTACCAGAACACGCCGCACCGCTTTGCCAACGTCAGCATCACCGGGCGGCGCTGCGCGCTGATGTGCGACCACTGCCGCGGCCACCTGCTGGAGGGGATGATGCCCGCCGAGACGCCGGAGGCGCTGCTGGCGCTGGGCCAGCGGCTGATCGAGCGCGGCTGCCACGGCATGTTGGTCAGCGGCGGCGCGGACGGCGAGGGGGCGGTGCCGCTGAGGCCGTTCCTGCCGGCCATCGCCCGCCTCAAGGAGCAGGGCCTGCAGGTCATCGTCCACACCGGCCTGGTCGACCGGCAGACGGCGGAGGGGCTGCGCGCGGCGGGGGTCGATCAGGTGCTCTTTGACGTGGTCGGCGACGACGAGACGATCCGCCAGGTGCTGCACCTGGAGCGGTCGGTGCAGGATTACGCCGACGCGCTGGCGCTCTTGCGCCAGGCAGGGCTGGCGGTGGCCCCCCACGTCGTCATCGGCCTCTATTTTGGCCAGTTGCGCGGCGAGCTGGCGGCGCTGGAGATCATCGAGCGCATTGGAGCGGAGGTGGTCGTGCTGGTGGTGCTGCGGCCACTGCCCGGCACGCCGATGGCCAGCGCAGCGGCGGTGGATGCGGAAGCGGTCGGGCGGCTGGCGGCGGTGGCTCGCCTGTTGCAGCCGACCACGCCGCTGACGCTGGGCTGTGCCCGTCCTTCTGGCCCGGTCAAAGTGGAGATGGAGCGGCGGGCGCTGCTGGCCGGCGTCAATGCCATCGCCTACCCCGACCCGCTGACGGTGCGCCTGGCCGGGGAGCTGGGTCTGCGCTGGGAGTTTGTCGAGAGCTGCTGCACTCTGACAGTTGGCGGGCATGCATGAGCTCTCGGTGACCCAATCGGTGCTCGAAATCGCGCTGGCCCACGCCCAGCAGGCCGGGGCGACGCGCATCCTGCGCATCGACCTGGCGGTGGGGGCGCTCTCCGGCATCGTCGGCGAGTCGGTGCAGTTCTATTTCGACTTTATCGCCAGGGACACCATCGCCGAGGGGGCAACGCTGGCCTTTCGTCACATCCCCGCCCGCTTCCGCTGTCTGGCCTGCGGGGCCAGCTACGAGCCGGAGGGCAGCGACTGGACCTGCCCATTGTGCGGCGAGCTGCGGCCGGAGGTCATCGGCGGGCGCGAGTTTCTGGTCGAGAGCATCGATGTCGAGTGAGGCAGACCTGCTGGCGGTGACGGGCCTCGTGCTGGCGGGCGGCGCCAGCCGGCGGATGGGGCGCAACAAGGCCTTTCTGGAGCTGCGTGGCCGCCCGCTGATCGAAATCGTGATCGCCCAGATGGCCCAGGTCTGCGCCGAGGTGCTGGTGGTGGTGAGCGACCCCCAGCCCTATCTCCGCCTGGGCGTGCCGCTGGTGGAGGACCGCTTTCGCGGCGTGGGGGTGCTGGGCGGGCTGCATGCCGGTCTGTCGGCGGCGAGCCACGAGCTGACGGTGGCCGTGGGCTGTGACATGCCCTTTCTCCAGCCGCCGCTCTTGCGGGCCTTTATCGGCTGGGCGGAGGGCTATGACGTGGTCGTGCTGCGGCAGGGAGAGGGGGTCGAGCCGCTGCACGGCGTCTACCGGCGCTCCTGCCTGCCGCCGCTGGAGGAGGCCATCCGCGCCGGCGAGCGGCGCATCATCTCTTTCTTTCCGCGCGTGCGCGTGCGCTATGTGACCGCGGAAGAGGTTGCGCCCTTCGACCCCGAGCTGCGCGCCTTCCGCAACATCAACACGCCGGAAGAGTGGGCGCAGGTGGTGAAGCAGGCTCTGTAGGGCCGGCTCAAGGCCGCCCTGTGAGTAACTGCTCCCAAGTACACAAAGGGTACAAAAACTGCCTTGATGGGTTCAACCTTCGTGTCCTTTGTGTCCTTCGTGGTAGAGGAAAATGCCCCGCCTGCACTGCTCCCGCCGGGTCTGTGACCCGGCGGGCCCCACTGGCGGGGGTCACAGACCCCCGCCGAGCAAGGATAGAGCGCCCCGCCCGGCGAGGCTGGGAGCAACGAATGCCTCGCCCCTACTCGATCGTCGCCAGGAACTGGCGGGCCATCGCCGCGACGTCCGTGTCGGTGCGGATGCCGGTCCAGGGGTCGCCTGGCTGCACCAGGTTGGCGACGACGATGTTGGCCCCGTTGAAAATGGCGCTGCGCGCTCCCTTGAGGTCGACCCCGCCGGCAGCGGAGACGATCACGTCGAACTTGCTCCTGACGCGGTTGACGTGGCGGTACTGGATCACTTTGCCGCGCGTGCTCTCCTCGTCCCGCCCCAGGTGCAACACGACCACATCGGGCGGCTTTTTCAGCCTCATCAGCACGTCCAGCGGATCCTCGACGCCGAGCATGTCGATCATCGAGGCCAGCTCCAGGCGCGTGCAGAGGGCGATAAAGAGGTCGAGCGCCTCTGGCGGCGAGCTGCCCAGCACCGTCGCCGCCGTCGCGCCGGCCGTGCGGGCCATCTGCACCTCGCCTGCTGCCCCGTCGATGGTCTTGAGGTCGGCGACGATGTGCCCGCCCCAGAGGCGGCGGATAGCGCGGATGCCGCGCAGCCCCTCGCGCTTGATGAACGGCGTCCCGGCCTCGATCAGAATGCGCTCGCTGGGGGCGATGGTGGGAAGGAGGCGCAGCACCAGCCCGATGTCATAGTTGAAGGCGATCTGCAGATAGCGCGTCTTGCGGTCGAGCATCACTCTCCACCCTCGATCACAGAGCCGAGGGCGCGGCCCAGGTCGGAGGGCACAAAGAGAACGATCTTTTCCGATGGGTCGGCGGCGATGTCGCGGATGGTCTGCAGCGTGCGCAGGTGCAGCGCGCCCTTGCTCCTGGACAGATTCTCGGCGGCCTGGCGCAGGTTCTCGGAGGCGGAAAGCTCACCCTGCGAGGCGATGATCACCGCGCGGCGCTCGCGCTCGGCCTCGGCCTGCTTGGCCATGGCGCGCTTCATCTCGGCGGGCAGCTCGATCTCCTGAATCTTGATCGCCTCCACGTCGACGCCCCAACCGCTGGTCTCCGAGTCCACGATCTCTTTGATGCTCTGGGCAATCTGCTCGCGCTCGGTGAGGACAAAGTCCATTTCGCTGTTGCCGATCACGTCCCGCAGCGCCGCCTGCGTGTACTGGCGCACGGCAAAGACGTGGTCCTGGATCTTGATGATCACGTCCTCCGGGCTGACGACCTTGAAATAGACCACGGCGTTGACCAGCATGGGGATGTTGTCCTTGGTCATCACTTCCTGGCGCGGAATGTCAGCGGTCTGGATGCGCATGTCGACCTTGCGCATAGTCTGGATGACAGGGATGACCAGGGTCAGGCCGGGGTTACGGGTGCTGCTGTACCTGCCCAGCGTAAAGACGACGCCCCGTTCGTACTGGTAGAGCAGCCTGACGGCTGAAAAGAACAGAAAAACAAGGGCGACAAAGATACCGATGACGACGCATCCACCGACGGCGACAAACTCTCCTCCCATGGCTTACCTCCTGATTGGGAAAAATACGACGGCCGGCTCCAGATTGGCAACTGCCTACCCTGCCGCCGGTTTGCTTGCTCACCTGCGGGAGGGCAGGGGCAGGTAGATACCTGTTTCCATTATACCACAATCACCGGCAGATGAGCAGCGGGCGCTGGCTGGTGCGCAGCAGGTGGTCGAGCGTGCTGCCCGCCACAGCCTCGATCAGCGGGCTGAGGCTATAGCTGCCCAGGACGATCAGGCTGGCGTCGCACTCGTCGGCGGCCTGGAGGATGGCCTCGGCGGCCGGCTCGCTCTTTTCCACGAACGCCGCCTGCACACCGTGCTCTTGCAGGTACAGGCGCGCCCGCGCCAGCGGTTCAGCAGCCGGCCGATCGCCCTCCGTCACGCTGACCACGGTCAGCGCCAGGCCCCAGCGCCCCGCCAGGTAGGTGGCGACGAAGAGCGCTTCTTCGGCGCGCGGACTGCCGTCATAGGCCAGCAGCGCCCGTTCGAACGGCGCGGGAGGCTGGGGCACCACCAGCACCGGCACCGGGCAGCGCCGGACGACCGTGCGCAGTCCCGAGCCGAGACGGGCCAGCGGCTGGGGCGCCGGTGGATGAGCCAGGCCCAGCACGATCAGGTCGCTCAGGTGGGCGCGGGCACAGATGCGCCGCGCGACATTCCCGCTGTCGAGGGCCAGACTGCCCGGCACGTCAGCCTCCCGACAGCGGCGGTCGAATTCGGCGCGGATGGCCTGGGCGGCCTCGCCCTCCAGCGCCTCCTCGTCTGGAACGACGTGCAGGCCGTGCAGGCGCGCGCCCTCGCGGCGGGCGATGTCGATGGCGCAGGTCAGGGCATACCAGCCCTGCTCCTCGCCACTGACCGGCACCAGCACCTCGGCAAACAGCCGTTCGTCCTGCCGGCCTGCCAGGTGGGCCTGCCGCCATTCGCCAGCCGGCGGCCCGCCTTCCAATCCGTCGGGGATGATGATCTCCAGGGCTTTGCCCAACCACGCGACAACCCTCTCCGCTTCGCCGAAACGCGCCGCCAGGTCGCGCGCCGCCGCCGTCGCCTCGACCGCCCAGCCCAGCTCCTCCTCCACCTCGGCGCGGTGGCGGGCGATCCACAGGTAGAGATCCGTCTCCGTCCGCCCCGGAAAATCGCGCAGGATGCCCTGCTCGCGGATGATCTCCACCACCGGCAGGTAGACCTGGTCGTGCCAGTGCGCCACGGCCTCTTCGTAGGGGATCTCGCGCTCCTGCTCGATGCCCATAAAGTGACGGTGAACCTGGATGTGCTCCAGCAGCGCCTGGTACTGGCCGGGCTCGGTGACGCTGATGTCTGTCTGCGGGCGCAGGACGTTCAGGCGCGTCTGCTCCAGAAAGGCTGCCTGCTCGGCCTTGAGGATCAGATCGTCGGGCTGGACATCGGCAGGCAGCGGCACCTGGCTATGCACCTCGGTCACATAAGCCTGGATGTGTGTCGCGCCGAGCTGTCGGGCGACCGAGACGCGGTGGTTGCCGTCGCGCACGAAATAGGCCTCGCCGATCTGGTAGACCTCGATGGGCGGCAGGCCGGCCAGGTCGGTCATTTTCGCCTTGACCCGCGCCCAGCGCTCGGCCGCGCTGTCGCGCCGTGGCAGGAAACTGCGCGTAAAGTCCGTATAGCGCCCCACGCTGCCGACGATGTGGTCGAGCGGGATTTCGCGCAGTTGCTGCCTCCCGCTCTCGGTGGCCCGCAGCTTTTGGCGCACTTCCTCATAGGAGAGCAGCTCGACCGGGCGGCCGGTCAGCCGGGCGATGATCTCTTGCAGATTCGCCTGCCGCCGCGCCCGCCGAAAATCCTGCAGCGCCGCAACCAGCCCGGGGAATCTCTCTTCCGCCATTGTCTCCCCCTCACCCTGTCACCCCCTCACCCTCCAGGCGTTCCTTGAGCTGCTTGCGGGTGGCTTCCAGCTCGGCCAGCTTTTCCCGCTCGCGTTGGACGACGGCGGGCGGCGCTTTGTGGGCAAAGTCGCCCGCCAGCAACTCCTGGCTGCGGGCGATGCGGCGCTCCACGTCTTCCAGCTCCCCCCTCAATCGCCCTTGCTCGGCATCCAGGTCGATCAGCCCGGCCAGCGGCAGGTAGGCTGCCACGTCACCCACCACTGCCGTCGCCGTCTGCCCGGGCGGTTCGAGCGCCGGGGCGATGGTCAACTGCGCCGGGTCGAGTTTGGCCAGCGCGCAGAGGAGCGGGCGCTGGCTTTCCAGCATGGGTGCGGCCTGAGCGGCGGCGATGAGCGCCGGGATGCGTTTGCCCGGCGTCACATCGTACCCGGCGCGCAGGTTGCGGATCGAGCGGATCAGCGCCATAAGCAGCTCCATCTGCGCCTCGGCCTCCGCGTCCAGCAGCGCCGCGTCCGCCTGCGGCCAGGGGGCCACGATCAGCGCCGGCCCACGGCGCGCCGATGGGGGCAGCGCCTGCCACAGCGCCTCGGTGACAAAGGGCATGAAGGGATGGAGCAGCCGCAGCGCCGTCTCCAACACGTGGAGCAAGATGGCCCGCGGGGTCTCTTTGGCTGCCGCCTTGTCATACAGGCGCACCTTGCTGGCCTCGAGATACCAGTCGCAGTACTCGCCCCACAGGAACTCGTAAATCTGGCGGCCCGCCTCGCCGTACTGGTGGCTTTCCATCAGCGCGGTCGTGTTCTCGATCAGGCGGTTCAGCCGCGAGAGGATCCAGCGGTCGACCAGCTCCAGGTCGGCGCCCCAGCGGGCAGCAGAATCCGTCGTGTTTGCCAGCACAAAGCGCGTCGCCTGCCAGATCTTGTTGCCAAAGTTGCGCGCCCCCTCCAGCCGCCGCGGGTCGAGGTTCATGTCCAGGCCGGGGGTCGAGCTGGTGAGCAGCGTATAGCGCAGGGCGTCGGCGCCGAAGCGGTCGATGATATTCAGCGGGTCATATTCGTCAATGTTCTCCATCGACTTGCTGATCTTTTTGCCGCTCTCGTTGCGCACCAGGCCGTGCAGGTAGACCGTGCGATAAGGCGCCTTGCCGGTCAGCTCGATGCCCAACATCATCTCCCGCGCCACCCAGAAAAAGAGAATGTCATAGCCAGTCTCGCGCATGTCCGTCGGATAAAAGCGGCAATAGTCCGCCGCCTCCGTGTCCGGCCAGCCCAGGGTGGAGAAGGGCCACAGGCCGGAGGAGAACCACGTGTCGAGCACGTCCTCGTCCTGGTGGATGGCGGCGCTGCCGCAGTGCGCGCAGGCGGCCGGGTCCTCCATCGCGCACGTCTGCCCGCCGCAGTCGTCGCAGTACCAGACCGGGATGCGGTGGCCCCACCAGAGCTGGCGCGAGATGCACCAGGGGCGGATGTTCTCCATCCACTGGAAGAAGCGGCGCTCCTCCCGTTCGGGGATGATGGCCGTCTCGCCGCGGCGCACGGCGGCCATGGCCGCTTCAGCCAGCGGTTTCACGTCGACGAACCACTGCGTCGAGATGCGCGGCTCGATGTCGGTGGCGCAGCGCTGACATGTGCCGACGGTGTGCGTGTACGGCTCGACCTTGAGCAGCAGCCCTTCGCGCTCGAAATCGGCCAGGATGTTGCGACGACAGACAAAGCGGTCCTGCCCGGCGTAGGGCCCGCCGCGCTCGTTGATCTCGCCCGTGTCGGTCATCACGTCGATCGCCTCCAGCCCGTGGCGGATGCCGATCTCGTTGTCGGTGGGGTCGTGGGCGGGCGTCACCTTGACCGCGCCGGTGCCGAACTCGGGCTCGACCACCTCGTCGGCGATGATAGGGATGCGGCGGTCGAGCGCAGGCAGCACGGCCGTCTGGCCGATGAGGTGCTGCCAGCGCGGGTCGCCGGGGTGGACGGCGACGGCGGTATCGCCGAGGATGGTCTCGGGGCGGGTGGTGGCCATCTCGATGAACGTCGTCGCCCCGCGCGCCCACTCGCCGCTGCCCCACACGCCCCGCGGCCCGTCCCAGTCGGCCGTGAGGATGGGGTAGCGGATAAAGTAGAGGTGGCTGGCGCGCTCCTCGGGCTCCACCTCCAGATCGGAGACGGCGCTGGTACAGCGCGGGCACCAGTTGACCAGGTAAGCGCCGCGGTAGATCAGCCCCTTCTGGTAGAGATGGACAAAGGCGGTGCGCACGGCATGGGAGAGGCCAGGGTCGAGCGTAAAGCGTTCGCGCTCCCAGTCGCAGGAGACGCCGAGGCGTTTGTGCTGCTCGGTGATGCGGGCGTGGTAGACGTGCTTCCACTCCCAGACGCGCTCGATGAAGCGCTCGCGGCCCAGGTCGTGGCGGGTGATGCCCTGCTTGCGCAGCTCGCGCTCCACCACGTTCTGCGTGGCGATGCCGGCGTGGTCGCTGCCGGGGAGGAAGAGCGTCTCTTTGCCGCGCATGCGCTGGTAGCGGGTCATCAGGTCCTCGACAGCGGCGGTCATGGCGTGGCCCAGGTGGAGGGCGCCGGTGACGTTGGGCGGCGGCATGGTGATGCACCAGCGCGGACCGTCCGCCGCCGCCAGCCCCAGCTCGACCTGCTTTTCGGGGCGGAAGTAGCCCTGCTCCTCCCACCACCGGTACAGCGCCGTTTCGATCTCTTGCGGATTGTAGATTTTTGCCAGTTGCGCGCTCATCTTTCCCTCCTCTTTCGAGTCTTAACGCCAAGCCCCTCCCGTCCAGGGACGGAAGGGGCACGTTCCGCGGTACCACCCTGATTCGCCGGCCATGCCGGCGCACTCTGTCGCCCTCGCCCGTCTGGAGACGTCCAAGGGCTGCCGCGCTAACGGGCGGACCCGGAGAGGCTTGTGGGCTTTGCCTTCGGCCTCCCAACTCCCAGGCGACCTTCGACCGGTGGTGCTGTGAGGGGCTTGCAGCCGGTGACCCCTCTCTCTGCCCGGACTGGCCGGTTCACCAGGACCGCGCCGGTCTACTCCTCCTGCTCATCGTCTTTAGCAGGTTCAATTGTTGGGTAGATTGTACCAGTTTTTGGGGTAATTGTCAACTATGGGTTTCTTCAAATGGGCCAACTGTGGTAGAATGTCCGCCATGAAACCGCCAGCCGCCCAAGCTTCGGGAGAGGGCCGGGGGTTTCGATCTGCAAATGGAGAAAAGATGAACCATCCTCTCAGCATAACAGCCTTCTTCCCGGCCTTTAACGACGGGGGCACCATCCCCAGCATGGTGCTGACCAGCCTCATTGCTCTGCGCCAGGTGACGGACGATTTCGAGATCGTCGTCGTCAACGACGGCAGCAGCGATTACACTCCCCTCGTCCTGGATGAGATGGCCCGTCTTATCCCCCAACTGCGCGTCATCCACCACGAGAAGAACCGTGGCTATGGCGGCGCGCTCCGCCGTGGCTTTGCCGCAGCGACCAAAGAGTGGGTCTTTTACACCGACGGCGACGCCCAGTACAACCCCCTGGAGCTCGTCAAACTGGTGGAAGCCCTGCGTGAAGGGGTGAATGTGGTCAACGGCTACAAAATCGTCCGCCACGACCCGCTCATCCGCCAGATCATCGGCTGGATCTACAACCATTTCGTCAAGCTGGCCTTTTGCGTCAAACTGCGCGACGTCGACTGCGATTTCAGGCTGATCCAGCGTTCCCTGTTCGACCAGATCAAGCTGGAAAGCGACAGCGGCACGATCTGTATCGAGATGGTCAAAAAGTTCCAGGACGCCGGCGTCGTCTTTGCCGAGGTGCCGGTCCACCACTACCATCGCCAATACGGGGTCTCCCAGTTCTTCAACTGGCGGCGGCTGCTGCGCACCGCCCGCCAACTGAGCGTCCTCTGGTGGAAGTTGATGGTGCGCAGAGAACATCGCCGGACGGACGGAAAATGAGGGAGCTGTACGCGCAGCGACGGGTGCTCATCACCGGCGGGTTGGGCTTTATCGGCAGCAACCTGGCCCACCGCCTGGTCGAACTGGGCGCCGAGGTGACGGTCGTCGATGCCCTCATCCCCGGCACCGGCGGCTGCCTCTTCAACGTCGCCGACATCCAGGAGCGCGTCCGCATCCACCTGCTGGACATCCGCGACCAGGCAGCGATGGGCGAGCTGGTGCAGGGACAGGAGGCACTCTTCCACCTGGCCGGCCAGGTGAGCCACCTGGACAGCATGCGCGATCCCTACACCGACCTGGAGATCAACTGCCGGGGCTCCCTTTCGCTGCTGGAAGCCTGCCGCCAGCACAACCCGGCTGTCCGCATCGTCTTTGCCGGGACGCGGCAGATCTATGGCCGTCCGCGCTGCCTGCCGGTGGACGAGAGCCACCCCCCTGCCCCGACCGACGTCAACGGCGTGAACAAGCTGGCGGCGGAGGGCTACCATCTGGTCTACCATCAAGCCTACGGGCTGCACACGACCATCCTGCGGCTGACCAACACCTACGGCCCGCGCATGCGCGTTCAGGACAGCCGCCAGACTTTCATCGGCTGGTGGCTGCGCCAGATCGTGGAGGGGCAAGAGCTGACGATCTTTGGCGACGGCAGGCAGGTGCGCGATTTCAACTTTGTCGACGACGTGGTCGACGCGCTTCTGCGGGCAGCGGTCAACCCCGTGGCAGATGGCCAGATCTACAACCTGGGTTCGGACGAGGCCATCTCCCTCTCCGATCTGGCCGCGCTGCTGGTCGAGATCAACGGCGGCGGCAGCTACCGCCACATCCCCTTTCCCCCCGACCGTCGACGCATCGACATCGGCGACTATCAGGGAAACTATGACAGGATCCGCGCCGACCTGGGCTGGGAGCCGCGGGTCTCGCTGCGCAAGGGCCTGGAGCGCACGATTGCCTATTACCGGACATACCGGGAGCACTATTGGTGACGACAAGATGATTCCACCTTTCGACCTGACGCGACAATACCAGGCGATCAAGGAAGAGATCGACGCAGCCATCGCGCGGGTGCTGCAACGCGGCCGTTTTATCCTCGGCCAGGAGGTCGAGGCGTTCGAGCGCGAGTTCGCCGCCGCATGCGGCGTGGCCCATGCGGTGGGCGTCGGTTCGGGCACCGAGGCGCTGCACCTGGCCCTGCGCGCCGCCGGCATCGGCCCCGGCGACGAGGTGGTCACCGTCTCCCACACCGCCGTGGCAACGGTGGCCGCCGTCGAGCTGAGCGGCGCACGCCCCCGCCTGGTCGACATCGACCCGCAGCGCTACACGATGGACCCGCAGCAACTGGAGGAGGCCATCACGCCGCGCACGCGGGCCGTCATCCCCGTGCACCTCTACGGTTGTCCAGCGGACCTGGCGCCGATCCTGGAGATCGCCGCCCGGCGCGGCCTGCTGGTCGTGGAAGACTGCGCGCAGGCGCACGGGGCGCAGTACCAGGGCCGCCCCGTGGGCTCGTGGGGACAGATCGCTGCCTTCAGCTTCTACCCCACCAAAAACCTGGGCGCTTACGGCGACGGGGGGGCCATTGTCACCCACGACGCGGCGCTGGCGCAGCAGGCGCGCCTGCTGCGCGAGTACGGCTGGGCAGAGCGCTACGTCAGCCACATCAAGGGCACCAACAGCCGCCTGGACGAGCTGCAGGCGGCCATCCTGCGGGTCAAGCTGCGCCACCTGGAAAGCTGGAACGAGCGGCGGCGCCAGATCGCTCGCCTCTATACGGAACAGTTGAGGGACCTGCCGCTGGCTCTGCCCTACGACCCACCGGATGGGCGGCACGTCTATCACCTCTACGTGGTGCGTCACCCCCGCCGCGACGACCTGCAAGCCTTCCTGCGCCAGCGGGACATCGCCACGCTGGTCCACTACCCCCAGCCGGTCCACCTGCAGCCCGCCTATGCAGAGCTGGGCTACTGCCCCGGCTCACTCTCCCTCAGCGAAGCGGCTGCCCGCCAGGTCCTCTCCCTGCCCATGTATCCCGAACTGAGCGATGACGAGGTCGGGGCCGTGGCGGGGGCAGTGAGGAAATTTCTGTCCCAGGCGCAATGAAAAGAAACCGGCTCTTTGCCGTCATCGCCCTGCTGTTGATCCTCTACGCGCTGCTGGCCCTCGGTTCGCGGGCAAACTCGTTCACCTCCGACGAGCCAACGCACATCGCCACCGGCTATTCCATCCTCGCCCGCGGCCCGGCCGCCTTCTGGCTGATCCCCCGCTACGGCCACCCCCCTCTGCTGAACAGCCTGGAAGCGGCGCTGCTCTACCTGACAAACCCCCACATCCCGCTGGAGCAACTGGACGGCTGGGGGTCGGGAACCCTCAACTATTATTTCCGCGCCTTTGAAGAGTACATGCGCCCGGTAGAGCGAAGCGAACTCGTCTGCCGCATCCCCACCATGCTCCTCACCGTGCTGCTGGGGGCGCTGGTCTTTCGCTGGGGCAGGGAACTGTGGGGAGCAAAGGCGGGGCTGCTGGCGCTCTTCGCGCTGGTGCTGGACCCGCTCCTGCTCGCTCACGGGCGCTTTGCCACCACGGATGCGGGCGTCGTGCTGCTGGGGACGGCGGCCCTGTATCTGACGTGGCGCTGGCTGGAACATCCGCGCTGGCGGACGGCAGCGGGGGTCGGCCTGCTCCTCGGCCTGGCGATGCTGGCGAAAATGTCCGGCCTCCTCTGGACCGCCGCCGTCGGCCTGCTGGTCCTGCTCACGCTGCTGCGGAAGAGAACAGTCCCCCCGCTTCGCCTGTGCATCCTGGCCCAGGGGATCGCCATGGGGGTCTTGAGCCTGCTCGTCCTGTGGGCCGGCCACGCCTTCACCTGGGGCCCCGTGCGGGGGTTTCCGTTTTCGCTCCCCGCGCCGGCCTATTGGAACGGCCTGCTCTACCAGACGGACTATGCTGTTGGGAAGCTGACCTTTGCGCTGGGGAGGCTCAAGGGCGGCCACTGGTGGTGGTATTTTCCCTTCGCCTTTGTCATCAAAAACCCGCTGCCGCTGCTGATCGGCCTGGCTGTGGGGCTGGCGGCGCTGATCAGGCGGCCGTTCTCCTGGACGCGCGCGCTGACACTGGGCCTCTTTCCCGCTCTCTACACGGTCATGGCCATGTGGCAGGGCCCCAACATCGGCTACCGACACATGCTGCCTGTCCATCCGTTCATCTATCTGGCCGTCGGCGGGGGGGTCTGGCAATGGGGTTGGAGCCAGCGCGCCCTGCCCTGGCGTCACCGGGCTGCATGCGCCCTGGGCTTGTGGTACGCGCTGACCGTGCTCCGCACCTTTCCCTATGAAATCGCCTATTTCAACGAACTGGCCGGCGGCCCCGCAAACGGCCACCACTACCTGATCGACTCCAATCTGGACTGGGGACAGGGCTACAAAGCGCTCCGTCGCTACCTGGCAGACAACGCCGAGCCAACGCCTCATCTGGAGTATCTGTACACCACCCCTCCCGAACTCTACGGCATCGAGGAGTACATTCCCCCTCCGTTGACCGCGCCTTTCCATCCCCAGGCCGGACGGTACATCATCAGCATCACCGGCCTGCAATACACCCCCGAGTTGTACAGTTGGTTCAGCCAGTTGGAACCGGAGAAGGCGCTGGCCCACTCGTTCTTTGTCTATGACGTCGACGCGCCGCCGCTGGAATGGCTCGCCCAGTGTACGGTGCCGGATGCGCCGCTCAAACCCGACCTCGTTACATGGGGGTTCGGGCAGGGAGCGCTGCGCCAGGTCCGTTACGATTGCACATCAGCCTGGCTCTACCCTGGCGGGGGAGAACAGCCAGGGAGCTACAGCCTCCACCACGAGATCGTGCCCGCCCGGCGTTCCTTTCCCTTTTCCCGCCCACCCGCGCCGACAGACCCTTTCATCGCCCGCCACGTGGCCGACCTGCGCCTGGCGCTGGACATGCGCCTCTACACGGCGCGCCATCCCGCTTTCGTGCTCTACGAACAGGAGCAGCCGCCCCGCCTGCCGTCGCCTCAGCCGGTCGTCCCCCTCTCCGCAGAGGAGGGGTTTTCAACCACGGCCGCCCGGCGGATGACGCCCATCGCCCTGAACGGGCCGCTCGTCTTCCTGGGGGCGACGACCTACGGGGGAGACGAAGGGCTGGAGGTCGAGACGTGGTGGCAGGTCAGCAGCCCCACGGCGCGCCCCTTTTCGATCATGGGACACCTGCTGAACGCGCAGGGGGAAGTGCTGGCCGTGGCGGACGGGCTGGGCGTCCCGGCAGACGCGCTCCAGCCGGGGGATGTGGTCGTGCAGCGCCACCGCTTCGACACCGCTCCCCAGGGGGCGCTGTGGCTGCGCACGGGCGCCTACTGGCTGGACACGATGGAGCGCTGGCCGGTGGCCGATTCGCCGCAGGCCGACCTGCTCATCGTGCCGCTGACGCCCGCGGCGGCCCCCTGAGGCGGCTGCTCTAGCCGTCGGGCAAAGGCGCCGCCGGCCCTTCCGCGATCACCCGCAGCATCTCGGCGTGGATGAGGCCGTTGGAGGCGACGATCTCAGCGCCGGAAAGGCAGTTGGGGCTGCCGGCGAAATCGGTCACGCAGCCGCCGGCCTGGCGCACCAGCAACACCCCCGCCGCCACATCCCACGGATGAAGACGGATCTCCCAAAAGCCGTCGAACCGTCCGCAGGCGACGTAGGCCAGGTCGAGCGTCGCTGCGCCGGCGCGGCGCACGCCCTGCGAGCGGCGCAGGAAGTGGTCCAGGCGCGCCGTGTTGTTGTCGGCGGCGGTGCGACGGTCGTAGGGGAAGCCGGTCGCCAGGAAGCTGTCAGCCAGGCGCGCCACGGATGAGACGCGGATGGGCGCGCCGTTCAGAGTGGCGCCCATCCCTGCCGCCGCCGCAAAGGTCTCGTCGCGCAGCGGGTCGTAGATGACGCCCAGCAGCGGCTCGCCGTCCTCTACCAGCGCCAGCGAAATGCCGACATGGGGAAAGCCGTGGGCAAAGTTGTTGGTGCCGTCCAGCGGATCGACGACCCAGATCGGCGGGCCGGGCGTCTGCCAGGCATCGCCGCCGCTCTCCTCGGCCAGGAGGCGGTGGTCGGGAAAGGCCGCGCGCAGCCGCTCCAGGATCAGCGTCTCGGCAGCCACGTCGGTCTGGGTGACGGGGTCGACCGCCCCCTTGAAGGTCACGCGCCCCAGCGCCGTGCGCGGAAAAGCCGCTCGCACAACGGTGCCCGCCTCGTGGGCGATGGCTATCGCGGTGTGCAGCATCTCGTTCATGGCGGCCATTCTACCACAAAAACACGGTTTTGTAGGACAACTCCAGCAGACCCACCCCATCGCCTATCGCTTATCGCCTATCGCTTATCGCGTATCGCAGACGCCAGCCCTCCGCCAGCGGGAGCGCAGCCCATCGCCTATCGCTTATTCGCTCACAGGGGGTCTGTGACCCCCGCCGGCGGGCCGCCGGGTCACAGACCCGGCGGGAGCAGAGGGGCACAACACCCCATCGCCCGGCGGGGGCACACCCTATCGCTCACAGGGGGTCTGTGACCCCCGCCGGCGG
>Ga0209018_1000586_pt1 | contig 33222 bp, 30 predicted proteins | sample YNPBryBLVA2012_FD_185814 | JGI IMG/M metagenome (GOLD analysis project Ga0209018, IMG submission 185814) | Anoxygenic and chlorotrophic microbial mat microbial communities from Yellowstone National Park, USA - YNP Bryant BLVA 2012 (SPAdes)... ...
GCTATTTGGCTTTCCCAAAAGCCAGAAATCACGCAAGCCTTTGCGCGTAGTTATGTTGGTTTTTAAGGTTCATTCCATCCATTTTGGCGAAAGTCCAGATTTCAAATGCGATTGCCCTAGGGTCCTGGGAAGAAGCTTATCCGTTCCCCCAGGGAAAATGATGGCGGCGCCATCATGAGGTGTTGCAACCGACCCGCTTCGCCCGCGCTTCGTGCTCGCTTCGCGGGCGACTGATACGCCACTCGTTAGGCGGCTGTACTTCAGAAACAATCACGTTTTTCTAAGGGGATTGAAGAGGCCAACTGTAAAGAGGCTAGTACTGGTTAATCCGATCAACCCGGCACGTACCGGTTTGACCATCAATGAGAGCTCACGCTTTCCCCCAATTGGCTTGGGTATTGTGGCGGCTCTGACTCCCAAGTCCTGGGAAGTTACATTGATAGACGAGAACTGGGAACCTTTCAGTTATCGGCAAGCCGACCTGGTAGGCATCACGGCTTTTACTGCCTCAGCCAATCGTGCTTATGAAATCGCTGCCATCTACCGCGAGCGAGGTACGCCTGTGGTGTTGGGTGGCATCCATGCTTCGATGTGCACCGACGAAGCACTGCGCTTTGTGGACACTGTGGTCGTTGGGGAAGCCGAGGCAGTGTGGCCCAAGGTGATAGACGATTTTGAATCTGGCCAGTTGCAAAGGGTCTACCGAGGTGAGTGGGGTGACCTGAAAGATGTACCATGGCCAAGGCATGACCTTTTTCATCCTAACTACATGTTTGCTTCAGTGCAAACATCGCGGGCTATCCAATGGACTGTGAGTTTTGTTCGGTCACGGCGTTCAACGGGCGACGCTATCGTCGTCGTCCGCCGGAGCAAGTGTTTGCCGAATTGAAAACCATTCGCAAGAAGATGCTGTTTTTCGTGGATGACAACATCATCGGCTACGGTAAGGAATCCCGAGACCAGGCATTAGCAATCTTCAAGGGCATGGTAAAGCGCAAGCTAGAAAAATGGTGGTTTTGTCAGGCCTCCTTGAATTTTGCCGATGACGAGGAGGTGTTATATTGGGCTGGCAAAGCGGGATGCAAGATGGTTTTCTTGGGCTTGGAAGCGGAAGAAGCAGAGGCTCTGACGGAGGTAAACAAACGGCTCAACATGAAGCGGGGAGTAGATTCGATGAGGCTTTCCACCGTATTCATCAAGCAGGGATTGCTGTGCTGGGGGCGTTTATTTTTGGGATGGACACGGACACCCCCAAGAAGTTACAGCAGCGAGCCAGGTATATGCTGCGCAGTGATATTGACGTGATGCAAACCACAATCCTTACGCCGTTGCCAGGGACACGTCTGTTCGAGCAATATCAACAAGAAGGACGATTACTTTACACGGATTTTCCACAAGACTGGGGCCATTACGATATGACTGAAGTAGTTCATCGTCCTGGCAACATGCAACCAGGAACTTTGACGGCTGTAAACAATCGCCTAAATCAACGAATGTATGCCTTGCCGTCGTTATTACATAAGGCCTTAGGAACTTTATGGCGGACACGAGATATGACGACCACGATGTTTGCATGGAATTCTAACCTCAACTATCGGAATGTTGGTAAGGGACTGCGCAAGGTGAGGGCGGAGGAGGTGCTCTTGAGCCGTGGACAGAGATAGGCGGTCGGTGATGGTCGGCAGGGTCGGCACTGATCCCGCCCCCCTTCAGAACCGAACGGGCGAATTTCTCCGTATCCGGCTCTTCAGTCCGGTTATTGCACTTTCAAGCCATCGAGCCGCCTACCTGCGCTTCCAGCAGACTGCTCCCCCGCTGCGCTCGGTCGCAGCGGCTGAGCTCGCGCCGTTAGCCCCCTTCTTCCGAAAAAGTGCTTTTCATTGGTTGATATTATAAGAGATGTCGTATATAATACCATCATGAAAAAACCCGAGATTGTTCTTGATACCAATGTCATCGTTGCCGCCTTGCGCTCAAAGAGAGGCGCATCCAACAAATTGCTATCGCTTGTTGGCACACAGAAATTTGAAATTCACGATTCGGTAGCGCTCATCCTTGAGTATGAAGATGTGCTACAGCGTCAACGAGCAGAACTTGGATTGTCTCACGATGATATAGCAGATTTCATCGATTCACTTTGTTCAATGGCTCATCATCACAAGATTTACTTTCTTTGGCGTCCAACCTTATCTGATGTCAATGATGAACTTGTACTCGAATTGGCCGTTACCGCAAGATGTGAGCACATTGTGACTCATAATGTCAGCGACTTCAGAGGTATTGATCGTTTCGGAATTCAAGCCATAACACCAAGAGAGTTTTTGCAAATTATCCGTGAGGTTCAAGAATGAGCGCATTAAGTTTACGTTTACCAAAATCTTTACACGAGCAACTTCGTGAATTGGCACAGGAAGAAGGTATTTCTGTCAATCAATTTGTCATGCTTGCGGTTGCAGAAAAAATTGCGGCAATTTCTACCATTGAGTATTTAGAAAAACGTGCCAAGCGCGGCAGTCGTGAGAGATTTTTAGAAATTCTCAGCAAAGCCCCTGATGTCGAGCCAGAAGAGTCCGACAGATTGTAACGGGGGCTAACAAAGCTTACTGGGAACAGGCTTGTCCGTTCCCCCAGGAAAAATGATGGCCGCACCATCATGACGGGTTGCAGCAGACAGCGGCTTTGCCGCTTCAGGGTACGCGCCGCGAGCCAGCAAAGGTTTGGGTAGCCGAAGGTGTCTTGCCTGCCCCGCCACTGCCGCTGAGACCAACCGTTAAGTGCTACATGCATCAAGCGTAATTACCACCTCGAAACCCAGGAGCCCGCCCCCATGGAAGTCGGCCTCGTCCATTCCGTTGACATCAACGCCCAAATGCAGCAGGCGTACCTCGACTATGCCATGTCCGTCATCGTCGCCCGCGCCCTGCCCGACGCTCGCGATGGTCTCAAGCCTGTGCATCGCCGCATCCTCTACGCCATGTACGACATGGGCCTACGCCCCGACAGCGCCTACAAAAAGAGCGCCCGTATCGTCGGCGAAGTGCTCGGTAAATACCACCCCCACGGCGACGCCGCCGTGTACGAAGCCATGGCCCGCATGGCTCAGGATTTCTCCATGCGCACCCTGCTGGTGGACGGACAAGGCAACTTTGGTTCGGTGGACGGCGACCCTCCGGCAGCCATGCGCTATACCGAGGCCCGCCTGGCCGCACCAGCCACCCACTTGCTGGCCGACATTGGCAAGAACACGGTAGACTTCGTGGACAACTTCGATGGCTCCCTGCAAGAACCGGTTGTCCTGCCTGCTGCTATCCCCAACTTGCTGGTCAACGGCGCCACCGGCATTGCCGTCGGCATGTCCACCAGCATCCCGCCGCATAACCTGGGCGAAGTGCTGGATGCCCTCCGCTACATGCTCGCCAACTGGGAAAAGCTGGACGACATCACCGTCGAAGACCTGATGGCCTTCATCCAGGGACCAGATTTCCCCACCGGCGGTATCCTCATCCCAGGAACAGGCGATGACGACCTCAAAAGCGCTTACGGCAGCGGCCGCGGGCGCGTCACCATCCAGGCGCGTCTGCACACCGAAGAGATGGAACGTGGCCGCTCGCGCATCATCGTGACCGAATTGCCCTACATGGTCAACAAAGCCTCCCTCATCGAGCGCATTGCCGAGCTGAGCCGCGAAGAGAAACTCACCGGCATCTCCGACTTGCGCGACGAATCCGACCGCCACGGGCTGCGCATCGTCATCGAGCTGAGCAAAACCGCCGAGGCTGAGAAAGTCTTACAAGACCTGTATCGTCTCACACCCTTGCGCGACACCTTTACCATCATCCTGCTAGCACTGGTGGACGGTGAACCGCGCCTGCTGAGCCTCAAACAAGCTCTGCGCGTCTACCTCGATCACCGCCTCGTCGTCATCCGCCGCCGCTCGGAATACGATCTGGCAAAGGCACGCGCCCGCGCCCACATCCTCGAAGGTTACCTGATAGCCCTCAAGAACCTCGATGAGGTCATCGAATTGATCAAAAGATCGCCCGACGCCGAAACGGCCCGCACCCGCTTGGTGAAACGCTTCAAGCTCAGCGAAATCCAAGCGCAGGCCATCCTCGACCTGCAACTGCGCCGCCTGGCAGCCCTCGAACGCAAGAAAATCGAGGAAGAGTACAAGGAAGTCCAGGCCACCATCAAATCCCTGGAAGCGCTGCTCAAATCGCCCAAGAAGATGCGCGAAGTGTGCAGCGACGAACTCGCCCAAGTGAAGGAACTCTACGGCGACCGGCGGCGGACCTTCATCGCCAGCGGGGACGTGGGCACTCGCACAGCGGCCTCCCCTCTGCTGGCCCCCAACGCCGCCGTATGGGTAACTGTCACCCCCGACGGGTTGATTGCCCGCACCGCCGACGACAAGCCGCCGCACCTATCAGGCAATGCCGCGCCGCGCTTCCTCTTGCAAGCCAACACCCGCGACGTTCTTTACCTTTGCGCAGAAAACGGCGAATGCGCCACCGCCCCCGTCCATAGCCTGCCCGAAGCCGAGTCCCCTGCCAACGGCAATCCCTTCTGGAAAGTCAGCTCACTCAGCGAAAGCGACAAACTGGCTGCTTTGTTCACCCTCCCGCCCAAAGAGTCCCGCCCGGCGGGGCAATTCGTGCTTACCTGCTCCCGCCAGGGGATGGTCAAGAAAACCGACGTGGCCGAAATCCCCGGCCCTTCTTCCAAACCCTTCGCCCTGGTGCGCATCAACGCAGGTGACCGCCTGGGCTGGGTGAGATTGACGAACGGCAGAGCTGACATTTTGCTGGCAACTGCCGACGGTATGGCGATCCGCTTCTCAGAAGAGGAGGTGCGCCCGATGGGATTGGCCGCCGCCGGTGTGGGCGGCATCAAACTCGGCGTGCGCGACGAAGTCGTCGGTATGGAACTCTTGCCGGAGAAAGGCGAGGTGTTGTTGGTGACCTCCGATGGCAAAGCCAAACGCTGCGCCGCGGCGCTTTTCCCTCGCCAGGGTCGTTATGGGCAAGGGGTGATCGCCTGGAAACTGCCGCGCACTGCCACACTGGCAGGTATGGCCATCGGCAAGCCGTCGAGCCGCGTCAGCCTGCATTTGAACAAGCTGGCCCCCAAGGCGATGCGTTTCGACGAAGCCCCGCTGCAAACGCGGGCGGCCAGCGGCAAGGATGTGTTGCCCATCAAGGCTGGCGTGCAGGTGGTGGCTGTGACCCCACTGCTGGGCGAGGCCTCTGCCGCCGGCGAGAAGTCCCTCGCTGAAAGGGCGCCGGGCGCCAAGCCCACCAGGGCCGGCAAGCAAACCGCGCCCGCCAAAGCGGTGGAGCAATTACGTCTCTCTCTGGAGGAACCAACAGAGCCTTCCGAACCTGCCTCGCCTGCCAAAACGACCTCTGCGGCGCAGGACAAACCCCAAACACCCACTCGACGCCCCGCAGATGCGCCTGCCAAGCGCAAAACGACCGGCAAAGCCGAGACCGCGTCCAACCCTGCACCCGCTCGATCCAAACCAGCAACGCAGTCACGCCCCAAGCCAGCGGACAAAGCGAAAGCCTCGTCCACCACGTCATCACCGCCCGCCACCACCCCGGCGTCAAAAAGCAAAGCCGCACCCGCCAAGCCGCCAACAGCGAAGAACACCTCCAAGAGCAGCAAAGGATAGGCAAAGATGGACGAACAAATCCTGCGCGACAGACTGCTCGAAAGCGAAAACCTCACCGCTGACCTGCCCGACGAGGAAGCCCGCTGGTTGATCGAGTGGGGGCTTGCCCAAATCCCGTTGTTGATCGAGGGGCTGACCGATGAAGACGCCGCCGCTGAACGGCTCAGAGCGCTGATGGCCTTCATTCGCCGGGTGAACCGGCTGGCAGCGCGCAAACAGGCCCGCCCGCCAGAGACGCTCGTCGAGGAGCTGCGCGGCTTGCTCGAACTGTATCAGCAGGCTTTTGGCGCGGCGCGGCCGGCAAGTGAACGCTGGCTCGAAGCAGCCGCACGGACGTTGCACGCTATGCCGCTGAGGCAGGCGGTGCAGTTCCTGGCCACCTGTTTCCAGGAAGAGATGCCCGCCGCCGATGACTCAACCGCCTCACCAGCGGACACTGATTGATACCTACCTGGAGGTCTCCCATGCCTAGCCGACGTAGTCATACGCCTTCGTTTCACCTGACTCGCTCCCAGCAGCGGGCGCTTATCTACCTAGGGTTGTTGCTCGCCCTGGCGCTGATCGCCCTGCTGTGGCCCCAATTTCAGCTGGCCCCCCAAACCTCCCCCACGCCTCCCCTCGCCCAGGCAGAAACACCGCCCTGGCTCACGGTCTATTTCACCAACCCCAACCCGCCGGACGACATCAACAACGGTATTGACCGCTTCATCGTGCCGTTGATCGAAGCGGCCACGCGCTCGGTGGATGTGGCTTCTTTTGACATCAATCTGCCCAGCGTGGTGAACGCCCTGGTGCAGGCGCATCGGCGCGGGGTGACGGTGCGGGTGGTGTACGATGGCAAGAACGGCGACGCCGAGGTGGACAACGACGCCGTGGGTGTGTTCAACGGCGTGGAGACGCTACAGAAAGCCGGCATCGAGCTGGTGGACGGCGGTCGTTCGAACGGTCTGATGCACAATAAAATCATTCTGATTGATGCCAAGACGCTGGTGATGGGTTCGTGGAATGTATCGTACAACGACACTTTCCGCAACAACAACAACGTGCTGATCATCACGGCCACGCCGTTGATTGCCAATTACCAGGCCAAGTTCGACGAGATGTTCGTGGAGCAGCGCTTTGGGGCTAAGGCCAAAGTGGGTGCGCTGAAGCCGTCGCTAAATCTCGAGGGGGTAGCGGTGGAGAATTATTTTTCGCCGGTGGACGAGGTAATGGAGAAGCTGGTGGCCTACGTGCAAGCTGCCAAGCAGAGCATTCACTTCTACGCTTTCGCCTATACCCACGCCGATCTCTCGGCTGCCATGCTCGCACGCGCCAATGTGGGCGTGGACGTGCAAGGAATCATCGAAAACCGCGGCGCCTCACAAGGGGCGCTCGTGCCACTGTTCTGTGCCCAACTGCCGGTGAAGACCGACGGCAATAAATACACCATGCACCATAAGGTGATCATCATTGACGGGCAAATCGTCATCACCGGTTCGTTCAATTTCACCAAATCGGCTGATGAGGCCAATGACGACAATATCCTCGTCATTCACAACGCAGCAGTGGCGAAACTGTACGAGCAGGAGTACCAGCGTCTGTTGGCGCTTGCCCAATCTCCCGACCCAGCGGAAATTTCGTGCAAATAAGCCGCTCTCTCGACGGTGGCGACAGCAGGCAATGAGCAGTTTTTTTGGGCTGACGGCCGGTCAGGCTGGCGTTGCGCCCTGCAAGCCAGGGTGAGTGCTTGAGCAGTTTACTGCGGCTCGTCGGGGTCGGTCTCTTCACGCTCGATGAGCACCTCCCGCTCGCGGCCGCCACCCTGCGAGGGGCCAACCACCCCCAGCTCTTCCAGCTCGTCCACCAAGCGGGCCGCCCGCGGGTAACCGATGCGGAAATGGCGTTGCAGCAGCGATGCGCTGCAACGCTGCGTCTGCCGCACGTAGGCAATCGCTTTTTCCACCAAATCATCGCGGTCAGCCGCCATCGGCTCTTCGTTCAAAAAGCTTTCCCAGGGGGCAGGGGCAGCTTCGGCCTGCGGGCGCGCCTGTTGCCAGAAGGTGATGACCTTCTCCACCTCGATATCGCTGACCATCACCCCTTGGGCGCGTTGCGGGCCGGAAGCGTCTGGCGGCAGAAAGAGCATATCGCCATGCCCGAGTAAGTTTTCTGCGCCGGTGGTATCCAGAATGACCCGTGAGTCTACCGAGGAGGCCACTGCAAAGGACAAGCGCGCCGGGAAATTGGCTTTGATGAGGCCGGTGATCACGTCGGTGCTGGGACGCTGTGTGGCGACAACGAGATGAATGCCCGTGGCGCGTGCCATCTGCGCCAGGCGCACCAACGCCGGTTCGGCCTGGTCGGGGGCTGTCATCATCAAGTCGGCCAGCTCGTCAATCATCAGTACGATTCTGGGCAGAACCTCTGCCCCCTTGCGTCGCCGTGCTTTACGGTTGTATGCTTCGATGTGGCGGGCGTTCATTGCCTCGAGCAATTTGTAGCGGCGATCCATCTCGGTTACCGTCCAGCGCAGCACGCCCAAGATGCGTTGGATGTCGGTCTCAACCTTGCCGAACAGGTGAGGCAGGCCGTTGAAGCGCACCAGTTCCACCATCTTGGGGTCAATCATAATCAGGCGCAGGTCTTCGGGCGTGTTATTCATCACCAGGCAGGTGGTCAGCGCAGCAATACACACGCTCTTGCCAGAGCCAGTGGTGCCAGCGATGAGCAAGTGCGGCATACGTTCCAGGTCGGCCAGCACCGGCTGACCTGAGACATCCCGCCCCAGCGCAATGGCTAACGGCGAGGCAATTTTGTAGAAAGCTTCTGTCTCCAAAATATGGCGCAGGCGCACCAGGGCGGTGCGCGTGTTTGGCACCTCGATGCCCACGTAAGCTTCTCCTGGCACGGGTGCCTGGATGCGCAACCGTTCCGCCGAGAGCGCCAGCGCCAGGTCACGTTGCAGGCCAAGAATCTGCGCCACGCGCACCTTGCGCTTTTCGGCGTCGTCTTCCTCGCCGTTCTTGCCGATGAAGCCCGGTTCGAGGGCAAACTGGGTCACGGTTGGGCCTACTTTGAAGCCAATGACCCTGGCCGGAATGCCGAACTCGGCCAGCGTCTTCTCGATGAGGCCAGCGGTCAGGTTGATATTGCGCTCGTCGGGGCGCATTCCCGGCTCGCTGACCAGCAAGTCTAAGGGCGGCAAACGGTCATCGCGGGGGGGCGGCGGCGGAACTCGTTGTTCGGTCGGCTCGACTTTGAAGCGTTTGCGGAACTCGACCGGGAGACTGGCAGGCTTCCTGGCGGCGGAGCGCTCCTGAGTTGCCGGTGCGCCGACGTTGGCCACTGGGGCCACCACCACCGAAGGCTCTTCAGCCACCGGCGGTGATGGCGGCGTCGCCAGCCAACGGCGCAACATCACCCCCAGCGGGTGTGCCAGTCCAAGGCCGTAGTACAAGCAGCCCAGCGTGGCTAAAGCTAAGATCACGCCGCGCACGGCCAGGTGCGATAGGCCCAACGGTTCGAGGACAATCCTGAGCAATTCGGCCAGGCCCCAGCCGATGTTGCCGCCGAAGCGGCCGCTATCCAACTGTTCCAGTCCCCCTCCGCCGACCACCGACAAGCAAGCCAGCAGGGTGAAAGCTGCAATTTCCAGGGCGAACACACGGCCCCAGCGCACACTTTGGGGAGGCGCATCGGCTGCGGCGCTGCGGCGGCGCAGCATGAACAGCCCGACCAGCCCCAACGCCACCGCCACCAAAACGCTGCCCCATCCCAGGAAGCGCCACAGCTTATCGGCCCACCAGCGCAACAACACACCACCCGCCAGATCGGGCAGGTACAAGGCCAGCAATGTCATCAAGGCCAGCGCCAGGGTCGCCACGCCGCCCACGTCCCAGCCAAAGCGCTGAAACCGCAATGCCGCCCGCCAGACCGCATCCAGCGGCGACGGCGGGCGCTCCTCCACAGCCGGGCCGGGTGGTTTGGGAGTCGATTTTGGTTCGCGTGAAGCAGTCATCGCGCAGCCTCCAACCGCCTGCCAAATTGTATCAGGTTTTCGACGCTTATCTGCGCTTAGGGTACATCTCCACCCAGCTCGCGCCGTGCCCCACCCGGCTTGAGCCGACCGACATAGCGGGCGTAGAACTCGGCCTTGGGCAGGCCGGAGTTTTCACACAGGGCATACAAGCCAGCCCGTGATAGACCTGCTTCGAACGGCCATTCGACATCGAACATCCATACCGCCCCGCTTACCCCGTCGAGCGCATCGAGCGCCCGCTGGCGGTGGCCCAACAACATGGCTTCAGGCAGCGCCTGGCGAGGGAAGAAACGCAGCTCGAGCACCTCGCTCTCCTGTCGTTTCAACTCACCGCCCACAATCTCGGCGGCGAACACCGGCACATGCAGGCTATCGCCCAACCAGTTGGAACGGGAATACAACCCTACCAGGCGCGTCAGGCGCACCTCCAGGCCGGTCTCCTCGCGCGTCTCGCGGATGGCGGCCTCGGCAAGCGACTCGTGAGCTTCTACCCCGCCGCCAGGCAGGCACCACACTTCGAAATCGGCGCGCAGGGTGAGCAGAATTTGGTTTTGGCGGATGACCGCCGTATTGACGCCCACAGCGGGCATGACAGCACCTCCCCAATTTCGAAAGTGCCTCTAGGGCCTGGCCTCGGCCCGCGAAGCTGCCACAATGCCGATAAAGATCATCACCGCCCCCAAGATTTTCAGCACGCCGGGTGTCTCGTGAAGCAGGAAATAGGCCAGAATGGTCGAACCAACCGGCTCGCCTAACAATGTGATGGCAACATAAGCCGCTGAGATATAGCGCAGCGCCCAATTGAACGAGGAATGCCCCAGCAACTGAGGCACCAGCGCCAGCAGAGTGACCCACAGGTAAACCGGGGGAGGGTGGCCCCAGGCCGACTGTCCCGCCAACGTCATCACCACCAACAAGGTGATCGCCGCTGTGCCGTAAACCACGAAGATATAGGGGATGAGCGACAGTTTGCTGCGCACACTGCGCCCGATGAGGATGTAAGCCGCCGCAGCCAAGGCCCCAAGCAGGGCCAGCGCGTCGCCCAAGAAAGCCTGTCCGCGCACGAACTCTGCCAGCGGCGGGCATTGCACCCCGGCGCGGCTCAATATGCAGGTGTCGCTCAAGCCAATGACCGTTCCCCCCAGCAAAGCTACGGTCATGCCTGCCCACACCGCCGTCCCCAGGCGCTCGCGCACTGTCAGCGGGGTGAGTAACGCTACCCACAGGGGGGTGGTGGACACAAACACCACCGAGCTGGCCACGGTGGTGTACTCCAGCGAACTGATCCACGTGGCAAAATGGATTGCCAGGAAGATGCCCGACAGGACAAGGAGCGTCGTTTGTCGGCGGGTCAGCGCTCGCAGTTCGGCGCGATGGCGTGTCAGCGCCAGGGGCGCCAGCACCAGGCTGGCTATCGTCAGGCGCAAGGCGGCAATGACCAGGGAGGGAGCATCTTGTTGAGCGTATCGGATGAAAATCGAGGCGGTGGAGGTGGCCAGGATGCCAAAGGCAATGACCAGGAGAGGGGGGAACGGTGGGCGGGCAGGAGAGGCAGACATGGAGGGGATTCTAACGCAAATTGGCGCGGCGGATATGCCAAATCACCTTGCCGATGACCTGGCCAGGCAAGACTTCCCCAAACTGGCGGCTATCTACACTCTGGGGTTGAGCGCCCACCACGAAGAGGCCACCCCCTTGCGGCGCCAGCCTCGCCACCCGCTTGATCAGCAAACCATACCCCGGCTGTCGAAAAGCAATCACCTCCCCTGGCCGTGGCAAACGAAACAAAAGGGGGATTTTGCTCACCAAGACAAAATCCCCATGACGATAATCAGGCGCCAGGCTTTCGCCAGAAATTCGCAAAATGCGGCACATTACAGATTGGGATAGACCAGCTCCAGGTTGGGGGCATAGGGCGCCTTGGCACGCTTGACGGCAATGCCCTTGGCCTCCCAGAAAATTTCAGCAAATTTGTTGATGGCTTCGACAAATTGCAGGGCGGCGTCGCGGTCAACGCTCTGGCGCACTTTCGAGCCAAGCTGCATAATCTGGTGAACGAGGGCATGAGCTTCGGGGTGCTTTTCGAGGTGCTGGGCTTTGAGGAAATCGCCCCAGATGATGCGAATCTCGGCTTTGGCTTTTTCAGCATGTTCTTCTTTGACGGCGATATAGCGGGACAGGCTGTTGAAGTAAGCCAGGTTTTTCTCGCCGCCCTTAGCCTCCAGGTCGGTCATCAAATCCATCATGCGCACGACGGTCAGAGCAGAGATCTGGGCAACGATAGGGTCGTAGATGCCACAAGGAATATCGCAGTGGGCGCGGGCGCGTTCGAAGCCGAATTTGCGATCAATGGCCTCCAATAGTTCGTAAATCATTTTAGCCTCCTGATGAGTGGTGATGTGATTTTTCCCCGAAAGAGCGAGGGATTACTCTCATCATACTGATAATGACCAATCTTGTCAAGATTGGCAGATTGCTTGACAAAGGCCAAGAGGGAAGCTAAAATCCGCTTAGTGCCTAAGCCAGGGGCTCCTGACACAAAAGACGAGGCTTTCCCGGATTAGCGTCCTGGTCGTTCCGCTTTATGCGGCTTAGGATTTCGACACCCCACCGATAATCATTTTACTTCAGGAGGAATAAGCATGTCTCACATTATCACTAGCCTGTGCTTGCGCGACCGAGCTTGTATCGAGGTATGCCCGGTAGAATGTATCGTACCGGGGCATCCAATTGACGAATGGCCGTGGATGTACATTGACCCAGATACCTGTATTGATTGTGGCGCCTGTGTGGCGGAATGCCCCTATGGAGCGATTTTCCCGGAGGACGAAGTTCCTTCAGCCTATAAGGCCAAAGGCGGCGAATATATCAGCCGCGTGGGCCTGACCGGCCATTACGAGGGCACCAATCATCACGGCAAGAAAGTGGTGCTAAACACGACGCGCCAGTTGCAAGCTGGCGAGGTGATTGATCTGACGGCGGATATTCAAGCCAATTATGAGTTCTTCAAGACCGGCCCTGGCTACAGCGCTAACGACCACGATGACAAAAATGCGGCCATAGACCAGGACGTGTAATGCCGCTCTGCTGGTAAACGACGAAGCGAGGTGGCTTCACCTCGCTTCGTCGTTTTGTGGCGACTGCTGCAACAAGCGATGGCGCAAGCGGTTACTTCGTCTCGAGCAGCAGGTTGCCGGCGCCGGTCTTGACCGTGATGGTGATGGTGGGGCCGCTGCCTGAGTGCATATACTTGCCCTCGGTGTGTTTCCAGCCGCCCGAATAGTTCACGTCTGACAACCCGCCGTCGAAAATGACGATTGCCGAGACATTTTCCGGGACTGTGAGGGTAACGGTGCTGATACCCGCTTCGATGGAGACGGTCACATCCTGCTTCAACTCGCCAGAGAAGTCCAACGTGTAAGTGCCGGCGCCGCCCTTGAAGGTCACCTGACTCACATTGGCATTGGCCAGGCCAGTGATGGTAACGCTCGAGGCGCCGGTCTCATAGGTGAAAGTCTCCATCTCGACGCGGTTGGGTTTGCTGAAAGACAGGGTGACATCTGCCGCCCCATCGCTGACCGTCAACTTCTGCAATGACAGGTCGCCCAATTCGTAGTTGCCGACATACGCCCCGGCCCTGATGGCCAGGTTGATGGGGGTGGCAGCGAATTGTAAATCCCAAGTGTTCTTGACATTGCCCTGAAAACTGGGAATGCCGCCGACTTTTAGGTCGCCCTGGGAAATGCGCACATTGTCTTTATCAACGGTGACCACGGGTTTGAAATCGGCCACGTTGTAAGTGGCGGTGCCAGAAATCAAGGCTGTCTCGGCGCCGGGCTGCAGGTTGAGGTTACCAGCTCCAAAGTCTAGCTCAACGTTGGTGACACCCTCTTCATCTGACGGCAGCGAGACCGAGATGGGGTCAGTTTGGGTGGGGCCGGTCTTGATCTGGGTGGCGGGGATATTGATTTCTATGCCGCATGCCATCGCAGCCAGGGCTAAAGCCAAGAGAACAGCCAGCAAAGATTTTTGGTGCATATCAGTCAGCCTCCTGAAGTAAGGGTATCGTACTTAACTTACGCCCTTTGGCGCATTAGGTTGCACACCTTCAAGAGAGGCTTTGGCCTAGGCGGGCAGCCAGGCCATAGAAAGCGTACACCAGGCCAGCCGCCAGCAAAGCGAACTTGAGCAAGGCGCATATCCAGGCCATCTGCGGCCAGGGGGGTGTTACGCCCGATAACATTTCTACCGTCAGGGCAAAGTTTTCCAGCGCGTCGAACAAGGCGGCCAACCACACCCCCCAGCTCGCCATCACGCCCCAGGAGGCCAGCGGCCAGCGGGCGCGGCGCAGCACGACCTGTGCCATGAGGCAACCCAGCGCCACGCTCGTCGCATAAAGCGGCATGAAGAGGTAATCGAAACCCAGCCCAAAGGCAGCCGCCGAACGGGCTGTGGTATCCCAGCCAGCCAACACAGCTTCAGCGCGCCGCACACTGCCCGCCATTTGCAGCGAGACAATCCCCTGCGGCGCTGAGGCAGTGGTCAACGCTGCGCCGCTGACGGCGAAAACGATCACGCACGTCAACGTCAAGGCCAACGACACCCAGAAAAGTCGCCGCTGTTGCGGCGCACTCAGTCTTTCGAGCGGATGCTTCATGATGCCCTCTTCACTTGGGGTGTTTTTCCCACCAATCCAGCGACCAACTTACCGCCTTTTGAATGCCCTCGCGCAAATTGGTGCGCGGGTTGTAACCCAGCAGGGCGCGGGCTTTGCCGATGTTAGCCACGTAATGCGTCACTTCGCCCACCCGCGGCGGCTCGAACTTGATCGCAGGCTCGACGCCCAAGGCCTCACCAATGTATTGAGCCATCGTCGCCAGGCGGTTGCCCTGCCCGTAAGCCAGGTTGATCACGTGGTTCGACTCCTCGCCGCTCAACAGCAAACGGATGCCGCTGACAATGCCGTCCACACAATCATCCACATAGGTAAAATCCAGCACTTTGTCCTTGCCGTAAATCGTAACCGTCTCGCCATTGCGGATCATGCGGATGAACTTGGGGATGACGCGCTCCATCCGCTCCAGGTCGTTATCGTAACGGCCATACACATTGCTGAAGCGGAAGACAATGTAACGTAAGCCGTAACATTGGGCATACGAGTAGATAAACGCTTCGCCAGCGATTTTACTGGCCGAGTAGGGGCTTTCGGTATAGGCGAAATCGGCGTGCGATTCCTCGGTGATGTAGCGGTGAATATCGCCGTACACCTCGCGCGAACTGCTGAAGATGAGCGGCAGTTTGTTGTGACGGCAGAATTCCAGCACGTTATAGGTGAGGTTGACATTCTCCAGGGCGCGGTGGGGATGTTCGACCAGCTCGTGCACCTTGGCGTTAGCGGCGAGGTGGACAACGATGTCCACAGGCGGATATTCCACCGGCCCGATGCCGCCCTTGAAGTGGTACTGGGGGACGCTGAGGTCCTGCAACAGGGTGGTGATGTCATTCGTCCACGGGTTAGGACGTTTGTCAATGCCAAAGACGAAATGGCCATCGGCCAACAGGCGCAAACCGAGGTTGGTGCCAATTTGTCCACTGGATCCGGTGATGAGAACACGCATAAACGACCTCCAGAAAAGTGATGAAGTGGGTTAGTGGATAGCTGCTTGCAATACGGTTTGTCCGATCTCGAAAGCGAGTGCGGCGTTGTCGGCTTCGAGCAAAACGGCCAGCGCCAGCGGCGCTCCCTGCCAATCGGGCAAGGTGCCGCCCACGAACCAGGTCACTGGCTGGTCGCGCTTGGCAGGGATTGTGCTGACGAAGCTCCAGGTGGGCGAATTTTCGTCGGTCAAGAGAGCGAGCGTTTCGTTCACAGCGCCAGCCGGCAGGATGGGGGCTGGCTGGCCTAGCGAGGGAAGCAGCACCCAGCCGGCCTGGGGTGTATGGACGGCGCTGACCAGCAGCGGCGCCGGGCGTGTGCCTTGTGCGCTGAGGGCGGCCACGGCCAGCGCCACTTGCAAGGGGCTGGCGCGCACGCCGTACTGAACGTCAGAACGGCCAGCCCCTGTGGGCAAGCGAATGGCAGGCGCGGTGAACAAGCCCAAGCGCTGATACAGGCTCGAAACGTTCTCGGCGCCAAGTTGCTCTTCGAGGATACTGACGGCGTCTGGCGAGGCGAGGGGGAGTACCTCTCGGGCGCGCACCGCTCCCCAAAGCAAGGGCCCCATGGCGGCCCCGACGGGATATTCGCCGAGAACAGCGCGGTCGAAGAGTGGGGAGGTCTCATCCTGAATGAGTTCCGCCCAGCGTCCGTCGAGGGTATTGGCATCAAAGTACGGGTGCGAGCTAATCGCCAGAATCTCGCCGGTTTGCGCATTCAGCAACACGATTGCGCCGCTGTGCTCGCCGAGAGCGGCGTCGGCCACCCGCTGCAGGTCCAAATCCAGGCTGAGACGCACATCCAAGCCGGGCGGGGGCTGTCCATAGAGCAAGTGATGCCACCATACCCTTAGAGCCGGATAACCTTTGAGGCCGCGCAGATAGGCGTCGAGGCTGGCTTCGAGGCCGCTTTGACCATAGACCGGGTGGGTGTAGCCCAGGGTAGGCCCCAGGGGCGGGTAGAGGCTGCGGCGGATCAGGTTGCCGGGGCTGCCGGTCGTTTCAACCAGGGGGGTGTTGTGACGGTCGAGCAAAGCGCCGCGTCGAACGTAACGGTCAGCAATGGCACGGCGGGCGTTATCGGTGCGGGTGAGCAAAGCGGGGCCGCGGTAAAGCGCCCACCACCCCGCCGCCAGGCTGGCGGCAACAATGCCGCCCAACAAGAAAGCTCCCAAACGGAGAAGCGCTTTGTTGTCATGATGCCAAGCGACGTAGGGGGAAAGAGGCGCCTGCCCGGCTGAGGGGCAGCAAGCAGCCGGCGGGGCGCTAAGGTGCATCAGGATCAGCAGTGAAACGAAGACGGTGAGCAAGGACGAGCCGCCATAAGAGACGAACGGCAAGGTGACGCCGGTGAGCGGCAAGAGGCGCAGGTTGCCACCGATGATGAGCAAGCTCTGTCCAAGCAGATACGCTGTCAAACCGGCGGCCAGGTAGCGGCGGTAAGGATCGTCGGCCAGCAGGGCAACGCGCAAGCCGCGGGCGGCCAGCAAAGCCAACAACCCCAGCAAGCCAACAGCGCCCAACAAGCCGTTCTCCTCGCTGAGGGCAGCAAAAGCAAAATCGGAATGTGAAAGCGGCACCAGGCCGGGGCTGCCCAAACCCAGGCCGCGCCCAAACAGCCCGCCGTTGGCCACCGCCAGCAGCGATTGGACGATCTGGTAGGAGCGCCCGCTCGGATCGAGCCACGGGTTGAGCCAGGCTTCGATACGCAAGCGCACCACATCGAACAGGAAATAGCCCGCTATCCCCGTGACGGCCACTACGGCTGCGCTGCTCAACAGCACCTCCCAGCGGCCAGTGGCTGTGTACACCACCACAGCGTACAGAAACAGCAAAATCGTAGCCGTTCCCAGATCGCGTTGAACCACAAGCAAGGCCAAAGCCAGCCCCGCCATGATGAGCGTAGGCGCCAAGAGGGAGAGGAAACCAGGCGGGGGCACAGCAGAAGGACGCCGCGGCGATGTCGGCTGGAGCTTGGCAGCGAAATAAGCCGCCAGGTAAACGATCAGCGTCAACTTGAGAGGTTCAGAAGGTTGGAAATAGACACCGCAACAACCCAACCAGAGACGGGGGCCGGCGCCCAGCGGGTTGATGCCTGCCAGCAGGGTCAAAGCCGTCAACAAAATGCTGGCAGTGAGCCACAGATATTTGTAACGCCGCAGAAAACTCAAAATAGAGGGCCAGCGCAACCCCAGCGCTAATACCGTACCCGAAAGCGCCAGCCACAGCGTTTGCCGCAAGCCAAATTCAGGCGTCAGCCGCCAGACCGTCAGCAGCCCCCAGCCGCTGAGCATCGCCGCCGTGGGCAAGAGATACGCATCGCGTTCGGGCAAATGCCGCGCCGACTGCCAATGGGCAGCCGTAAAGACCAATATCCAAACGAACACCCCCAGCCAGTGCGTCCAGCGATAATCCGCCGCCCAAGAACGCGCCCGCCCCGCTGGCGACAAAGTGAGCGCCGCGGCCGCCAAAAAGAGAAAAGCAGCCGCCAGCAACAACAAACGCCGTTGAATGCTATCCGCCGAGGGAATCAAGACAGTCGTCAGCAGGTCACTTTACGTATTTGCTAATTAGGAGAGCCAATTTCTGCCTGGTTTCGGCCGGCATCGCTTCAGGGCGGGTGATAATGGCATTGGCCAGAGCATTGGTGCAGTCGCACGAGCGCTCGTCCTTCAAGTCGCGCACCAGGTAGCGCACAGCCTGATAAGCCACAGCTGTGTTCTGTTCGAGGATATGCAGCACCATTTCGACCGTCACCGGTTGCTCGCTGACATGCCACACATCGTAATCGGTGACATGCGCCATGACCGCATAACATAGTTCGGCCTCGCGGGCCAGGAAGGCTTCGGGGGCATTGGTCATGCCAATCACATCCATGCCCCAGGCGCGGTAGACGTTCGATTCAGCACGCGTCGAAAAACGCGGCCCTTGGATAGCGATATACGCGCCGCCGCGATGGACGCGTACGCCGGTCGCCTTGACCGCTTGGAAGAGCTGGTACGACAATGCCGGGCAATATGGCCCAGCCACATTGACATGCGCCACGATCCCATCCTCGAAGAAAGTGCTCTTGCGCTGACGGGTGAAGTCGAAAAGCTGGTCTGGGATGACAATATCGCCAGGGGCGAAATCCTCGCGCAGAGAGCCACAGGCGCTAATGCCAACAACGCGCGTCACCCCCAGCGATTTGAGGGCGTAGAGGTTGGCGCGGTAATTGACCTCGGCCGGGGCGATGAAATGCCCCAAGCCGTGCCGCGCCAGAAAGGCCACCGGCTGATTGGCCAGCCAACCCACCGTAATGGGCGCACTAGGTCGGCCAAAAGGCGTTTCCACCTCGACCGGTTGCACATCTTTCAGGCCGGGAATCTCGTACAGTCCAGAACCGCCAATCACACCCAGGATCGGACGAATCTCCATCATTGCGCTTCTCCTATTTACTGATTTTGAGGGCGATTATACTCCCAAAGCAAGCACTTCTGCCGCAGGGTGAGACGGCGGATTCGCTTGGCCTCGCCGGCGGGCAGCGCACCCCCTCCCCAGCAGGATAGCCCGCCCCGGCGGCAAGCGAGCGCAGTTGGCGCGGTCAGCCTGGCAAGTCCTGGCAGCACAAGCGCCACAAGCCGTTACGATTTCTGCTCGTCTTGAGGGGGATTTGCCAGGCGGCGCGTTTCTTCCGTGGCGCGATGGTAAGCCGCCAGCCAGTCGGCCATGCGCTCCCGTTCGCGCGCAGCGTCGGCTTCGGCCAGGCGGCGTTTCTTGGCGGCAATGCGCTCGAAAATCTCTTGTTCGACGCTGGCCGGATCGTAGACGCCGTCGAAGGTGAACTTGACGCCACCCACCATGGCAACAACATCGCCATAGTTCAACAGCATCCCAATCAGCCCAGGACGGTAATGCTCCAGGCTGAGGATATTTTCCAGTTGAGCGGTCTTCTTATCCATCGGGCCAAGCGGTTTCTTCTCGATGTCGAGAATCTGGTCAGCCGTCAACTGGTAGATATCGTTACGCCAGTCTACATATTCGTACAGCCACCAGACAAAGCCGATCAACAGGAACAAGGCTGCCGCCAGCCACAAAGGGGCAAGGGGGATGAACGTGTACCAGCGCAGTAGACGGCCAAGCAGGAGCAGAACTAACAAGACCAGCAAGATGTTGGGTTTCCACGTGCGCTGGAGCAGCAGAATCCAATGTTTGCGGAAGGTGATAATGCCGCTCTGTTCGAAACGCACCTTGAACAAGTCGTCTAAGAAGGAGGGTTTCTTGGGCGGTTTGGGCGGCGGCGGGGGCGTTTCGACCTTGGGCGGCTCCTTGGCCGGCAAGCCCAAGCGCTGGCGAATGACGCGCTCCAACGCTTCCATTTCGGATTTCCTGGCAAGCTGTTTGCCGCGCGCGCATTGCTCATCAATCAAACCAGCCAATTGTTGCGGCATACCCACATGCCGCATAACGATTTGGCCGGTAAAGGTGCGCACCAACACATCACCGTAGCCAAAAGTGCGGCCCCAGAAATCGTTCTGCACGCCCACCGAGGTCACCGTTGGCAGAGGCGCTTGCTGGCGGCTGTCGTAGAGGCCAATCACCTTTTCGATCCAGACAACGCGCTGGTCGGTGACGATATAGAAGTCGTTGCCCCAGTCCACATATTCCCACACCGCCCACAAAACTGCCAGCACCAAGAAGATCATCCCTGCCGTGTTGGCAAAGGCCTGGATAGAAGCCCATTCGGTCACCAAAGCGAGGTAGAAGAAAGGCAGCGCCAGCCAGCTCAACAGGATAGGCTTGACGAACGAGAGGTACAGATAGGCCGGGTGACGACGTGCCATCAGGTAGATGGTCTCCTCGCTGGCCAACCAGTCGAACTGTTTGCCGCGCGCCAGACGGCGGCACTCAACCGTCGCTTGCAAATAGGGCTTCACCGTCGGGAAACGGCGCAGCAGGCGTTCGAACGCCTCCTTACCGAGGCGCAGCAGAACCGTTGGCTCGATGGTCTCTGCCGTGGCCGTGCGGGTTTTGCCCGCCATCAGGCCTTCTTCGCCGAGAATATCGCCCCTGACGAAGGTCGCTATCCGCCGGGCGCTCTTATCCTGGCCGCGGGTGAGACGCAGCCGCCCCGAGAACACGATATACAGGCTATCGCTAACATCTCCCTGCTTGAAAACGACGCGCCCCGCCGGCAGGCTGACGCTTTCAAACATAGCCGCCAGCTCTTCGAGCTGGCTCGGCTTCAGCCCCTTGAAAACCGCCATGCTCGACAGCAAGGCCACGATCTGCGAGAGGTTATCGGCCATAGCTCGATTCTAGCATAAAGCGCGCCAATCGTTGGCTCATCGAAGGCAACAGCTCTCTTTGGTGATAGAATAAGCCCATTCAAATTTCACGTTACAGGAGCTTTGGCTATGCCCATTCATTTTGGCACCGACGGCTGGCGCGCCGTCATTTCCGACACTTTCACTTTCCACAACCTGCGTATGGTGGCCCAGGCCATTGCCGATGCGATCAATTCCGGCAATTGGAATCAGGGCATCAACCACGACGATTCATGCTGCGACCCGAAGAAGATGGTCGTGGGCTTCGATACACGCTTTCTCTCAGACCGCTACGCCGCCGACGTGGCGCGGGTGTTGGCCGCCAACGGTTTTACCGTCTATCTATCCCAAGGCGATATCCCCACTCCCACCACCTCCTATGCGGTCAAACACCTGGGAGCTATCGGCGGGGTGATGATTACCGCCTCGCACAACGCCCCACGCTACAACGGCGTCAAACTCAAAGCCTCTTACGGGGGTTCTGCGTTGCAAGAACAATGCCGCCGGGTGGAAATTTACCTGAACGACAACGAAGAGCGTGGGCGCGGCCCCAACCTGATGGACTACGACCAGGCGCGCAACCTGGGCTTGATTCAACGCTTCAACCCCCTGCCGGCCTACTTCGATCACCTGCGCCAGCTCATTGACTTCGACAAGATTGCTGATCGCCCTCAGCGGGTGGTGGTGGATTCGATGTATGGCTCTGGGCGGGGCGTGATCAAAGGCATTTTGCAAGGCACCGGCTGCGAAGTGCAAGAAATCCGCGGCGAGATGAATCCCGGCTTTGGCGGGGTCCATCCCGAACCGATTGCCGCCCATCTCGGCGCGCTGGCCGGGGCGGTCAGCACACACATGGGCGATTTTGGCCTGGCGACCGATGGCGACGCCGATCGCATTGGCGCCATGGACGAGCGCGGCAACTTCGTTGATCCTCACAAAATCATGGCCTTAGCGCTGCGCTACCTGGTGGAAAGACGGGGCTGGAAAGGGCCGGTGGTCCGCACGGTTTCCACCACCCGCATGATTGACCGGCTCTGTGAGCGCTATGGCCTGCCGTTGTACGAAACTCCTGTTGGCTTCAACTACATTGCCGACTACATGCTCAAAGAAGATGTGCTGATCGGTGGCGAAGAATCAGGCGGCATCTCGTTCAAAGGCCACATTCCCGAAGGCGATGGCATTCTGATGGGCTTGCTGTTGCTGGAAATCGTGGCCGACGCGGGCACCTCGCTGCACGAGCTGGTAGAAAATCTGCTCAAGGATGTAGGTCCGGCATTCTATGAACGCAAAGACCTGCGCCTGAGTCACCCCGTCTCCAAAGAAAAGATGGTGCAATTCCTGTTGAACAATTCCCCCAGCGAAATCGGCCACGAGAGAATCAGCCAGGTGACCACGCTCGACGGCGTAAAATACCTGATCGAGGACGGCTCATGGTTGTTGATTCGTCCGTCTGGCACCGAACCGGTCTTGCGTGTTTACGCCGAGGGCCGCAGCAGCGAGATGGTTGCTGCGCTGATGGAATACGGCAAAAAGGTGGCCGGCGCAGTCTCCTGACAGCGCCGGTTGGCAAGCGCCCGCCTATCGCACAGGCTTTTCGGAAGGGGGAGCTGCCGAAACTGCCGCCGAGGGGGGTAACCAGCCTCCTACCTACCCCCCTCCAGCCAGAGAGAAAACGACGCCCAGGACAAGCAGGCAGAAAGCAACTGCCTCCACGTCCTGGGCGCAATGATTCCAGAGCGGGTGATCAGGAAGTGCGCAGCTTGCGCGCCAGGAAAATGATAGCGATGAACACCAACGCCAGGCCTAGCAAACCGGGCAACCCCAGCCCCATGCCCCACGAACGCACCTCATCGGCAAAGCCGCCCTGCGGCAAGAGGGTGGAAGTGGGCTGCGTGGGGGTGAGCTGCGCTTTGGCCGCCTGCGTCAGCAAGGCTGCCACCGTGGCCGTGCGTCCGTCCACCGTCGGCGTAGAGGAAGCTTGCGCCTGAACGACCACCGGCGTATTGGTCGGCGGCAGCGGCGTATTGGTCGGTGGAGGGCTGGTGGGGGTGATGGTGGGCTTCTTGCCGGCCACCGCCGTCTGAGTGGCATCGAAGGCCAGGGCGGTGTTCTGCGCCATGCGAATCGCCTGTTCGGTGTTTCGGGCGCGCACCTTAGGCAAGTAAGTGGCAACCCCAAAGATGGCGATACAAGCCAGCGAAAGCACCATCACCGCCCCCAGGATAATAGCGATGATGATAAACGTGCGGTTACCCGATTCCTCCGGCGCGCCGCCTGCTGACTCGGCCTCTACCTCATCAACCATTTCTGTTTCTTCTATGTTGTCGAAAGCCATAGCATTCTCTCCTCACTCATAGTTTTACTTCAGAATCTCAAGATTCGCCAGTGGAATCAAGGGAGTTTCTCCGCTTTCCAGGCGGATCTCAGCCGCATAGGTGCGCAAGCCGTTGGGCAGAACCGCTATGCCTGGGTACACGCCCAGCAAGGTGCCAATTTGTGATTTATAAGGGGCACGCACGATGCGCACTTGCTGCCCGGGTTTGAAACTATCGGCTTCAGCGGGTGGCTGCAAGGCAGCCGAAGCTGGCAAGGGAATGACAATCTCTGGACGGGTCATCCCATAGCGCTCCCACGGCTCAGCAATCACAGAGACTTCACGGCGGGCATTGGTAGAGAGCAATTTGTAGGCCGCCGAGTTCATGGCAATTTTGCCCAACCCCTCCGTGAGAATGATGGGGTAGTTGGCCTTGAGAGCTATCGGGATGAGCGTGGCATCCATGCTCGCCAGGATCATCCCGCGCAGCGGCAGCTCGCCGCCGGCGACGATGGCATCCCCGTCGCCGCAATAGCCCCCCAGCACCACCGAGCCGCGAAAACTGATATCCAGGCGGTCAGCCGTCAGGTGATCCTCGGCAGAGCGGGCGATCACATTCAACAAGCCGTAATCCACGCGGCCGTTGCCCCACACCCCCTGAATCAGAGCGCCGGTCGTCTCGATCAGCGCGCCGCGGTCTTCGATCAAATCAATCACACTGCCCGAAAAGCCAGCTTTCAATTCGAATGGGCGGCTTTCGACCTGGAGCAATACCTGCCCACTGCCAGCCAGGACAACTTTGCCCGCACGCGGCGCCCGCACCACCCGCCGCGCAATACCCACCGGCCCGGCGACAATATCGCCTTCGCTCAATTGCTCCCCCTCTTTGCACTGCACGAAACGGTCGGCCTTCTCTGCTGGCAGGCCCAGCCCGCGGGCAATGTCTAGCAACAAATGCTCAGGGGTGAGGTTGGCTTCGGCAATGACGTCCAGCGGGTTGACTTTTTGCCCGCGACGCACCAAAACCCGTCCGGGCACAGGCAACAAGCGCTCGCGCTGAATAGCGGTGATCGGCAGGATGTGTGTGATAGGCGCTAACATAGCTGCATTCCTCGATGCAAGATGGATACCAAGTAGCGGCTCAACCGCCCAAAGTGGCCAGCCATTTTCGGTGCAGTTCACGCCGGCGGTCGGCGTCCGCAGGGAGACGCAGCGGGCGGCCGCGTGCGTCAATGATGACGCTTCCCAAGACCCCGCCGCGCACCCCCAGCTTGATACTGCGGCCGGGGCCGTTGCCCACGTCGAAAGCGTTCAACGGCGTCAACTGAAGCGTCGCCTTTTGGCCCGTGCCCAAGGGCAAAAGCTCAAGGGCGCCGTTCTTGACATCCAGGTTGGCGCTATCCCCCGACGGGTAAGTGATTTTCAAGCGCAGGCAGGGCGTCCCGTAAGGTGCGTGGCCCACCGGTGAGATAACTGTCCCCAAATCGAGCAAGACGCCAGACTCGAGAACTTGCACCGCCAGGGTGGGATTACGCAAAGCCGCCACGCCGAGCGCCGCCAGCAAATTGTTCTGGTCGAGCGTCATCACCGCCGTGCGCGTCGGCTGGATGCCGTCCAGCATCATCAACAGGCTTTGACCGCGTGTCGGTGCGGCAGTCAACACACTGCCGGCGCCCACCAGCGGGTCAAACCAGGGCAGCAAACCCGCCTTCAACGCCGGGGCGCGTCCGAGCGGCAAGCTGGCGCAAACCTTGCGCACCGACAGATAAATCATCTGCCGTGCCAGCGCTTGTTCGAGCGCCAATTCTTCTGCTGTCAGCGGTAAACTGGCTGGGTAGAGGGCTTTGTTATGCAGATAATCGCGGACGGTATTCTCGGTCATCTCGACCGGCAACCAGCGCAGGATTTCCTCTAAGGGGCTGATGGAGGAAAAGCCCGCCAGGCCCTCACCCAGGCCGAAACGGGGGTACACGCCCAGAGTGAGTTCGCCAGAGAAAGCAGCCGCGGCCACCGTGGCCGATGCGCCCACATCCACCCCCAGCACGCCCCGCGGGGCGTAGATGCGGCTGAGCAGGTTGATCATACGGCCAAAAGCCGCGCCGGTGGGGGTCAAAGACCCGCCCGTCCACAAATCCAACTCTTGCACGCCGCCGATCTGGCGAGAGCGAACGAGGCGGAAGATTTGCGTCAGTTGAACCTGGGCCGGCGCCAGCTGCTCCACCTCCAGCGTGGGGCGAATATTGGGCGCCAGGTGCAGCGAGGCCACCGTATCCAGGGCCGATTTGACCTCTTGAGTAAGGGCTTGATTGCCCACATACAGCACTTCCGGGCGCGTGCCTTCTGGCAAAAGGTAACAGGCCAGGCCAATCGGCTCGAGCAGGTTCATCACCGAGCGCGACGCTCCCCCCTCGGTGCCGCCGGCCACGATGATCAGGTCAGGACGTAGCCGCACAATCGCATCAATACGGGCGGCTGGTTTGCGTCGGTCGTTCAGGCTCAAGGTCTCGACGACCTGCGCGTAGGTCGTGCTGGCCAGATTTTGGGCACTCTCTGCCGAGACGTTCTCCAGCAAACCGACGGCCATCACACGCATGGGCTTGCCTGCCGAGAGCGTTGCCACGCAGGCATCTACACCGCCGCCCCCCTGGGCCGGGATAATCAGACGCGCGTCGCTGCCCAAAAGGATACGTCCGGTCACCTCTTGCAAGCGTTCCACAGCGCGGTGAACGCCTTCCCCAATGTCGCGATACGGCGCCCCAGCAGTGCTTGGCGACGACCCAACAGCCACGAAGCGGTAGCGCCCATCCACCACATCGAACAGCATGGCGCGGGTGTTGATCGTACCCACGTCAATCGCCAACAACGAATCTGCATCTATCAGAGAAGGGGTCATGGCGGCCTACTGTACAGGAAGGATCCAGGGAACGATGTTATAGAGGACGAAATTCCACAAGAAGTGCATCCGCTCGATGAAAGCGAGCAACGCCGCCGTGAGCACACCGGCAAACAATGCGCCCAAGGCCACGGCGACGAAGAACTGACCCACCCGGCCCAGCAGCTCAACCCACAATGCGCGGCGCACGGTCTGATCGGCTTGCGGCCGCCCCCCGAACTGAAAGTAAACCAGGGTGGTCAGCGTGCCAAGCAAGACAATCAGTCCTTGGAAGATGATCAAAGCCGAGCTGACGCTGGTTCGAGTCGCAGTCGTGCGGACGAGGTTCATATCCAGCAAAGCTGTCGTCGCACCCACCTGCGGGAAAATTGTGCCTACAATGGCGCCGCCAAGCGCTACGGCTGCGCCAACCCCCAGCAGGTAAGCGGCCACCGGGTTGCCCAGGCGCGCCAGGCGCGGCGACAACTTACTGAACAGCAGCAAGCCCAAGAGCAGCGGCGGCAGTGAGTGAAGCGCCGCATCGGCTGGCGAGGCCAGCAAAGGCATCACCAACCGGTTGAGAATCACATTCTGAAAAACGATCACCGCAGCGAAGGCTGCCGAGACGCCGATGAAGATATGCGTGGCGAGGCGAAACAGGCCATTGTCCCCGAAGACATAGCTCAACGCCATCAGGGTAAGCGTAAAGCCAATCACCCCGCCGACCAAATCGGCATATTGCGTTAAGACGGCTGGATCGAAGCTCATACGGCACCTGTCTGCTTTCTCTCGGCCAGCCAGGCCAGGAGAAGGTTAATCGAACCGCCCAGCAAAACGAGAAAGAGTGTGACCAAAATGGTTGCGCTGAACGAATCCCAATAGGCGCGGGTGAGGCCCAACAGGCCGCGCCGCGCCTCGTAGGCCGAGCTGCCCATCAGGCTGACGACCAACCCGTTGACTTGTTTAGGGCCGGTGTGGTAATAGGGCCGCACCAACGGCTCAGCCTGGGCGCTGACGACCATCGTCAGCGGCTTATCCCCTAGCCACGGGCGCACTTGCTCGATCCACTGACGGGCGGTATCGGCGTTATCGGTGATGACCAGAAGCATGGCGAAATCGGCGATCGAATGGACAGCCTGCAACGGCGGCGTCTGCCAATCGTCCCCGCCGCTCAAACCAAGCGGTATGGCGCTGCGGGGATTGGCGGCAAAGCCGAACAAACCGCTAGGGCCACCCGGCAGATAACCCAGATTGGTGCGGTGAGGATAGGTGACCTGCTGCGTCTCCGCAATCAGGCCAAATAGGTGTTCGGCCACCATCGGCCCAAGGGGGGAGGTGGAAAGGGTGACGAAATGCGCCTGGCGGCCCATCATGTCTTCGATCACCACCTTGGCAGCGGCATCCATCTCGCCTGAGAGCGCCGGTTCGTAATCGAAGGCCACCAATACGGGCGACTGGGGAGGCAAAGCATTCACCCAGTTGATCAGATCGCCAACTTCTGCCGGGGTTTTATCGGGAGAGGGCATGGCCACCATGTCCAAATCGCTCCACAACGTCCAGAAGACAGCCAAGGCCAGCGCCAGGGCAATCACCACCCGCAAGAGGGGCAAAGCCGCTATGCCCCCCGCTGAAGCGATCGGCTTGGCCTGGCCTTCCGATTTGAGCAAGGCGTCTAGCATGGCCAGGTGCGCTTGTTGCGCCTCAGAAACCTGCAACTTGACCGAATAGGTGGGAGGCTTACGCTGGCGGGCGACCTCGGCTTCGGCGGGTAGTACGCCGCGCAGGCCAGCCAATGGGCCAGCGCTTTCTACGTAAGTGTCTTTCTCGTCCCGGAAAGAGACGATAGGGGCTGCCGATTCGACCGGGCGCATGGCTTCGAGCCAGCTCGGCAACTGAGCGGGGGGCAGTTCAGGCTCGGCGGCGCTTTCGACCGGTCTGGCGGGTTCGGGCAACTCCTGATCGGGTGAGAGTTGTGAAACCCACTCAGGCAATTCGGCTGGTTCAGCCGAGACGGCGGGCGGTGTTTCGCTTTCAGCGCTTGCATCCAGGATAAAATCTTCGAGATCGGCGTCGCTGGTGAAAGCAGGGGTAAAGGCAGGCGTGCTGCTCGAGGCAGGCGGTGGCGAGGCGGCTTCGCCGAGGCCAGCAAGCCAATCGGGCAGGCCCTCTGCTCCAGCCGCTGGGGCCGGCGGTTCTTCAGACGGCTCGAATTGTGCAAAGGGTTGCGCACCGGTGAAGGCTTCTTGGCGAGAGGCAGGCGCTTCGCTTTGGCCCATGCGGCTCAACCAATCGGGCAAACCCTCCTCAGGGGCAGCCGCGCCCGCCGAAGGAGGGGGTTCTGCCGAGAAAAAGTCTTCAGCAGGTTGGGATTGTTCTGCTTGTTGGCGAGCGCGCACCCGCCGCAGCCACTCTGGTTCGTCGGTGGCAGGTGGCTGGGTGGGTTCTTCGGCTTTGGCGGCTGTTATGCCGAGTTCTTCCGTCCAGTCAGGTACCGTAGCGTCACCTTTGTCGCGAGGAGTAATTTCAGACAACCAATCGGGGACAGGAGCGCCGCTGGGCGGCTCAGCCGACGGCGTCGCTCCGCTCAACTCGCTGGGGGAGGGCGACCCCAAGCGGGACAACCAATCCGGCAGATCGGAGGCCGGTTGACTGGGGAGCGTGTCATCGGAAGACAGGCCGCTCAACCAATCGGGCAAGCCGCTATCGCCCGACTGAGCGACGAGATCGGCGCGACAAGATTTGCAGACCTTTGCGCCGGCGGGATTGACTGTGCCGCAGTTAGTGCAACGAATCTCAGCCATAGTTCACCCACTGTATGGGCGGTCTGCGCCCAGAAGGATGCGCACGCCTGTGGCAACCACGCCCAGGGCCACTCCCAAGAGGATGCCACGCGCCCCGGCCACAGCCAGCGCATTGGCAATAAAGCTCCGCAGGCCTTGCAGGTCTACCCCTTGGACGAAATACAAGGGTGCCGACCCTGCCAGAATGAGCAGCGCTGTAATGAAGAAAACCCACAGCATCCCGTTCATCCGCCGGCGCAGCAGGCGGGCGGCAGCGTAAATCAGGGCTACCGCCACAACGGCCATCAGGCTGGCTTCGACCGGGATTTGGACATAATCGAAAAGCCACAGCGACCACTGGCCGGTAGGTTTATTCCAGGCTACGACGATCAGCGTAACAGCAAAGGACAGGATCAGCACGGCGCTATAAACACCCTTTGCCCCGCTGCGCACCTTGCGCCAGTGTACCGCCAACAAATTCACCACCCCAATCAGCAGAGCGAAGGCGACGATGCCAAGCGCCCACTCAATCAACAGGTCGCGCAAGAAACCCAAGAGATTGGGGAGGAAATAAGCAAGCAGGGTGAGCAAGCCAAATCCAATGGCAATGGCCGTAGAAAAAGGCGCTTTTGCTTTCACAGCGAACCTACCCATCGGGCAATTGCCCCAAAGAGGATGACAAGGATGAGCAGCCAGCGGATGACATCCTGTGAGCGCAGGCTGGCCTGATGCATGGGGCCGGCATTGAGATAAGCGCCGCTGGCAAACAATTCTTCGCCGATGAGGGTTTCACCGGCGCTGGCATACAATACGGCTTGCGCTGGCAAATTGTCGCTGCCAGCCACCACGAGGCTTTTTTGGCGCTCGGCTGCATCCGTCAGCAGAGCCACCTCGCTGCCGAAATGCCCGGCCAACACGGTGGCAGAAACCTGCTCATCGTAGATCACCGGCAAAACACCGGCGGCATAAGAGAAGGGGGTCAGGCCAACCAGTTGCGCGGCCAGCAGGTTCTCTTCGGGGTTCGTGCTGCGATGGATGCCGCGCCAGGTGTCCTGGCTGAGAATTGCCAGGGCGCTCTCTCCGGCAGTGGCTACCGGCGGGCGATCGCTGGCCGACGCCGCCCGCGTGATGCGCTCCAACATGGAGAGGCCCAACACGCCCGACAGGCCGCGCAAGCCCAAGACGCCGCCCCAACCGGTGGAGACATGCAAGCGCGTGCCGGCTTCCACAGCTAATCCGACCGCATCCCGCAGACGGCTGAAGACAGGCATATCGCGCAAAGAGCGAGGGGCCGGTTTACGTCCGGTAAGCGTGAATACGATCACCAGAACGAAGGCGAAGCCCAAAAACAGCAAACCAAGTGAGTCCCACAGAATGCCAAGCCAGTTCACGATTGCGTCTCCTCCCGAAGGAATACGGCAAAAGCTCTGCTTTGCGTCGCATCTTCCAACATAGCGGCCAAGGCCGCCAGGTGTTCATCAGGGAAAAGCAGACTGAACACCGGCTGCGCTAGATAGACAGCCTGCGCCCCAAGCAGGGTTAGCGGCCCGGCGGATTCTAGAATTACCGCCGCCAACTCCCCCAGCCCCCACTGGCGCAAAGTTCGCGCCCAATCACGCCAGATATTCAGTTCGGCTCTCATGCTGAAAGTATAGCACAACTATCCTAAAAGTATCAACAAATGGGGGCGGGATGCCTGCGCAAGCGCTCGGCAAGACCGTCAGATGTCGTGGGCGTCAAGTCCAATCGCTCACGCGGTAAACGGCTCGTGCACGAAACAAAGGGTTAGACCAAGCCAGCAGCAAAATATTCGAGATTTAGATGGAATCTTCGGCAATTTCATTTGCAAATTATTTGCTGTTCGTGATACACTTTGGTAAGCATACCTTCTGCGGAGGCACAATTATGACCTATGAGGAACGTATCCGCCGCGAGCGTCCCAATATGTCGAAGAGCTTTGCCAAACTGGCAGATTTCTTGCTGGACTCGTATGTCGAGGCTTCTTTCATGACGGCCAGCGAGTTAGCGCACACCCTAAACCTGGATGCGGCTACGGTGGTGCGGTTTTCGCAACACCTGGGTTATAAGGGTTTTCCCCAATTACAGCGCGAAATTCGCCAAAAGGTCAAAGGCGATTTGCTCATCCGCCCGCGACAAGCCGAGATTGTCAACTCGGTGCCGGGTGTTGTGGCCGCGGCGATGCGCGAGCTGTTTCGCGACCTGGAGCAAACCCGCATGTCGCTGGACACCGGCGCGGTCGCCGAAATGGTGGAGAAAATCGGGCAGGCCCGCCGCATCATCGTGCTGGCCGAAGCGCCTGCTCAACCGGCTGCCTACAACTTGGTGTACTTTCTGGAGCAAGGCGGCTTTACGATTTACATCGCCCGCCCCGGTGTAGCCGACCTGGCCCGCACCCTGCACACGGCCACGCCACAAGATTTGCTGCTGGCGGTGGACGTGGTTGGGCATTCTCCCTCTATTCCCAGCACTCTCAACGAGGCGCGGGCACGCGGCATTCCCACTGCCGCCATCGTGGGTTCGGCCTCACTGGCCTCGGCCCGGCACGCCGACGTGGTTCTGGCCGCCCAAGCGCGGCACTCCTTAGGCGTTGGCACGGTGGTCGTCGGAGCAATGATCTACGTCCTGGCCGACGTGTTGCGCTGGCGTTTTGCCGACCGCTTCGCTGGGGCCGAGCAAGCCATCGTCGAGTTGTCGCGCCGCATTCAACAATCTGAAGATTGACCTACCCAGCAAAGGATTCTCCTATGCGTTTCGTTCGCTATCAAACCGCCTCGGAACCAGCACAGTTCGGCTGGTTGCAGGACGACCGAGTTGGCCGCGTGGAGGGATCGCCCTTCGGCGAATTCCGCCGTCTGGAGGCCAACCTGCCGCTGGACACTGTGCGCCTGCTGGCGCCGGTGATGCCCGGCAAAATCATCGGCATTGGGCGTAACTACGTGGCCCATGCGCAGGAACACAAAGCCGAAGTCCCCGAAGTGCCGCTCATGTTCCTCAAGCCGCCCTCGGCGGTGATTGGGCCGGGCGAGGCTATTGTCCACCCCCCGCAAAGCCAGCGAGTGGAGCACGAGGCCGAGCTGGTGGTGGTGATTGGCCGGCGTGGGCGCTGGATCAAACCCGAAGAAGCGCTCGATTACGTGCTAGGCTACACCATCGGCAACGACGTGACCGCCCGTGATTTGCAAAACCGCGATGGTCAATGGACACGCGGCAAAGGTTTCGATACCTTTTGCGCCCTGGGGCCTTATATCGAGACGGATTTCGACCCGGCCGACGCCCTCATCACCTGCCACGTCAACGGCGAGATGCGCCAGATGGCATCCACCCGCGACATGGTCTTCCGCGTGCATCAGCTCATTGCTTTTGCCGCCTCGGTGATGACGCTGGAAGCGGGCGATGTGATCATGACCGGCACCCCCGCCGGGGTGGGGCCGCTCAAACCGGGCGATGTGGTGGAGGTCGCCATCGAAGGACTAGGCACACTGCGCAACCCGGTGATTGCCGAGCCGCTCCGCTAGGGCTCCCGGCAGAGGCAGCCTCTCGGCTGCTAGGGGCCGGGTTGCCCCGACGTTCAGCCCCCTTGAGTCACTGACCCATGAAACTCGATATTCATACGGCTATCTTGACCACTCTGGTCATTGCCGCCCTGGTAACGGTCATCAGCGCCTGGGTTGGCATCCGTTCGATTGCCAAAGCACGCCAGCTCAAATACTTCCGCATGCGCCGCGAACGTATGGTGATGGGGTGGCGGCTAATTTTCTTGGCCATCGGCCTGGCCCTCTTCGCCATTGTGGTCAATAGTTATGCCGAACCGCTGATCTACCGCATCTATCCTCCCACCCCCACCCTGACGCCCTCCCCCACCATCACCATCACCCCCAGCATCACCCTGACCCCCAGCGTGACCCTGTCACCCACCATCACGGCAACGCCCTCCGAGAGCGACACCCCCACCATCACACCGACCCCACAAATCCCGTTGGTGGTCGAAATCCTGTTCGAAAGCACCGTCACCCCCAACCCGGCGGCCATCTTCAGCCCACTGCAATTCACCCAGCAACTCAATCGAACGGAAACGACCTTCGAGGCCGTCAATCCGGCGACGGTTTTCCAGAACCCGGTGGGGCATTTATACGCCCTGTTCAGCTATGTGGATATGCTGCCCGGTTCGCAGTGGACAGCCTTGTGGTACCGCAACGGCGAGCTGGTCAATTACGAGACGAAGCCCTGGGATGGCGGCAGCGGCGGCTGGGGCTACACCGATTGGAATCCCCCACCTGAGCTGTGGTTGCCGGGCGAGTATGAGGTGCAAATTTTTGTCGGACACGAGTGGAAGATCGCCAGCCAATTCACCGTAGAAGGTGAGGCGCCAACTGCTGTGCCCACACGCACACCTTCGCCAACCCGAAGCGCCACGCCCACTCCCACGGCGAGCCGCACTGCCACCCCCACCCGCACGGTAACGCCCACCCGCACCCCCACCCCCACCCGCACGAACACCCGCACGGCAACACCTAGCCGCACGGCTACCCCCACGCGCACAGAGACACCTACCCGCACCCCTACCCCTACCCCCACCAAC
>Ga0209018_1000587_pt1 | contig 33211 bp, 23 predicted proteins | sample YNPBryBLVA2012_FD_185814 | JGI IMG/M metagenome (GOLD analysis project Ga0209018, IMG submission 185814) | Anoxygenic and chlorotrophic microbial mat microbial communities from Yellowstone National Park, USA - YNP Bryant BLVA 2012 (SPAdes)... ...
AGGTCCCAAGGGTCGGGCTGTTCGCCCGTTAAAGCGGTACGTGAGCTGGGTTCAGACCGTCGTGAGACAGGTCGGTCTCTATCCGCTGTGGGCGTAGGGAGATTGCGAGGGCTTGCCCCTAGTACGAGAGGACCGGGGTGAACCGAGCGCTCGTGTGTCAGTTGTGGCGCCAGCCGCATCGCTGAGTAGCGACCTCGGGTCGAGATAACCGCTGAAAGCATCTAAGCGGGAAACTCGCCTCTAGATCAGTCTCCCCTTCCCTTCTTGGGAGTAAGACCGCTGGTAGACCACCAGCTGGATAGGTCGGCGGTGTAAGCGCCGTGAGGCGTTCAGCCTACCGATACTAATGGTCGAGCGGCTTTCCCTCTGCCGTGATGCGGAGAAGTTGAAGCTCTTGCCCCCTCCCCCTTCCTATTCTACCTTGTTTCCGTCGCTGCTGTTAACCGTTCGTCTTCGCTCTGCAAGCCTTCTGGCCCCTATGATGGCTTGGTGCTTCCAGCGGTGGGGGTACACCCGGTCCCTTCCCGAACCCGGTCGTTAAGCCCACCAGCGCCGATGGTACTCCGCGGGCGACCGCGCGGGAGAGTAGGCCAGTGCCAAGCCTTCCTTCACCAGAAGGCTTGCTCCTTTTTTCCGTCACCCCTCGATTTTGCCTTCTCTCCCCCCTACCCTATATACTTGCCTTTAAAATCGCCTGTATATATTTCCAGGGAGGCGCGCCGTGACCCGACGGGTCGGTTTACTTTTGGGCATTCTTGGTTTTATGTTCCTGGCAGGCTGCGGCGGCCAGTTTATCGCTATCGTGCCGACCGCGACCCCTCTACCGACGGCTACCCCCACCCCTTCTGCCACGCCGACCCAGACGCCCAACTTACAGAGAACCGTTGACGTTGCAATCCAGATGACGGGCACAACAGTCGCGGAGACAGCAATCGCGGCCCTGGAGCAAGTGAATACCTGGGCTACCGTCGCCGCCGAGACAAACGCTGCTGCTGCCGATTCTCTCTATACGATGGCAGCCGCGCTCAACGCAACGGAAACCGAACTTGCCCGACCAACCGAGACAGCAACTGCCAGCCCCACGCCGACAGCCACACTTACCCCTACCCCCCTGCCCAACTACATTGCAACCGTGACCCAAATGTACGCGGATTTCGTCAGTCTCGCCCAGACGAATATCGCTCAGAGCGCGGCGGCAACTTCCGACGCTTTGCAGGAGACAGTTCAGGCCGTTCAGGCGACGCAAACGGTCATGGCGCGCCCTACCATCACCCCCACACGTCTGGCTACCCTGCCGCCGCCGGAGGCATTTATAACCATCACAGCCTACGCCCTGGCAGCAACGGCCAGCGAAGAATACCGGGCGACGCTCCAGGCGCAGACGGCAGTCGCCACTACCCTGTCGTCGGTCACGCTGCCCGACCTGGCAATCCGCCTCGCCGTCCCGCCCGGTTTCGGTGAACCCCAACGGCAGAATGCCCGGACGGTCATCCTGGAAAACCGCGCTACGCCCGCCGCCAGCATAACCCTTGCACGCGGCACGACCGACGACGTGCTGAACGGCGTGTACGAATCGCGTCGCCCACCGGCCGAATCGCTGGGCGATCCGGTAGCCGTGCTGCGCTCCGCCGTCACCGTCCCGGCGGATACACCGACCGACGTGATCCTGCTGGACAACGTGGCCGAATACACCGGGTTGAACTTCCCCGCTGCACGGGTGCGCCTGCAAGTGCCGGGCATCACTGGGGAATCATTAGTTGTCCTGTTGCGCCTGGGGGAAGACGACTGGCTGACGCTCGTTTTCTCCGGCCCGCCGGAAGTCTTTACGGCCTGGCTCGACGATACCCTGCGCAGCATCACCCGGTTGCCGGACGCTACGCCCACTCCCCTACCCACACCAACACCGACGGCCTGGCCGACCTTCACCCCAACGCTCACGCCAACGGTTCAGTTGCCCCCAACAATTGAGCTGACACCGACCCTACAACTGATCGAAGAACAGGCCGGCGTGGCGCTCGGCCTGGATTTCGACGTTCCGACCGGCTGGATGGTCAGCGAGCTGTCGCCAGGCGAGCCGTTCCAGACACCCGCCATCCAGATCGTCTGGATCGGGGCCACACGGAACGAAAACCGGATCACCATCCTGCGCGGGTCAGAGGCGCAACTTGCCGAACTGGATTTCCCCGCCGGGGAAAGCGACCCGGCAATGGCGTTGCGCGCCATCGCCCTGGCTGTGCGTGAGGAGCACGGACTGAACAGCGGCGGGCGCGCCGAGTCCATCCAGATCGGGGACTTCACCGGCGCGTGGGCCAGCCTGCGCGGGGACGCGCTCACCCTGCGGCTGTACCTGCTTTCCATAGCCCCGGACGACTGGGTTCTCATCCTGGCAGAAGGGCCACGCGACACTTTCAACACCTTCAACCAGAACGAACTGCGCCAGGTGCTTTCGTCGCTACGGCTCGCCAGCGGCGAATCCGCCGGTCCTATGTTGCCTCCACCCGGCCCGATGGAAGAAGCCCGCGTCCTGGAAGTGACCGACGGCGACACGATTGTCGTGGAGATCGACGGGCGCGAAGAACGTGTGCGCTATATCGGGGTCAACACGCCCGAAACCCACCACCCTACCATCGGCGCAGAGTGGATGGGCTATGAGGCGACACACTTCAACGCCGCCTTCGTCCATGTGGGCGACACTGTGCTGCTCGAATCGGACGTGACCGACCGCGACATCTATGGTCGGCTGCTGCGCTACGTGTGGGTGACGGGGCAAAACGGCGAGCGCGTTATGGTCAACGCAGAACTGCTGCGTGCCGGCATGGCCCAGACATCCACCTATGACGAGCGTCGTTACCTGACGTACTTTCTGGCGCTGGAACGCGCGGCGCAGGAGGCTAACCTGGGCCGTTGGGGTGATCCCCCGCCGCCCCCACCGGTCGAACCGCTGGCCGAAGTCGGTGACCTGGTCTGGGCACACAACCCTGACGACGATACTGTGCCGTTGCTCTACGACGCCGCTGCGCTGGGTCTCGTCCCCAATCCGATTGCCGAGTGGCCAAACGATGTCCCAACCACCGTGCGCGACGTGTTCTACGTCTATGCGGAAGAGCGCTACTGGTACTGGCTGGAGATCAACCAGTTCCGGGGGTGGGTGCCTGAGGACTGGATTCTGACCGCCGAACCGCCCCACCCCGCCGCGCCGCCACAGACGCGCATCATCGCCTATGACTTCGTGACCGCCGCCGGAGATGCACCGCTGGACGTATACAACACGCCGCACGGCGACGCCATCGCGGGCCAGATTCCGCCCGGCGTGGAATTCCAGGTCACGAGGCTGAGCATCGCCCGCGTTGATGGGAGCTGGTGGCTCTACACTGACCGCACCGGGCCGGACGGCTGGATTCCGCTAGAGATGGTGCGCCGCGTCAGGCCGGGCTAGAAGCGATCACGCGGTGCGCGCCTCGCATGTTACGACGCCGGACGGATCACGACGGCATTGGCCGTGAGACAACCTTCCTGAAGAATCAGGGCCGCGCCGCCGCCATCCAGCGGGCAGTTGGCGTCCTCGACATCGAAAAGCGGCCGGTCGTCGATCCAGCCCTGGAGCCGCGCTCCTACCACCTGCAAACGCAGGGTATAGGACTGATCGAAGGACCAGGCAAACGGCGCCTCGGCCAGTACGGTTTCGCCGTCTAACGCCTTCACCAGCGCCGCCGTGCCACCGGCGCGCAGCAGCAGTGCATAGTAGCGCCGCATTCCCTGAACACGGAGGCCCAGGCCCGCCGCCGCTGACAGGTGTGGCGTGAGCGTGGCCGAAACCTGGTAATCGGTCCACTCCCGCGCGCCCTGAATCAGCAGCCCGGTGCCCTCATCCTGAGCGACATGAAACGGCCAGGGCCAGTGCGCATCGAAGTGATCCATGCCGGGAACCCAGGCATGATGCCACATCAGGCCGCCGGATGCGGGCCGGGTTAACACAATGTTGGGAGCACCGCCCCAGGTCAGGTAGTCCAGGTACACGCTGCCGGAATGCACCCCCGCAACCGGGTTCAGTTCCAGGCCGATCTCGCCGATGGGCGCGCCGCCGGTGTCGCCAATCGTCCAGCGGAATTCGTGATAACTCCCGGCTTCCAGGATCACCTCCGGCCCGTAAACGCGGACCAACGCATCGTCGGGGCCGAATACGCGGATGTAAAGGCGCGCCTGCACCGGGCCATCATTGCGGGGATCGGCCTCTATAGCAGCCTGCACCGTCTGGCCGGAATAGAGGGTAGGACAAGCGATCAGCTCATAAGCCTGCCTCCGTGTCGTATCGGCAGGCCGAAAGGTCGCGGTCGCCACACGCGCGCTGCGCCCCGGCGCCAGATGGCGGTAACGGACCGCCAGGCTGCGCTGCCCCGCCCGACTGTGCCCGGTGACATTCTCCAGCCGGGCCACATGGCGCGCTTCGGCGCTATCTTCGACCACAAAGCCCTGCACGGCCCCCGGCAGATCAAAGTGAAACCGAGCGCCGCTCTTGGGCGCCACAGGGGGCAACCCGGCCAATGCCCGGCCCACGTTGACCACATGGTACGTCTCGATCACGGCATCGGTGATGGCACGACCGCCATCGGCGGTGGGCAGATAGAGCCGATCCGCGACCGGTCCACGCCAGTCGGGGCCGGCGTCGATCCCGGCCAAACCGTTCTTGATGCCCATCAGACAGCCCACGTTGCCGGAATTGCAGTCGGTGTCCCAGCCGCAGGTATTGACGATCATCAGGGTCTTTTGGAAACTGTCCTCACCGTACAGCAGGCTAAGGATAATCAGGCCGTGATTGGGCACCACGTGGCACACACCGCTGAATTGGTGATAGCCGTAGCGGTCGGCAAGCCGTTGGCGGGTCTTGCGCCAGTCATCCTCTTGGGCGCGCCATTCGCGCAGATCGGCAATCAGACGGTAGATCATGGAATCGTGGGGGATCAGCCCGACGCCGGTATCGATGAGCTTGCCGATGTCGGATTCCACAAACGCCTGCGCCTCCATAGCCGCCAGCACCTGGGCGGCGTAAACCGCCTCACCGTCGTGACTGACGCTGCCCGCCCGCCGGGCCAGATCGGCGGCCAGTTCAGGATCGCCCGGCGCGACCATCGCCCAGCCATCGATGAAGATTTGCGCGCCGATCTGTTCGGCCACCGTTTTGCCGTTCAGCGCCATAGACCCGCTGCGCGGCGCTGTGATGCCCCGCTTGAGACGCAGGTAAGCGGTGTGCTCGGTGGAGTTCCCCATGCCGCCCCACCACAGAATGGACCGTTTTTCGATGATGTAGTTAAGCCAGGTCTGGCCGATCTGCGCCGGGGTCAGGTCGCGGCGATTGCCATGATCGGGCAGCGCGCGCAGAAACGTGAACGTGCCACTGATGTCATCGTCGGTGACGATGAGGGGTTGACCGAGTTTCTCGTGAATGTAATACCAGACCTCGCCGAGACGCTCCATGATGGTCTCATAGGACCAGCCCTCAAAAGGACGACCCAGGTAGACCCCAATAATCTTTCCCAAGACGCCCGCGTAAACACGTTCCGCGTAGTCGGCAGGAACAGGCATAGAGTTTCGGCCCTCCGTTGTCGGCAACCACAGCAAGGGCGAATGTCCTTCAGGCTGAAAAACCGGGCCGGCGTTACTTTCCACACGGCGTGGCAGCTACCGGCAACGCTTCCACACCCTCTGGCGGGGTCGTGCGCCGGAGACGCAGGTTCACCAGCGCCACGCCCGCCCCGATCAGCGCCGTCCCCAACAGCAGGCGCGCATCCAACGGCTCGGCCAGGAAAATTCCCCCCAGCGCCAGACCGACCGGCGGCATCACGTAGGTGACGAGCGTGGCCCGTGTCGCGCCCCAGCGCGAGATAATCCAGTAGAACAGCAGATACGCGACATACGTGTTTGCCAGTCCCAGCGTCCCAACGGAGAAGATCGCCGTCGTGGAAAGTGCGCCGAAATCCGGCAGTCCATCCACCAGCAGCGCTGCCCCGCCGACCAGCACCGTCGCCGTGACCAGCGCCCCACTGGAAACGACCATCGGCGGCAGATGACGCAGGTTACGCCGCACGAAGACCGTCGCGCCCGCGTAACACATCGACGCCAGCAGCACGGCGACCTGCCTGGCCAGTAGATTCGCCACCTCGCCCACGCCCAGGCTGCGGCTCGCCAACACGACCACGCCGATAAAGCCGGAAAGCAGCCCCAGCACCTTCATCCCGGTGATGCGTTCGTCTTGCAGAGCGAAGTGAGCGATAACCAGGGAGAACAGCGGCACGGTAGCATTAAGTACGGTCGCCAGGCCGCTGTCGATGCTCTGTTCGCCCCAGGTGATCAACAGAAACGGAATGGCGGTGTTGAACATCCCTACGACGATCAGTCCCAGGCGGCTGCGCAGATCGGCGGGAAAATGCCGCCCGGTGAACCGCAGGGTCAGCACCATCGCCAGCGCTGCCATCCCAACCCGGCAAGCGACCAGTTGCAGCGGCGTCAGTTCCGCCACGCCGAACTTGATCAGCAGAAACGACGATCCCCAGATCACCCCCAGTGTCCAGAACGCTATCCAGACCGCCACCGCCCCACCCCTTTCCAGGCAAACCCGGCGCAACCCGATCAAGCATAGCGGCGGATCGGGTCCGCCGCTACCTGCCTCTTGTTTTCAAAACCGGCCCAGCACGCGGCTGGGTATGGCCTTTACCCGGCAGCCTCACCTTCGATATGAATATCCGGGAAGAACTGGTGCACCGTGCCCTCGACCCAGCCGCGCAGCGTGATTATCGACAGGGCACAACCCTCGCACGCGCCGCCCAGCTTGACCCTGGCCGTCTTGCCGTCGAAACTGATCAGGGACACCGAACCACCGTGATAGAACTCGATATAAGACGACAGATTGTCGATGAGCGCCCGCAGGCGTTCTTCGACCGTTGCGTCCGGGGCCGCCGGACTGGTATCGATCTGTTCGACAGCCATGTGTTCCTCCATGCTTCTACGACCTTCTGCGACGAAACGAACGCACATGCGCCGCCCAACGGCGGAGAAATCGAACGTCCGCCCGCTACCCTCCCCGCCCGTTCGCCGCCAGGACTGTCTCCCCGCGTGCAATCTCCAACACACGGGCCTGCTCGACGATCTCGTTGGACAGCAGTTCCTGCGCCAGACGGTCCAACTGCGCGCTGTGTTCCTGCAAGAGCTGGCGGGTCTGGCGGTGAGCATCTTCCACCAGCCGCTTGACCTCGGCATCGATCTTGGCGGCGGTCGCCTCGCTGTAGCTACGCCCCTGACTGAGCGAATACCCCAAGAAGGGCTGCGTTTCTTCATCGCCGAAGTTGAGCGGGCCGACCGACTGGCTCATGCCGAACTGGGCCACCATGCGCCGGGCCAGGGATGTGACCTGCCGCAGGTCGTTTTCTGCGCCGGTGGTGATCGAGCCGATGGCGATCTCCTCCGCCACGCGCCCACCGAGGGCAACCATCATGCGCGCGAACAGGTATTCGCGCGAATAGTTGCGCCGGTCATCGATGGGAAGCTGTGCCGTCACGCCGAGCGCCTGCCCACGCGGGACAATCGTCACCTTCAGCACCGGGTCGGCCTCCGGCGTCAGCGCGGCGACCAGGGCGTGCCCGGCCTCGTGATAAGCTACCACCCGGCGCTCGTGCTCATCTACCAGAGGGGGACGCTCCGCCCCCAGCAGCAGGCGGTCGAAAGCGTCGTAGAAGTCGGCGCGCGCGACCTCGGTATGGCCGCGCCGCGCGGCAGTGAGCGCCGCCTCATTTGCCAGGTTCGCCAGGTCCGCGCCGGAAAAGCCCATCGTCATCTGCGCCAGTTGGCCCAGGTCCACGTCGGCAGCCAGCGGCATCTTACGGGTATGAATGCGTAAAATTGCCTCGCGGCCCTGTCGGTCCGGCAGCCCGACCGTCACCTGACGGTCAAAGCGCCCCGGACGCAGCAACGCCGGATCGAGCACGTCCGGGCGGTTGGTCGCCGCCAGCACGATCACCGTCTCGTTCTGCTCGAAGCCATCCATCTCAACCAGCAACTGGTTAAGGGTTTGCTCGCGCTCGTCGTTGCCGCCGCCCAGCCCGGTGCCGCGCCGCCGCCCGACGGCGTCCAGTTCATCGATGAAGACGATGCTCGGCGCAGCAGCTTTCGCCCGCGTGAACAGGTCGCGCACACGCGACGCGCCCACGCCCACGAACATCTCTACGAACTCCGAGGCCGACAGGTTGAAGAACGCCACATTGGCTTCCCCGGCCACCGCGCGCGCCATCAGAGTCTTGCCCGTGCCGGGCGGCCCTACCAGCAACACGCCGCGCGGGATACGCGCCCCTAACGCCAGAAAGCGATCCGGGTCGCGCAAGAAGTCCACGATCTCGACCAGTTCGCGTTTGGCCGCTTCCTCGCCTGCCACATCAGAAAACGTCACCTGCGGACGTTCCGGGTCGCGCTCGCGCGCGCGCGACCGGCCAAAACTGAACACATCCCCCGCCTGCCGCTGGGTGCGACGCATCGTCCACACGAAAAAGCCGAACAGCAGCAACAGCGGCGCCCAGTTGAGGATAAACGTCAGCACTGGCGACGGCTCGACCTCGCGCGCCACGATGGTCACGTCATGGTCGCGCAACGCTTCTGGCAGCGCCGGATCGGAGACCGGCAGCAGGGTAGTGGTGAACAGGCGAGACGTTTGCGGCTGGATTCCGGCCTGTGCTTCCGCAGAACCCGGCGCGGGCCAGGTCACATTCCTTTTGAAAATCCCCGTGATCTGGCTGCCTTCGATCAAAACCTGATCGACGTTGTCGCTGATCACCTGGTCATAAAACACCGAGTACGGCACGGTGATGGCCTGTTCACCGCCCGTGAGTCCGGCCAGCATTTCGGGCACACGGAAAAACAGCCACAGCCCCAGGATGATCAACAGACTGATCCACAACCAGGGCAAGGTGCGTGGCGGCAAAGGGGGTGGTTGATTGCCGCCCGGTTTGTTGTTCGAGCGTTCAGGTGGAAGCTGCATCTGCGTATCCTTGGCATCCGGTAAGCGCGCAAAGCCACTTTTCTCTTGTACTATCAGGCTAATACAAGCGTACCGCATCCAGACCCCAAAAAGCAAGCTGCCCACCGAACCGGATGGGCGATCTGATGCAAGATTTATGCGGCGCTCATGCCGCACTTATCTGCACCGCCGGGTCAGATACAGTACCGGCGCGCCGCCACGCTCAGGCAGCAGACGAGGATTCGGCGGGCGCTGTGGGGGCGAGCAGATCGCGCAGTTCAGACTCGTCGCGCACGAGCGTCATCCGCTCCGTAAGACCGACCATGCCGAACAGCTTCCGGTAATGCGACGACAGGCCTAAGGCATACACGCGGCGGCCGGCCTGCACAGCATCCTCCACCAGGCTGATCACCAGCCCGATCCCGGCGCTGTTCAGATAGTCGCTGTCGGTAAAATTCATCACCACAACGCTCAACTTTGCGCGCGCCAGTTCGGTGTAGGCGCGATAGGCCGCCTCACGAGTCTGGGCGGTCACGTCGCGCGGAAAGTCCATGTAGCCGATGATTCCATCCTGGCGAAGCCCAACTTCTGCGTCTTGACTCATCAATCTATCTCCCCACCATAAGTTATGCGGGTGGTATAAGGCCGGGCTGCCGTCACGCGGGCACGATGGCGGACGGGGTATCGGCGTTCGCCGGGCCGTCCTGGGTTGTTTCCGGCGCGAGCGTTTCTAAGGATACTCCGTTTGCGGATTCTGCGCTTGTAGACGGCGGCGCTTCTACCGGGCCAGACCCGGCAACAACCGGGCCGATCTCCGCAGCCGGGGATGGGAACAAGACACTCGGCTGCTGCAAATGGATGACCATGCAAACCCGGTTGCCGCCTTCCGGCAGACGTTGAAAGGCCACCTCGTCCATCAGGCCGACGATGAAAAACAGCCCCCAACCGCGCGTGCGATTTGGCAGGCCCGGCGGGGGTAGCGGATCCGGTAAGGGAGTCACTCCCCGATCGTTGACGCTCACTTCCAGGCGGGTCGCCGCCGCGCGCAGGATCACCTGCACCCGGCTGCCGGTGTCGCCGCCGTTGCCGTGCTCCACCGCGTTAAGACACGCCTCGGCAACCGCCGTCTTCAGGTCCTCCACGCGGTCCGGGCTGAAGCCCATGTGCCTGGCCACCAGCGCCGCCGCCTCGCGCGCGACCTTCTCAAAGCCGGGCAGGCCCGGCAGCGAAATCTCAACGGTCGGCAGCCCGGTCAGAGCATCGCCGGATAAGGCTGGCGTGGTCATCGCAGCCGTCCTCGTGGTCTAAAAATTACACGCTTCCAGTCGAGGCGCATCTTCCGCTACCGGAGGCATCAGCCCGGCCAGCGGCGCCGGCGGAACGTCCCCTGCAACTCCGCTGGCCCCCGTGTTCACCGTCCCCCCCGCCAACGCGCGCCACATCGCGTCCAGCCGCTCCCGAATCCCTGGCGGGATATGCTCTTCGGCGTCGTGAAAGGGCGCGTAGGCCACGCCGCATTCCGCCGCCGATAGCGTGATAACACCTGGTTGGAACGAGCCGTCCAGAATAGAGGCCACTGCCCAATAGAGGCCCGCATCCACGCGCTTGACGGCGCTGGTCAACACGCGGTCCGCCCCGTCTACTGTGCCATCCGAAAACGTGGTGCGATATTCGTCTTGATCGACGCCGATCACCCAGGCCCCCAAACGGCTGGCCGCCAGGATACCCGCCGAGCCGGTCAACCCGCCCGCGCCGAAGATCACATCGGCCCCTTGCTCCACCCAGGCACGCACGATATTGCTTCCCAGATCAGGATCGGTAAAGCTGGGCGCATAGGTTTGCAGCACCCGCGTCCCAGGCCGCACATAGTTTACCCCATTCACAAAACCATTGATAAAACGGGTAATGGGCGGAGTCTGTTGCCCACCCAGCGCCCCCACGACGGCGCTCCCGGTCATCATCCCGGCCAGCGCCCCCACCAGAAAGCCGGCCTGATCTTCGCGGAACTGCAAGCCAACCAGGTTGGGCAATGTGCCGTCGAAAGCCTGATCTAGGCCGATAAAATAGACCTCCGGGTTATCGCGCGCGGCCTGCGCCGTAGCGTCAGTCATCAGATAGCCCACCGTCACGATGATATTGCGGCCATCGGCCAGCAGGTCTTGCAGGTGGATGGCATAGTGCGATTCGTCAATCGACTCCCGGAAGGTATAGTCCAGGCCGAAGTCGCGCGCAACGCGCAACGCGCCCTGATGCGCCAGTTCATTGAAGGTACCATCGCGCACCGTGCCCACATCCGTCACCAGCCCCAGGCGATAATCCGTCCTGAGGGGAACCGTCGGCGTCGGCGCAGATGGCCCTGTCCCACAGGCCGCCAACAGCGCTGCCAGCGTCGCCAGGATGACCCTTGCCAGGCGCATCTCTGTCTTCTCCTCACGCAGCATCTCCACCCACACCAGGCGCCCTGGAAGGTCGCGTCGGGATCGTATCCGCCTTGTTCCACATCTGCGCCGCTTCCAGCCCATCCAGGGAGCGCATCACCACGACCGTCATGTCGTCCTGCGGTTCCTGACCGCCCAGGTGTCGGTGGATGGCCTGCAACACGCGCTCGGCAATCCCTTCTCCGTCCAGGTCGCGCGGCAATGCCCGCAGCAGTTCCTCGAACCGGTCAAAGCCGAACATCTCCCCCACAACATTGCGCGCCTCCACCAGCCCATCGGAGGCGAACACCAACATCGCGCCCGGCGCCAGGGTGAATTGCTTGCAGGTATAGCGTCGCTGGGTTGACGCGCCTAACGGATAGCCGCTCAGCGAAATCTCCTGCCATTCGCCCCGGTCAGTGCACAGATAAGGCTGGAGCATCCCTGCGTTTGCCACTTCGACGCGGCGAGTAGACGGGTCGAAGATCGCCAGCGCCAGCGCGGCGTGCATATGGCCGGATTGCAGCCGCTCGATCAGCCCGTCGTTCAAGACGTTGAGCAGGTCCGCGACCGTCGGCTGAAGGTCCAACTCGCGGCGCAGCAGCGTGGTCATGACCGCCATCAGGATCGCGGCAGGCATCCCCTTGCCGGTCACGTCGCCGATGGCAACGCCCAGCCGCCCGTCTAGACGCGGCAAAAACTGGAAGAAGTCGCCGCTGACCGTGCGCGCTGCCACCGAGCGGCCCACCACCTCAACCTGCGGCAGGCAGATCGGTTCGCGCGGCAGCAGACTGTCTTGAATAGCCTGAGCAGCCTCCAGCTCTTCCTGGTACTGTCGGATGCGCTGCTCATGCAGACGCGCATTGCTGATCGCCACGACGGCCTGGCCGGCGAACAACTGCGCCACTTCCACATCTTCAGGCTTAAACCGAAAGCGGCGGTAGCTGTTGATATTCAGCACCCCCACTGTCTCTCCCTGCACCCGCAGCGGCACGCCCAGCCAGGAGCGAATGGAGCTGCCCGGCAGCGGCTGCCAGCGCGGATCGATCAGGCAATCCCCGATCACCACCGGCTTTCCGCTTTGGAACACCTCGCCTGCTGCACGCAGGTCGTCCAGGCTATACACCTTGCGTCGGGCCACCGCCTCGCCGGGGCCTTTATAGGCCGCCGCGATCAGGCCCTCTTCGGTGCGCAGAAAGATGGAAGCCGTATCGTGCGCCACCAGGTCGCCCAGCCGCGCCAGGATGTGCTTCAACACTTCATCGAGGTCCAGCGAGGCGTTGACGATCTGCGCCACCTGCAACAGGGTACGGGCCACCTGGCGACGCTGCTCCTCCAGATGACGGCGGCGGCCCTCGTAGGCCACGCGCCTGCCGAACATCGTCGCCACCACGCCCACCAGCAGCACGGCTGCGACGGTCATGCCGAACAACACGTAGACCTGCTGCCGCACGCTCGTCTGGCTCTCTGCCACCAGGCGGCTGAGGACGACGACGAACGCCGTGTTAAAACTGCGCGCCGGGGCGTAGGCTGCCTGACGCAGGCCGTCTTGGGCAGCGTATTCCAGCAAGGCAGGCTGCTGCGCCGCCAACAGAAACGGGACGGAGAGCTGCTCCGTGTCGGCCCACGTGGGCTGATCGGCTCTCTGGTAAATCAGACGCCCACTGCGGTCGAGCACCCATAACTGGCCGCTGTCGCCCAGGTCGATCTGGCCGAAGGTCTCCCGGAGCCAGGAAACCATCCCCAGTTCAAAAACCAGCCATTCGCGCCGCCCGCTGGTCGCCTCGACGGGCGCGATCAGCAGATAAACCGTCCCATCGGGCGAAGGCGTGGGCCGGAACTGGATTCCCCCGGCGTTGATCAACAACTGCACCGCCGAAGCAGGCAGCGTCCAATCGAGCGGCTGGCCCTCCCGGATGCGGGTGTTCAGTTCCGACGGCCAGGCATAACGCGGGTCGCCGTTGTCTTTCAATCGCACAATGGCGCGGATGCTGTCGGCGTGGCGGGCGGCGCTCTGTTGGAGTAAGGCCAGCGCCGCGTCGCGCATCACCGACGACATCGACTGGACTTCGGGGCGCGACGCCAGATTTTCCAGTTCCCCGCCCAGGATGGTAAGATAAAACTCCATCTGGCGCGCCAGCGTGCCGACCAACTGAAGTTCCTGGCTGCGAAACTGCTCCGAGACCGTGCGCGTGATCATGTTGGAGGCGATCCCGGTCAGCAGGGTGATCAGCAGGATCAACACCAGGATTGACAGGACGATAAAAGCGTTGTCGGGCCAGGAATGACGCTTAACCATCGTGGGCGCCGCCGCACAGCAGGAACACGCTCTCTTGCATTATAGCATACTGCCCGGCTGCCCCGCGCCAGGCGGCGTGATCGGACTGTTCTAAGCCGGTTAGAAAACACATAGGGGCTGCCCGTACAGGTTCAGGCAGCCCCTAACATTGTTCAGCGTCGCCTTCCATTGACACTCCCCTAACGGACCGCGCCGCCGCTATCCCAGCCGTTACGCTGCACTGGCAAGGCGCTGGCGGGGAGACAGCGCGCTAGTCCATCCACAACACCTCACGGAACTGCTCCAGCGCCCAGTCGATTTCTTCTTTGGTAATCACCAGCGGCGGAGCCACACGGATGGTGTGGATATGCGTCTCCTTGCACAGGATGCCGCGATCCCGCAGCGCCTCGCAGAAACGCCGTGCCCCACCCGCTTCGGGTTTGAGATAGATGCCGATCAGCAGGCCCTTGCCGCGAATCGACTGGACGTGCGGGCTGTTGATCTCGGCCAGCTGGTCCATGAGATAACGGCCCAACGTGGCGGCATTCTCGATCATCCCTTCCTCGATCAGTACCGCCAACGCCTCGCGGGACACCGCTGCTCCCAAAGGATTGCCGCCAAAGGTGCTGCCGTGATCGCCGGGCACAAACAGCCCCAACACTTCGTCGTCGCTCAACACCGCGCTCACCGGATAAAAGCCGCCGGACAGCGCCTTGCCGATAATCATCACGTCAGGCCGCACATCCTCATGGTCGCAGGCGAACAACTTGCCGGTGCGCCCCAGGCCGGTCTGAATTTCGTCAGCCACCATGAGAACGTTGTGGCGGGTACAAATGTCGCGGACCTGCCGTAGATACCCCTCCGGCGGGACGATCACGCCGCCTTCGCCCTGAATCGGCTCAAACAAAAAGGCGACCGTATTCGGCGTGATGGCCGCTTCCAGCGCTGCTGCATCTCCAAAGGGGATGGCCTTGAAGCCCGGCGTGAACGGGCCGAAATTGGCGCGGTAAGCCGGCTCGGTGCTGAAGCTGATCACGGTGGTGGTGCGCCCGTGAAAATTCCCTTCGCAGACGATGATCTCGGCCTGATCCTTCGGCACGCCTTTGGAGACATAGCCCCACTTGCGCACCGCCTTGACCGCCGTTTCGACGGCCTCAGCCCCGCTGTTCATCACCAGGAAACGCTGATAACCGGTAAGGTTATACAGGTCCTGGTAGAGCAGCCCCAATTGATCATTGCGGAACGCCCGGCTGACCAGGGTCAGCTTTTGGGCCTGGGTGATCAGCGCCTGCAAGATACGCGGATGACAATGGCCCTGGTTGACGGCGCTGTAGGCCGACAGGCAATCCAAAAAACGGTTGCCCTCCACGTCCCACACCCAGGGGCCTTCGCCCTCGGTGATCACCACGTCCAGCGGATGGTAGTTGTGCGCGCCGTAACGCTCCTCAAGCTCGATGTAAGTCTCGCTAGGTAGGAACAGATCGGTCTGGGTGAACGTCGCGTTCGTCATGCTTATCCTCCTGAACGCCTTGAAACCGGACAGTTAAGATTTGTTATTGGGCATTGCGCCCTAGAAAATAGATTTTTAGTCGTACAAAACATCTAATTAATAGCTTCTTTGACAACCGAAAATAAAAAGCGGCGCCTCATCTCCGAGGGCCGCTTTTCGTGGGCCGATGGATGAGGGCAAGAATCAACTATCGGGCCGGGCTTGGGTCCAGCAATACAAACCGACCGGGATCACAGGCAACATCCTCACTCTCATCCTCACATCCCAACATGGGCGATTGCTCTGCCTACATAATAACACAGGATGGCAGTCCGTGACTACCCCCACAAAGTGATTTCCATCAAGACGGCCCCTCTACCCCGCGCTGTGGGCGTCCAACCAGGCGGCCATATCCGCCAACACCGTCTCGCGCTCCGGCTCGTTGAAAATCTCGTGATACAGGCCGTCGTAAATGCGCTTCGTTTTGTCCGCCGAGCCGAGCAGGGCATAAATTTCGTCCGCGCTGGTCGGGGAGATCAGGCGGTCAGCACCGCCGTGCATCACCAGCGCCGGGACGGTGATCCGCCCCGCCTCACGCCGGACCGCGCGCGCCAGTTCCAGAATTTGCCGCCCCATTTGCGCCCGGACCTTGCCCCGATAATTGAGCGGATCGGCGTCGTAAGCGGCCTGTACGGCCGGGTCTTTGGAAATATCCCCCGCTTGCAGCGGCAGGATCGGCAGCCGGGGCACCAGCGCCGCCAGTACCCGGCTGATGGCAATCAGGTAGCCGGGCACGGCATCCCCCGCATTGAGCGCCGCGCCGGACGTGACCACGCCGCATATGCCGTCCTCCTGATGACGGGCCGTGAAGGCCAGCGCCAGCACACCGCCCACGCTGTGCCCCAACGCAAAGCAGCGATGCACCGGCAATGTCTTGAAATAGGCATACAGATCGGCCAGATACGTTTCAAACGTATCGATGTGCGCCCGCAACCCTTCGCTCTGCCCATGACCGCGCAGGTCCATCGCATACACGGCATAGCCGCGCGCCGCAAGGTACGCCGCCACGTGTGCGTAGCGTCCGCTATGCTCGGCGTAGCCATGCGTCAGGAAGATCGCTGCTCGCGGCTCACCCTCCGGCAGCCAGGATTGCGTGAACAATTTCACGCCGTCGGCAGCGATGTGCCTCCCGGTAACATGCTTCACACAGGCACCCCTTCTTTCAGCGCGTCGCGCAAATCGTCCTACAGATCGATGCGCAGCCAGGTACGCCCGACCCGGAACAGCTCGCCTGGGTGGATCGGTTCGGCCTCATTGCCGCGCAACCGCCGCTCGCCGATGTAGGTCCCGTTACGGCTGTCAGCGTCTTTAAGGCTGAAACTCAGGCGGCTCATCTCATCGTAGACATCCACCGCCGTCTCCTCGCTGCACGTGCAGATCAGGCGGGCATGGGTGCGCGAGACCTGGCTATCGTGCGGCAGCGCGATGTCGCACGCATCGCTCCGCCCAATGGTCAGCGTGATCTCGTTGGTACTGGCCGGCAGGGTGAAGGACAGGCGCAGACCGTCTTGTGGCCCGCTCATCAACATCACATGAAACATTTGCCCCTCAGCCATTCCCTCCTCCACCTGGATTTCCAATGCCGATAAAGGACAATTTATTCCATTGTGTGTAACGACTTCTCAGAGGCAGCCTTTGAACCGCCGCCCTATTCGCCGCCGCTATCCGGCGGCTCAGTCTGGGTATAGGCGCGCCACAGCCGACGGGCTTCAGTACGTTTGGTGCGCGAAGCCTCGTGGTGCGGGTTGATCGTCAGCGCTTGGTTGAACATCTCGACTGCCTCCGGGTAGCGTTTGAGCGCGATCAATGCCTCTCCCCGGTTGTGCCAGAACCAGACATCATTGCCGTTCAACGCCGTCGCCCGCTCGTAACATTCCAGCGCGTCTGGCCAGCGTTCCAGGGCAGCGTAGACCAACCCCAGCCCGTTATAAGCCCAGGCGTAACCGGGGTCGATCTCGATAGCGCGGCGGTAACTGGCAACGGCCTCCTCCAGACGGTTCAGTCGCCGCAAAATTTGCCCGCGTCGCGCCCAGATGTTGGCATTATCTTTGGCAATCAGCAGGGCGCGGTCGGCCACGTGGAGCGCCTGAGTATAGCGGCCCAGGTCCAACAGCGGTTCAAGCTGGTTGGTATAATACCATAGGCCGTTGGGGTCTTCCTGCACGGCGCGCTCGAAACTGGCCAGCGCCTCCTCGCGCCGTCCTAGCGCTTCCAGCGCCAGGCCGCGCCCATTCCACGCCCAGGCATAGTGGGGATCAACGGCCAACGCCTGATCATAGGCAGCGATAGCCTCTTTGTTGCGCCCCAGACGGCGGAGCGCCTGCCCCTTTTTGGCCCACGACTCGGCGTGCTGATCGTTGATCGCCAGCGCACGGTCCAGCGCTTCGATAGCCTCTGGATAGCATTGCAGCACCACCAGCGCGTCGCCCTGGTTGTACCAGAACCACATATCCGAGGGGTCTTCCTCAGCAGCGCGGCGGAAGCACAACAGCGCGTCGGCAGGCGCGCCCATCGCGCTGAAGGTCAGGCCGCGCCCGTTCCAGGCCCAGGCATAATGTGGGTCGAGTTGCAGAGCGCGGTCGTAGGCGCTCAGCGCGTCGTTGTAGCGGTTCAGACGGCGATAGACCTGGCCCAGCTTGGCCCAGGCACGCTCGTGCAACGGGTTGATCTCAACGGCCTTTTCCAGCAGGTCCAGCGCCTCGGTGTTACGCCGCAGGGTGATCAGCGCGTCGGCCTGATTATAAAGGTACTGCACATTGTCCGGCTCGACCTCCACCGCCCGACTGTAAATCGCGGCGGCCTCCGCCACCCGTCCCAGCGACTCCAGAATCATCGCCATCTCGTTCCACGCCCAGGCATAGGTCGGGTCAAGCTGAACGGCCCGTTCCAGATGGTTGAGCGCCTGCTCGTCGTGATCCAGGTGACGCAGCGCGCTGCCCAGTCGCGCCCAACTGCGGGCATGGTTCGGGTTCAGTTCGATGGCCTTGCGCAGCGGGATCAGGGCTTCCTCGTAGCGCCTGAGCATCACCAGGACATTGCCCTGGTTGTACCAGTGCCACACATCGTCCGGGGCCACCTCGGCCGCGCGACGGTAACAGTCCAACGCTTCAACGTAGCGTTCCAACCGTTCCAGGACGATCCCCTTGCCGTTGATGGCCCACCCATAGTTCGGATTCAGGTCCACTGCCCGGCTATAGGCTTCCAGCGCCTCCTCATGGCGGTCGAGGTGGCGCAGCACCTGCCCCAGCTTGGCCCAGCTATAGGCATGGTCCGGGGCGATACGGGTGGCTTCCTGAGCCGGCGCCAGGGCTTCGCTGTAGCGCCGCAGTTCGACCAGCATTTCCACCTGGTTGTACCAGTGCCACACCTCGCCGGGCGCATCACGGGCGGCATTGCGGAAGGCCACCAACGCCTCCTGCCAGCGCCCCAACGCCTTGAGGGCCAATCCCAGACCGTTGCTGGCCCAGCCGTAATCCGGCTGAAGTTTGAGCGCCATCCGGTACGCCTTTACGGCGTCCTCATAGCGTTCGGTCAGGCGATAAATCTGGCCGCGCTTGGCCCAGCTATGCGCGTGCATCGGATCGACCTGCAAGGCGCGGTCCAGCAGCGGAAGGGCTTCCTCGAAGCGGTTCATCACCTGTAAGACGCTGGCCTGGTTATACCAGTGCCACACCTCGCCCGGCTTAAGTTCCGCCGCCCGACGATAAGCCTCCAGGGCTTCATCCAGTCGATCCAGCCGTTCCAGAACGATACCCTTGCCGTTCCAGGCCCAGCCGTAAGACGGCGACAACTGAATGGCACGGTCAAGGCAGGTCAGCGCCTCGTCGTAGCGATGGAGCAGGCGCAGGGTGCGTCCCTTGCGCGCCCAGGCCCAGGCAAAGTCCGGTTGGAGAGCCAGAGCACGGTCGTAGGCTTCCAGGGCTTCCTCGTTGTGTCCCAGTTCGGTCAGGCTGTAGCCCTTGTCCATCAACTCGCGGGCTTCCAACTGCGGCCCGGCAATTTCCATCTCCGGCGGCTGGCCGGTCACGGCCTGGTAGATGGACGCCAGGGAAGCGGCCACTTCGCCCCAATCGCCGGGCCGATCCGCCGGGGACTTCGCCAGACACGCCAACAGCAAGTGTTGCAAGTCCGGAGGTAAGTCTTGCGCCACGTCGCGTGGAATCTGTGGCGTCTCCCGCAGGTGAGCCGCCAGCCATGCCTGGAATTTACGCGCCGAAAACACGGGCCGTCCGGTAAGCATCTCGTACAGGATGCAGCCAAAGGCGTAAATGTCGGAGCGGTGATCGACCGCTTCAGCGCGGCACTGCTCCGGGGACATGTACGGCGCTGTGCCCACAACCGCCCCCACGCGCGTCAGGCGCAGCGCCTGATCGTCGCTGTCGTCCTCCAGCGGCACTTTCTCCGGGGACAGCGAATGCACCAGGCCGAAATCGGTGACTTTGGCGATCTCGTCGTGGGTGACGAGGATGTTGGCCGGTTTGAGGTCACGGTGCACCAGCCCCGGCATCTGCCGAACGGCGTGCTGCATCCCCAGGGCGATATGCATCCCAAACGCCACCGCCAGGTCCAATGTGATCCGGTTGTGGTCGATCCAGGAGCGCAGGTCCGGGCCGAGTCCCTCCGGGCCACTGATGTGCTCCAAAAAGATATGGGGCCGCCCGCGCACCGTGCGCACCACGCGCGCCTGCACAATGTGGCGATGCTTTTCCAGCCGAATCCAGGTCAGTGCCTCCTGCGTGAAGCGCGCCACAGCCCGGTCGTTATCGAAAAAGCGCGCCTGGAAGCTCTTGATCGCCACCGGCTCATGCAACTCGCGGTCGTAGCACAGATACACCACGCCCATCCCCCCCCGCAGCACCTGCGCTACCTCGTAGCGGTCCTCGATACGGTCGCCCGGCCAAAACTCGTCCTCAGAGGTTTGAGAACGGCGCGACGAGAGGATATAGGGTATGTCCACCGCCGAAAACACACCCTCAGCACGTTGGGGCTGATCGGCGGCGGGCGAGGTATCGGTGGGCCGGTCGTCGGTCTCCGGCCCAGGGCGCACTTCGGAGAGGATGTCCGGGTCGTCGGTGGCCGCCAGGTCGTCCTGCGTGTCGGCCAGTGCTGTGCCGACTGCCGGCGCGGCGACCGTCTGCTGCGGCTGAACGGAAGCCCGCACGTCCATCACCGGCAAGGCCACCGCCCCAGCCGGCCCGATGGGATAGCGGAACACCAGCGCCGTCAGGATGCCTTGCAGGTCCGGGGAATGCTCTTCGGGAGCAAGCTCCGCCGCTGCCCACAGCGCCACCGCCACATTGCGCGCGTTCGGCAGCGCCAGAGCAACTTCGGCCACCCAGCGGATAAAACGCTCTATTGCCTGCGCCGCCAGGAGACGGTCTACGTCGTGCGCGGCGCGCTGGGCAGCCCGACGATAGGCCAGCAGCGCCTTGCCCACGTAGAATACGCGCAGTTGATCTTCCACCAACACACGGCGCGCACACAGGTCTCCCAGGGCAAAAAAATCGTTGGCATCCGGCGCCTCGCGCCGCAAGGCCAGCCGCCCCAGTTCCCGGATTTCCGGATCGGGGTCACTGGCAAACAGGTCTGCCTGGTGCTCACGGCGATTACGTTGCGGCGCACGCGCCACGTCCTCAGCAGACAGAGGCAATGGGCGGCGTTCTGTCTGGGGAAGCGGCGGCAGTTCCAGGCTCATAAGCTCTCAGGAGCGCGTTGCGGGCCGAGACTCGGCGTAATCCGACGGCGAATCGGCGCTAAACGCCAGACCGTCTCCGGCGGCGCGGACATAGATCGTCTGGCCGGGCTTAAAGGTGTCTTCTAGCAACAGGCCGCTCAGCGGGCGAGTCAGCAGGCGCTCGATAGCGCGACGCAGCGGGCGCGCCCCCATCGCCGGACTGTAGCCTTCTTCCAGCAACGCCCCGCGCGCCGTATCGTCCAGCACCAGCGTCAGGTTTTGCTGGGCCAAGCGGGCGCGCAGGTCTTTCAACTGCAACTCCAAAATGGCATTCAGGCTCACCACGTCCAGCGGGCGGAAGACAATCACCTCGTCCAGGCGGTTGAGAAATTCCGGGCGGAAAAACTGCTTGAGGTAAGCCTCGTAATCGGGCAGGCGGTCTTCCTCATCGCGGGCAAAACCCATCCCGCGCGCCGATTCCCCGGCCCCGATATTGCTGGTCATGATGAACACAGCATGGCGCGCGTCCACCGTCGCGCCGCGCGAGTCGGTCAGCCGCCCCTCGTCAAAGACCTGTAAGAACAGATCGAAGACTTCCGGTGCGGCCTTTTCGACCTCGTCCAGCAACACCAGGCTGTAAGGACGGCGATGCAACGCCTCGGTGAGCTGCCCGCCGCGCTCGGAGTCGCGGTAGCCAGGCGGAGAGCCGATCAGCCGGGCGACGGTATGCTCATCGTGGTACTCGGACATGTCCAGCCGGATCATGGCGTCCTCGCTGCCGAACAGAAATTCCGCCAACGCCTTCGCCAGTTCGGTCTTGCCCACGCCGGACGGCCCCAAAAAGAGAAAGACGCCGATAGGCCGCCGGGGATCGCCCAGTCCCGCCCGCGCCTGCTTGATGGCCGATGCCACCGCCATCACTGCCTGGTCCTGCCCGATCACGCGCGCCTTGAGCGCTTCGGTCATGGCTGACAGGCGGCGGCGCTCGTCCGCCGTCAGGTCCGCTGCCGGGATGCCCGTCCACTCGGCCAGCACCTCGGCCACCGTGCGGGCGGTCACTTCGGTCAGCGTACCCTCCTCCGGCTGGTGCGTGCGAACCACCAGCCGGGCGCACGCCTCGTCGATCAGGTCGAGCGCCTTATCCGGCAGGCGTTTGTCCGGCAGATAGCGCACCGAAAGCCGGACGGCGGCCTCCAGCGCATCGGGATGAATGCGGACGTGATGATGATTTTCGTATCGTTCGCGCTGCGCTGCCAGGATTGCCAGGGTATCGTCCTCACCCGGCTCGCCGATCTCGATCACCCGGAAACGGCGGTCCAGGGCTGGGTCCTGGGCAATGGCGCGGCGATATTCTTCGACGGTTGTCGCGCCGATACACATGATGTCCCCGCGTGCCAGGGCGGGCTTGAGGATGTTGGCCGCGTCCAGGTTGCTATCTAACGTGTCGCCCGCGCCGACAATGGTGTGTATCTCGTCGATAAACAGGATCACGTCCGAGGCCATGCGGACTTCCTCGACGATGCCGATCAGGCGCTCCTCAAACTGGCCGCGCAGGCTGGTGCCGGCCACAAGCGAGCCGATCTCGATCTGCACGATACGCCGCCCCTGCACCGACGGTGGGGCCGTGCCCTGGGCGATCTGCCAGGCCAGTCCTTCGACGACCGCCGTCTTGCCCACGCCGGAGTCGCCGACCAGCAAGGGATTGTTCTTCTTACTGCGGGCCAGCGTGCGGGCCAACGCACGGATTTCGCGCTCGCGCCCAATGGCCGGGCCAATGCGCCCCAACTGCGCCTGCTGGATCAGGTCGCGCCCGAACTTGTCGAGCATGGGCGTAGGCACGCGGCCCAGTTCGCGCGTGGGATGCTTGCGATCCGGCTGAAGCGACTCGAGGGCCTGCGCCTCATAGCGCGCCTCGGCTTCCTCCACCAGCACGCCGATCCAGTGGACCAGGTCAAAGCCCAGGACCGTCAACTGCCGCACGGCGACGCCTTCGCCTTCCTGCAACAACGCCAGCAGCAGGTGCTCTTCGCCGACCTCGTCCTGGTCTTCGTCATCCGCCGCATAGACGGCGATGGTCAACACGGCGCGCGCACGCGGCGTGAGCGGGATAGGATCGGCAGGGATTTCGGAACCGCGCCCCGCAGCCTCCCGGATGGCATTGCGCACACTGGCCGGGTCCAGGTTGGCGTCGCGCAGCAACCGCTCGGTGCGCCCGCCCTCGATCTTGGTCAGGGCATTAAAAAGGTGCTCCGTGCCCAGGTAATTGTGCCCCAGGCGTGCACATTCTTCCGCTGCCAGCCCTAGCAGACGACGGCAACGATCCCGAATTTCTTGCTCGCTGATTTCCGGTGGTAGCGACATGCACCCTCAACCCTGTCAGCCCGCGCGCCCTTAACCCCAGTATACCGCAAGCAGAGGGCAGTTCGCAGCTTTCGCAACAAATTGTTCTGCCGCCTGGAAAAGGCGGGGTATAATCTCAACAAAGCACCGTTGTGAACAAATGCGCGTTTACCCTCACCCGGTATGGAGTGAACATGCCTCCCGACCCATTGATCGGCAAAACTCTTGGCGATTACCGGATTATAGAGCTTTTAGGGCGCGGCGGCATGGCCCGTGTGTACCGGGGTCACGACTCGAAGCTGGACCGCGACGCCGCCGTCAAAGTCGTCTTTCTGGCCGAGGCCCCTGCCGAAGACAAGAGCGAGTACCAAAAACGCTTCGAGCGCGAGGGGCGCGCCATCGCCCGCCTTCAGCACCCCAACATCGTAGGGGTCTACCAGTTTGGCCAGTCAGATGACCTGTACTTTATGGCGATGCAATTCATCGAAGGCGAAGACCTGGGCCAGATTCTTGAAAAATATAATGCCCAGGGCAGCCGCCCACCCATCAGCCAGGTGTTACGCATCGCCCGCGACATCGCCAGCGCCCTGGACTATGCCCATGCACACGGCGTCATTCACCGGGATGTCAAGCCCTCCAACATCATGGTCACGCCCGAAGGCGGCGCCATCCTCACCGACTTCGGCCTGGTGTTGCAAACTCAAGAAGGCACCATGGGCACGACCTTCGGCAGCGCCCACTATATGGCCCCCGAACAGGCCGTCTCGTCGGCAAACGCCGTCCCCCAAACCGACCAATATGCCCTGGGGGTGGTGCTGTACGAGATGTTGTGCGGCAAACGCCCGTTTGACGATCCCTCGGCCATGAGCGTCGCCATCATGCACATGCAGGACCCGCCGCCGCCGCTGCACCAGTTTAACCCTGAACTGGGCGTGGAGGTCGAACAGGTCATCCTGCGCGCGATGGCGAAGGTGCCCATCGCCCGTTTTCCCACCGTCACAGGGATGGTCAAGGCGCTAGAAGCAGCGCTGAACAGCGAGCAGCGTGTTGCTCAAAAAGGCAACACAGCCGACGCGGAGCACATCGGCCTCACGCGCTTGCAGCCCCCCGAACCCGTTCCAACGGGGCCAGCTGCCGCGCAAAGCTCCTTGCAGGCCGCGCCCGACCTGGAAGAACAAAAGACGGTTGTCTTGCCACACGAAGCCGGCCTGCCGGAGCAGTCCCCCATCCCGGCAGCCCGGCGGCCCCGTGCGCGCCAGAGGGTCATTGCCGTCCTGGTGCTGGCAGCGCTGGCGCTGTTGGCCCTGCTGGCCCTAACAGCCGGCGGGACGCCTCCGGTCTCCTCGGAGCCGCCGAACGTCCTGTTCCTTTACGACGACGACGCCTTCCTGCTGATCAATCAGGCTGATCGGACGCTTAACGTCGCAGACCTGGTCTTCCGGCGAGAAGGCGCGGAGTTCAGCGCCAGCCAGTGGACTGATGGCGCGGCTCCGCCGACGGCCCTCCCCCCCCGCCAGTGCTTCCACTTGTGGCGCGACACCCTAGCTGTCACACCGGCCAACATGCCGTTCGACCGGAATGCCTGCGATGTGCGGGCCGCCTGGCGCAGAACCACGCAGCCACACTGGTTCTGGATCAGCGATTCGCCTGATGCGACGTTTGATGTAATACTGTCCGGTACGGTCCTTCGCACCTGCGAGATTGCCTCCGGACGCTGCGAAGTGACTCTGCCTTGAAAAGGAGTTTTGACAAGCAGGACGGCATGGCCGATACAACCCAATTGAATCGCAAAACCCGTGAAGTCGCCGTTCTGGCCCAGGTGGCCGAACTGCTGACCTCCCTTGATCTGGATAATGTGCTGGCAAGAACCCTCCACGTGCTGACCGAAGCCGTCGGAGCGGAGCGCGGCAGCTTTTGGCTGGTCGATGAGCACGGCCAGGCTACCCAGCGGATCATCACCCGGCGCAACCTGCCGCCGGAACGTTCCTCTGCTGTCGTGGGCACGGTGCTGGAACGTGGCCTGGCCGGTTGGGTCTTCCGCAACAAACAGGCTGCCATCGTCAACGATACCCTGACAGACGAGCGCTGGGTCGTCTTTCCTGACGATCCGGCTATTGCCCGCTCGGCCCTGTGCGTCCCCTTCATGTTCGACGGACGCATCAACGGCATCATGACGCTGGAGCACAGCAATCCGAATAACTTCCTGCAAGATGACCTGCTGCTGGCAACAACGGTCGCCAACCAGGCGACAATTGCCATCCGCAACGCCCAGCTATTCGACCTGGTGGAAACGCAGGAACGGCGGCTGCGCGCCGTGCTGCAAAGCACTGCCGAACCCCTGCTGACCATTGGCCAGCAGGGGCGCGTGCAACTGGTCAATTCCGCCGCGCTGCGGATGCTGGGGGCGTTGGAAGAACAGATCATCGGCTCTACGCTAATGGAACTCTCGCTCTTTAACCCCATCTTCGCCGAAGTGGCCCGGCAGATCGAGGACGGCGTCGAACGGTTTGAACTGCGCGACGAAACACGCGGCACCGACTATGCCGTCCAGTCCTCAAGCTGGCGCGGCAACGAGGCCACGCTGGGGCGTGTGATCGTCTTCAACGACATCACCTCGCTCAAAGACCTGAACCGCCTCAAAAGCCAGATGATCCAGATGGCCTCGCATGACCTCAAAAACCCGCTCGGCGTTATCTTGAGCTACACCGAAATCCTCAAAGATGACCTGGGCATCAATCACAACGATTATCCCCTCATCGAAAACATCGCCCGTGTCGCCGAGCGGATGCTGAACATGGTTACAGAACTGCTGGACCTGGAACGCATCGAGGCCACTCCCGGCAGCCAGAACCGCCCCTTTTCCCCTGCTCACCTGCTAGACGAAGTGCTGCCAGAGATAGAAGCCAAAGTCGCCCAAAAGCGGCAATCCCTGCTGCGCAAGATCGACCCCGTCTTGCCCGATCTGCTCGGTGAGCCGGCGCAAATCCGCGAGGCGTTCCGTAACCTGCTGGACAATGCCTCCAAGTACACGCCGGAGGGCGGGTTGATCATCGTGCGGGCCAGCGCCGACCAGGACCGTTTTCACTTCAGCGTCGAAGACACCGGCTTTGGCATCCCCGAAAACCTGCAAGCCAACCTGTTCCAGCGTTTCTACCGCGCCAAGCAGCCCGGCACTGAGGAAATCTCCGGCACGGGTCTGGGCCTCAGCCTGGTTAAGGCCATCGTCGAACGGCACGGCGGCAGGGTGTGGTTCCGCAGCAAGCCGGAGGAAGGCAGCACGTTCGGCTTCTGGCTGCCCCTGCCGGAGGAATAGTCCATCCGCAACATCGCACAGATACCACCCGATAGGTCTGGACACAGATGAGTCAACGACGCTTGATTCACGTATTGAGACTGTTTTTTGCCCTGCTGGTCCTGACGGTGGCAGGGCGATGGGCAGTTCAGAGTCAGGAGACGCAGACGGTCTACCTGGCCGAAGCAGCCAGCCTGCGCGCGTGCGCCCATCAGGACTGCGCCGCCGTCCTGGCGTTTCCGGCCTCCACGCCGCTGACCGTGCTCGACACAACAAGCGACCAGGCTACCGCCGGCGCGGAAGACTGGCTGCATGTGCGGGAAGAGCTTTCCGGTGCGGAGGGCTATGTGCCCCGCGCCCTAACCCTCGAGTCCCTGCCGCAAGACTGGCAGGCTGCCCCGGTGATCCCCGCCGTCAGCGAGGCCGCACGAGAGGTCTACCGCCGGGGGCAGGAACTCGGCAATGACCCACATACCTTTTCGGTCATCGGCGACTGCCAGAACATCGCGGCATACTTCCTGGCCGCCTACGACGATCCCCTCCAGTACAACCTGGGCGGCTATGCCTATTTGCAGGCGACGATTGACGCCTTCGCCGGGGCATTCTCCCACCCACGCGCCGCCGTGCAGCCCGGCTACAACGTGGCCTCGGTGCTGTCGCCGTTGTGGGCCGACCCTGATCTGTGTGACAAGGGAGAAAACCCGCTGCAATGCGAGTATCGCCTGCATCGCCCTGCCTTCGTGATCATCAGCATGGAGACGTGGTGGTCGGGCCGCCCCGCCGATGACTATGAGCGTTATCTGCGCCAGGTCGTGCAGTTCTGGATCGATCACGGCGTCGTGCCGATCCTGGCGACCAAAGCCGACAACCTGGAAGGTGATCACAGCATCAACGCGGCCATCGTCCGCGTGGCGCGAGAGACCGATATGCCGCTGTGGAACTTCTGGCTGGCCGTGCAGCCGCTGCCTGCGCACGGCCTGGAAGACGACGGCTTCCACCTGACCTTCGCGCGCAGCTTCTTCAACAGCCCCGATGTGCTGCAAACCGGCTGGGGGATGCGCAACCTGACCGCTTTGCAGGCCCTCGACGCCGTCCGGCGGGGCGTGCAAGCTGCACCATAGCCATGAACACCGTCATCAGCAGCACCGCTAACCGCCGCATCGTCGAGGCGCGCAAACTGGCCGAACGCAAGCACCGCCAGCAGCAGGGGCGTTTCCTGGCTGAGGGGCTGCAACTGCTGCACATGGCGCTGGATGCAAATATGCGTCCCCTGGAAGTGTTCTATTGCGAAAGCCAGTTCACCGGAACCGAGGCAGCGGCACTGCTAGACCGCTTCCGCCGGACCGACGCCGACCTGGTGGCCGTGTCGGAGCATGTCATGGGCGCGTTGTCGGAGCGCGACACACCCCAGGGCCTTGTGGTCGTCTTTGCCCTGCCTCAGACATCGTTCCAGGAGATTGCCCTAGCCGGACAAGAGCTGGTCGTGGTGCTGGATCGGCTGCAAGACCCCGGCAACGTCGGGACGCTGATCCGCGTGGCCGATGCAGTGGGCGCGGGCGCGGTGATCCTGCTGGAGCCGTGCGCGGACCTGTTCGACCCCAAAACCGTGCGCAGCAGCATGGGATCGCTGTTCAACCTGCCGGTGACGCGGACGGGCGAAACGGCGGCGCTGTTCGACTGGCTACACGGCAAGGGGCTACGGCTGGTGGGCGCAGATGCCACGCAGGGTGAACTGTGGGGGCAGGGACTGTGGGCGGGCGGCGTGGCGCTCGTGCTGGGCAATGAGGCGCGCGGCCTTTCGGCGGACGTGCGCCCGCACCTGGAAGCCTGGGCACGCCTGCCCATCGTGGGCAAGGCCGATTCGCTCAACGTGGCCGTTGCGGGCGGCGTGTTGATGTACGCCTGGCTACAGGCAAACATGCAGGCATAGCCGACACTACTGCTCCACAGCGCCAGACCTCAGGGCACAGGGAAATAAGCGCGCGCGCAGCGGAAGCCGACGTTGGGGTCTTCGGTGTAGGGATCGAGCGGGAAACGGTAGGCGGCGCGCACATCCGCGATGATATACGAGCAGCAGCCGCCCCCGCGCGCCACGCGCGGACTGAACGTGTCGCTTTGATCCTCGCGTCCGTCCGTCGGGTCGTAGGGATAGGGGCGGTAGAGGCTGCTGGTCCACTCCCACACGTTGCCGCTCAGATTAAACGCCCCCACCCACGAGACTCCTCCCGGCCTGCTGCCGACGGCCTCGGTCTGGCGGGCGGTGGTCTGCCAGCTTGACACGACGTTCTCATTCACAAACGTGTCGCCCCAGGGATAGACCCACGAGAACGGCCCGCGCGCGGCGTATTCCCATTCGGCCTCGGTCGGCAGGCGCGCCCCGCGCGCGGCGCAGTGCTCGGCGGCGGCGAACCAGCTCACGCTCTCACGCGGCAAGACATCGCCGGAAAAGTATCCCGCCGAGCCGAAGCGCCGATTCGACACCTCGTAGCGGTCGATCCAGAACGGCGCATCGAAGCACTGCACATGCACCGGCCGTTCGTCTGTCTCGCCGTCGGCGCTGCCCATCAGAAAGCAGCCCGCCGGGACCAGCACCATTTCCACACCGTCGAACGTCTCCACCACGCGCCGCCAGTTCACACTTAACCGTGCGACACCCGCGTGCAGCCAGCCCGTCGCGCCGTCCGGCAGAGTTACCTGGAACCAGCGATCCACGCCGACCATGCGCTGCCCCACTACCGGAAAACTGCTCCCTCCCCGCGCTTCCACCAGGATCGCAGCGTCCGTATTCGGTTCGACACGCACGTTGGCGACCGCAACAATCACCGTCACAGTGGTCCCGGCCTGCGGAAGGGACTCTGTCGCCGCTGTAGGCGTCCGCGTTGGACGGGGTGTGTTGGTAGGGAACAGCGCCGGGCGCGGCGTGGGCGTCGCCCCGCCTTCCTGCCCGAACGCAGCCGAGACAATGACCAGCAAAATCAGGAGCGCGATCCCGAAGGCACCTTTGGGGAGCATAGGCCCGCCGATAAACCGATGACTGACCGCTGACGGCTGACGGCTATTCATATCCGCACACCCGCCACTCGCCCGCGTCGGATACCACCCGGTAGACGACGCCTTCCAGATCGATGACGCGGTTATCCTCACCCCGGTAGATCGCCAGGATACTGCCCGCACATTCCACCAGGGCTGCATCGCCATCCGAACCACTTTGTGTGCATTCCACCCCGTCCAGGCTCGCTTCCACCGCGCCGAAGGCGTCGAACTCGATCATGGCGTCCGGTTCCCAATCCGGGCAGATCAAGGCGGCATAGCGGGCCTGGTCCTTATCGACCAGCGCTTGCAGGTAGGATTCAACCGTCGCGGCGGGATCGGCCTGCGGCGCACAGGCGGCCAGGAAACAAATGCAAACCCAGAAGAACAGCGACATCGGCTTGCTCATGCAGGCTCCGCAAAGCTACCTATCGGCATGGCCCAGAGTTTACCGCGCGGTCGCGGTCTGCGTAGCAAAGTAGGCGTTATCGGTGGCCTGCAAATCCAGATTGAGCGTGATCGTGGCGCCGGCATCTGCCGATCCACCCGCTCCCGGCAAAACGCTCAGCACGGCCAGCAGCACGATCAGCGCCAGGGCCACCGCTGCGACGACGGCGATCCGCTTCCAGGGCAGGGAACGCCTTTCTGGCGCGGGCAGGGCCACGTGCCCATGCAGCCAGCGACGGCGCAGCCCACCCACCACCACTAACTTTCCATCCGCCACCAGATCGACCACGCCTTCATATTCCAGCCGTCGCCACGCAGCGTTTACCGTGCGCGGGTCGAGCGGATGCCCGGCTTCGGCCAGCCACGCGCCGATCTCCTCACGGGAAACGGGCGTCGGCGGCTCGCCGGGACTGAGGTTGCTCAGGGCCGTGAGCACCAGCCGCTCCTGCGGGGTACCATGCGCCCACACCGCGCCGAGAGTATCCCCGGCCAGGGCAACCGCGCGATCGGTCACGGCCTCTACATCCGCCACGCGGATCGGTTCTGTGTGCCCGCGCGCTTCCGACTGCTCGAACAGCAACCAGCCGATCACCTGTGCCAGGTACGGATGGCCCGCCGTGAGTTCGTAAATCGCGTCCAGGGCCGCGCCCTCGTAATCGAGAATCCCCGCCACCGGCTCGGTCAAGGCAGCAGCCAGTTCCTGGTGCGGCAGCGGCCCCAGACGGTAAGTCAAAGCCGGATCGAACGGCGCACCGACCGCCAGCACGTCAGACTCGTAGCGCGCATCGAACGCCATCAGCAGGTCCAGATGACTGTGCGCAGCCAACAGTTGGGCCAGAAACGCGAAACTGTCTTTGGGCAATGTCCCCTGCTGCACGGCAATCAGCAGACGCTCGGCGTTGTCGATCAAGATCAGCAGGTGGCGATCACGCCGGAGCGAGTGCAGCCCTTCGGCCATGTATTCGCCCAACAGCGCGGCGCGCAGTTCCGCCGGGCGCGCGGGCAGCTCCGGCAGACGCGCCGACTGGATATTCAGCAGCGCGATGGCGTCCGGGACGGCGCTCGCCAGCGCGCTTAACCACGCCTGCTCCCCGGCCACCGTCCCCGCCCGCAGCGACAACCGGATCGCGCAATAACGCTCGTCCAGGTGGTGGGGAAGCTGCCGCAGCAGGGAGCTTTTGCCCATCTGCGGCCCACCGAAGATCGCCAGCGCATTCGTCTGGTGTGCGCCGACGAGATGCTGCTGTACGAAGGCAATGGCTCCCCGCCGCCCGGTGAACCGCGCCGCAATGCTGACCGGGCTGTTATACTGGTAAGGGTTTTCGATCATGGCAACCGCCTCTCCGCGCCACCGGCGAAAACTCTCCGCTAGTATACACTGAATACGGGCGGCTGACTGCTGCAGGCCGATCCGTTATAATCAACAGGATTTTGGCACAGACAAAGGCAAGGCGACGTTCTCATGACCCTTCCCAGCACTTCTTCTCCGTTCCTCCCGGCCCCGGCGCAAACCGAAACCCAGCCGCGCATCCTGGCCCTGGTCGGGATGCCCGGCGCAGGCAAAACGCTGTTTGCTCACCATCTTCAAGCTCGCGGCTTCGTGCAATACCGCTTCGGCGCGATTACCATCGCAGAGGTCGAGCGTCAAGGGCTGCCGGTCACGCCGGAGAACGAACGACAGGTTCGTGAGCAAATTCGCGCCCGCGAAGGCATGGACGCCTACGCGCGCCGCCTGCTGCCCAAGATTCACGACGCCCTCGCCCGCCGCCCATCGGTCGTGCTGGACGGTCTCTACAGCTTCAGCGAGTACAAAACACTGCGGGCCGAATTCGGCGACCTGCTGGTGCTGGTCGCCATCGCCTGCGAGCGCCGCCTGCGCTACGCCCGGCTGGCGGCACGCGCCGAACGTCCTCTGACCCGCGAGGAGGCCGAGCGACGCGACGTGCAGGAGATCGAGGCGCTGGAAAAAGGCGGCCCTATCGCCATCGCCGACTACACTATCCTCAACAACGGCACCCCTGAAGCCGCCCTGGCCGAGTTGGATCACCTGCTTGAGCGGTTAGGCTTCCGGCCATAAGGCCGCTCGCCGTCGGCTTGCGCCAAAAGAACATCCGGTCTACACTTCCCCTGCGCATGTTTCACGGAGGGTGGTGGAATGACTCCTTACGGCAGTCCGCCGACCGACTGGCTGCTCCGGGCAGGCGATGCCTGGGTGCAGTATCGCACACGCCGTGACCTGTTAGGCCGGCCCGAAAGCGACCCGGACGTACAGGCAGCGCGCGCCGCCATGCTGGCCGATCCGCGTGTCCAGGCGCTGATCGGGCAGTTACAAGACTGGCCCGGCCCGCCCCTCGTCAGCCACAAAAAAGCCGGGCATCCCATCCACCTGCTGTCGTTCCTGGCCGAAATCGGCCTGCGCGCCGACGACCCCGGCATGGGGGGCGTGGTCACGCGCATCCTGGAGCGACAGGCCGAAAACGGCGCATTCCAGATCATCACCCAGATCAAAGAGGCTTACGGCGGCACGAACACCCCCACCCTCACCTGGTCGCTGTGCGATGCGCCGCTGGTGCTGTGGGCCGTGTGCAGCCTGGGCGCGCGGGACGACGTGCGGGTGCGCCGGGCCGTCGAGCACCTGGTCGGCGAGGTGCGGGAAAACGGCTGGCCGTGCGGAACCGATCCGGTCCTCAAGTTTCGCGGGCCGGGCCGCAAGGGCGATCCCTGTCCCTACGCCAATCTGCTGGCCCTGAAGGCGCTTTCTGCCTGGGGAATCGATCAGCCCGAAGTCGAACAGACCGCCGGAGCCGGGATCGGGGCCTTGCTGTGGCACTGGGACGTTCAAAAAGAGCACAAGCCTTACCTGTTCGGGATCGGCACGGATTTCCGCAAGCCGAAGTTTCCTCTGGTGTGGTATGACATCCTGCACGTGATGGATGTGCTCAGCCGCTTCCCTGCCGCGCGCAGCGATCCACGCTATCGGGCCATGCTGGACGACCTGATGAGCCGGGCCGACGACCAGGGCCGCTTCACCCCGGCCTCGATGTACAAGGATTGGGCCGCGTGGGAGTTTGCCGACAAAAAGCAGCCTTCCCCGGCGATCACGCTGATCGCGTGGCGGGCGGCGCTGCACTGAAAGAGTAACCGACATAGAGCGCCAGAGACTTCGAGTCCCCGGCATCGACTCAA
>Ga0209018_1000588_pt1 | contig 33210 bp, 38 predicted proteins | sample YNPBryBLVA2012_FD_185814 | JGI IMG/M metagenome (GOLD analysis project Ga0209018, IMG submission 185814) | Anoxygenic and chlorotrophic microbial mat microbial communities from Yellowstone National Park, USA - YNP Bryant BLVA 2012 (SPAdes)... ...
GCTGGCACATCGCGAGCCCCATCCACGTCAGAACATCGTCAGAACATTGCAACGCCCAAGGACCGCTTTGGCGATCTCGGACCAATCCTGGTACAGCGCGCACAACGCAATGAACGCTTTGCCGCCCTCCACGTTCGCTTGCCGTTTGCACGGTCGAAGCCAGTGAACGTTCGAGCCCGTGCCGCGCCTGGGCGAAGCGATGCCCGCGTTCCACCGGTGCATCCAGGATCCTCGACGGGTCGCCGCGCAAAACATAGTTTGGAATGTGCCCGGGATGGCGGTCAGTGCGCGGCGCCTGGGGAAGCGAGGACGTCGGACGCGATGCGGGAGAGTGCGGCCATCCGGTCGGCCCGGGCGCAGCAATCGGCGAGCTCGTCAGCAAGGACGCACATGGCTTCGAAACGCCCTCTGTCGATGATTGCCGAGTCGACGACGAGGGCGCCGAAGCGTCGCATGTTGGAGTCCATGGGAACGACGACGGCTCGGTCGAAGGGGAGCCAGGAGCGGAGGTACTCGGGAACGCGGGGCGCGCGAGGGATGGTGGCGTGCGCGGTCCAGGCCAACAGGCGGAATGCGACGCGGAAACTCTGCTCCGCAGGAGCGTTCCACGGTTGTGGATCGATGCAGGCTTCCACGGGGCGTCCGCGCCAAGGGCACAGGACGACAGCCGCGGTGCCGTCGGGCAGGATATCGCGCAGTGCCCGCATGGCCTGCGCAGCGTCGATGTTGGCGAATTCCGACTCGACGGTTTGAGCGATGTCGAGCATGCCCGCGAAGTGCTTCATGCCCAGCAGGAACGGCCAAACGCCGGGATCCTGAAGAGGTTTGGTGGGCGTTGCGAGGATAACCATCGCGCTCGGTGCGTGCCGAAATGGCTTGGAGCAAGCCTACCAGCCGCGGGAGCTGATCTCCTTGCGCGTGGCGGAGAATTGCCGCTGGATGGCGTCGGCCTGGCCGGGCGTGAGGTCGAACTTGAAGAACCAGTCCTTGGTACCCGTTCTTGCGCCGGGCATGGTCGAGGGATTGGCGTAGTCGAGGAAGGCGTCGGCCATTTGCACGAGGCGGACCGCGAAGCGATCGTCGGGGTTTTCGGCGTGGTGGAACGCGCAGGCGAGCACGATGTCCTCGGGCAAGCCCCAGAACGAGGCGAGCTCGGAGCCGGCGGTGGCGTGATGCTGGGCGACGAGGTCGGCGGCCTTGCGCTCGTTGCAGGGCAGGTCGATGTTGGCGAGGGCGCGGTAGACGCGCGCTTCTCCGATGTCGTGCAGCAAGCCGCACAGGTAATCGAACGCGAAGCTCCGGCCGAGCACCCTGCAGATGATCCTGGCAGCGAGGCCGCCGAGTACGCCTCGGCGGTAGGAGGCCGCGACGGACTGCTGGAACCTCGGGAGCCCGACGGTGGAGGCCGAGTAGACGATCTGGAAGAGAATATCCCGCGCGCCGGCGAGACCCACGCGGACCACGGCGTCGCGTGTGGTGGTCGTTCGGAAGCCGCGCGAGTACAGGACCGAGTTGGCCAGGGACAGGAACCTCGCGGCAACGTGCGGGTCGCGCTCGACGAGCTCTGCGAACCGCACCATGTTGGCGTCTGGGTCGTTGGCGAGGCGCAAGGCCGTGGCAGCGACCTGGGGCAGGACGGGCAAGGACGCGCGGCTGCGATCGAGCTGCCGGACGAGGGCTGTCTCGATGTCGTCCGGAGCGCGGCCGGAACGGCGGCTGGACAGCGGGTGGTTCGATGGGACGTTGTCGACGACGAGCTTTTCGACGGCGGCAGCGGGCGCGAGGGGTGCGGCGACACAAACGCGGTTGCGTCCGGATCGCTTGGCTTCGTACAGGGATCCATCCGCACGCTTGAGGAGGTCTTCCATGCGCGGGTCGGGCGCGGCTGGATCATAGGCAGCCACACCGATGCTGACCGTCACCGGCCGCGGAAGCGTGGGCACCGCGACGTGGAGCTTCTCCAGCGCAAATCGGTGGCGTTCGGCGACACGCTCGCCGACCTCGGCGTCGACTCCGTCGACCAGGATGACGAACTCCTCACCGCCCAGCCGGCCGCACGCGTCGGCGCCACGGATGCCGCGCTGCAGGTACCCGCCGATGGCACGCAGCACCTCGTCCCCAGCGTCGTGACCAAGCTCGTCATTGATCGACTTGAAGTGATCGATGTCGAGGAACAGCAGGCAGAACTTCGACCCGCGCGCCATGGCGTCGTGGATGGTCGCCTCGATGGTCCTGCGGTTCGGGATTCCCGTCAGCGGGTCGACCGTGGCAGCAACCTTGAGCACGTCGCGCTCGGACCGGAGTTGCTGCAGCATGTCGTGGTAGCGCTTGTGGCGAAGCTGCACCGCGAGGCGTGCGCGGAGCTCTCTCGGACGCGTGATGGACGCGCAGTCATCGGCGCCTGCACGCAGGGAGCGTACCGCGAGATCCTCGTCGATGTGCCGGATGCTGACGATGACGATGGGGGTGTGACGAGTCTCGCGGTTCATGCGCAGGTCGCCGCAGATCTCGTTGACGGGAGGGTCGCGGAACTCGGCGCCGACGATCACGAGGTCGGGTGCGAACTCCCGAAGCACCTCCCAGAACTCCGCGGTCGTCGCGGCCCCCTGCACCCGATGCCCGTCGGATTGCACCGCATTGGCGACGAGTGTCTGGGTTCGCGGGTCCTCATCGAGGACCAGGACGCGGCGGGGTGTGTCGGGTTGCGGCGGGAGACTGGACAGGTGTGGCGTTGCAGCGGGGTCGGCGGCGCGTTGCACGTTGGAGATCAGAGTGTCAACCAGGGCCGCCACGACACGACTCCTTCAGGGGTCAGGGGGATGCAGCCACGAAAGCCTCGCCGGTCCCGGCAGCCACGGCAGGTGCCGGCGCGTGGTCCTGCGCCTGTTTGTCGGGCTTGCGCGCCAGCACGAACGGCTCGTGGGTCGTGAACTGCGACCCCTCCAGGATCACCTGCGCTCCTTGCCGCGTCGTGGCGTTGACGATGATGGGCGCCAGCAGGTTGACGGTCGCCGGCGTGTTGATCCCGGGCACGCACAGGACGGCCATCACCGCGCATTGGTCGATGTCCGCGTCGATGCCCGCCTTCGCCACGGCGTCGACCATGTCTGCGAGCGGGATCTCCGTCGCGAGCGCTTCCACGGACACCACCGGCACCGCAAAGTCCGGCAGCGTGGTCGATTGAAGCCACCCAACCGGTGACGCAGGGGTCTTGCGCAGCAGCACGAACTGCTTGGCCTGCGGCAGACCGACAAGCCCTCGCGGGAATTCGATCAAGTCCGCGTCGTCGATGTTCATCTCGCCAAATCGGGAGCTTTCGATTTTCATGGTCGGCTTCTCCGGACTCCGTAGGGGCCGCAACCTGGCGCGGCGTGAGCGTGTCGACTGCGAACCTCGTGCCCACGGCCACGTGGCAGTCCGTCGATCGCGACCGGGAGCGATCCAGGTGCAGGCCCCGGCTAGGGTGCGGGCGCAACGATGGGAAGCGTCAGGACCCAGCGGGCCAGACGGCCGCCGCCGCGGATGGAAAAGACGCCGCCATGGCTTTCTGCGACGACCCGGCAGAACTCGACGCCGAGGGCACCTTCGATCGCTCCGGGAGCCGGCGGCATGCTTTCGAAACACAGCTCACGCTTGCAGGATTCGCGGACCGCGCCTTGCGGGTTGTCAGGGTAGGTGGCGAACGCTGCGCAGGTCACCTTCTGGCTGCTGACAAGAAACGCCAGGTTGGCGACACCCGATGGCTGCGCCCACCGGATGGCGTTGTGCAGCATCCGCTCGAGGACACAAGCCATCAAGGTGATGTCGGCTTCGACGACCACGGCGGGTGGCGGGTCCAGCGCGACCTTGACGCCGGCGAGCACGGCGGCATCGTCCACGGCCCGGACAGCGTCGGCGACCAGGCGGCTGAAGGGCACCTCCACCTGGACCATCGGACGCTCGGTGGGGCGAGTCATCAATGCGGCTTCCTGGGCGAGGCCCAGCATTCGCCGATAGCTCTCCCGCAGGTCTTGCAATACATCCAGAACCTCCGGCAAGGGCTGCTCGTCGCCCAGCCGTGCCTGTTCCCCGAAAATCGCCTCCAGGTACGCGATGTTGGCGCCGAAACCGGTGAGGATGTTGCGCAGCTCGCACGCGTCGAGCGCGGAGGCCAGCGGGGAGGGCCTGGCCCGCGGCGGCTCGCAGGCCACCCGGAGCGTGCCCACCGGGGCCGGGTGCGGCAACGGGAAACACGGGTCTGGAGATTCGGACTCGTCAGCTGGGTCAAGAGCGTCTCGAACGCATGCTTCGGCCATGAGATCCCTTCCTCCAGGTCACCAGACCCAGGCACGGCTGCATCTCCAAGAACGGTCGCCCTACGCAGGGCTTGAGCCCGTCGACGCGATTTTTCTCAAGGGGCAGCCAAGTCGCCTGAGCCCTCCCCACCCATCCCGGTGAGACCGCCGGAAAACACGGCAGCCAAGGGACTCGACACCGGAAACGGCTCCCTCGTCGGAGCATGCGAAGCTCTCGCAATTCGTGTTCGCGTTGCTAGCCGTGCCACGCTCGTTGTCGGACGATCGGGCGGGCCTTCGAGTCTCTTCGACGACCCGTCCGCGTCGGCGGACCAGAGGTCGAAGGCCCGATGGCGCAGCTTCACCGGGCTCGACCCGGCACGTATTCGGTCGCGACGTGGACGCACCGTGCCGTCTTGCAGGTGCGCGCCGTGACTTCCGACCAGCGGACAGCCGCTCCCGGACTCGTTCCTGTCTGTCGCCACGATGCGCGGTCCCTTGTCCACGTCGCTCCCCCGGCAACGTTGCAGTTCCCGCGGCAACGTTGCAGTTCCCCCGGCAACGTTGCAGTTCCCGCGGCAACGTTGCAGTTCCCGCGGCAACGTTGCGGGCGACCTTGCGGCTGGGTACGAAGCACGAACCAGGCGGGAGGGGGGCAGGCTGGCGAGCAGCTGGCATGGGGAGCGATGGGGACGCGGCGCTGAGAAATCCCCTGCTTCGTGAGCGTGCGCGTTCGGCGTGCGCGTACACGAAGACTCCGGGCTCGACAGGCATGGCAGGCAATGGGAGTGCGTCGCAGGGTTACGGCCTGCTGCGCGTCGTCGCGCCGCGCACGCGCACGGCAACGAACACGAAAACGCAGTGGATTCGAAACGAGGGGATCCCTCGGGACGCGGCGCGGCCATGCTGTTCTTGTCGCTGCGTCGCCGTCCCGGCATTCTGGATCGTGCTCGATGATGGTCCGAGGAGCCGTCATGGCCGCGGTGCGATGACGTTCGAGATGCCGCGCCTGTCGGCTTCACGCATGCCGTCGAGCACCCGCTGGCACGCATCGAACGCTCTGGAGATGGCTACCAGGTCGACCATTCCCTTGACGGCCGACACGTTGGACCCCTCGAGCGCGCCCGCAACCAGCTTTGCGTCGGTCGTGCGCGCGGCGCCGGAACGCTCCGTGGCCCGCAGCAGCGTGGGACCGTCCTTCTCCAGGGCTCCGGGGTCGTCGAAGTCGACCGTGAGGAGCTTTCCGATCGTTGCGCCGTCCACCTCGACCGAACCATCCTCGGCGACTCGCACCTTGTCGACGGCCGAGGCGGAAGGAAGCCGGATAGGGCGGCGGTTGACTCCGAGCACCGCGCTGCCGTCCTGCGAGCGCAGCACCAGGTCGGTGCCCGCGTGCAGCTCGCCGCAGCGTGTGTAGCGTTCTCCCTGGGGCGTCTGGACGACGAGGAAGCCGTTGTCGGCGAGCGCGACGTCGAGCGGGCGTCCGGTGGACTCGATGACACCCGACGAACGGTCGAGGGCGACCGTGGCGACACCGGCATAGCGGAGTTGCTGGCTGGCCTTGCGTGTCGCGCGTCCGAGCACTTCGCGGAATACCATCGTGTCGCCGCGGAATCCGCGGGTCGATGCGTTGGCGATGTTGTTCGCGGTGACGTCGAGCAGCCGCTCCTGGACGAGCGCGCCCGACACGGCCGGCCACATCCCGTCGGTCACGTCTCCTCCTTCTTTTCCGGTCGTCCGGTCGTCTTGGCGGCTGCAGCCGCGGAGACGGCGAACGTCGTTTCGAGATAGGCACGCAGGCGATGGATGCACTCGGTGTGCATCTGGCAGACCCGGGATTCGGAGACGCCGAGCACCTTGCCGATCTCCGCGAGGCTGCAGTCCTCCTGGTAGTACAGCCCCAGCACGAGCTGCAGGCGCTCGGGCAGCCTCTGGATTCCCTCGGCCACGAGGCTGACCAGCTCCCGGTCCGACAGCAGCGCATCGGGGCCGGCGTCGGTGCCCGCGAGGATGTCGGCTGCGCCGGTCACTTCCAGCCGAATGGGCTCGAAGCGCGCTACCTGGTTGAGCAGGTCGCAATAGGAATCGAGCTCGAGGCCGAGATGCCCCGCGATCTCTTCCTCGGAAGGAGGACGGCCGAGCTGCTGGGTGAGCGACTGGATGGCGGACGTGATGGCGCGCGAAGCTTCGCGGTAGCGGCGCGACATGGGGTCGAGGCTGCGCAGGTAGTCGAGGATGGCGCCGCGGATACGGTATACCGCGTAGGCCTCGAACTGGTCCTCGGTGGGGCAGCTCGACCGGCGCCGGAGCGCTTCGACCAGACCCAGCCAGCCGGCGCTGAGGACGTCTTCGAGGGATACCTCCCGCGGAAGCCGCCGCGTGATCCGGATCGCAATCCGCCGCACGAGCGGCAGGTACTGCTCATAGAGCGCGCGCTCGGCGGCTCTGTCGCTGCAGACCCCGGGCGGGGAGTTCGTGTCTGCCACTCCGTTCCAAGCTTCTGTGCTCATCGCTGCACCGGTAGAACGACATCGAGGAATCCTTCGACCGTGGCGGGCTCGATGTCTTCAGGCACCTTCGGTCCACGGCTCAGATAGGCCACCGGAATCCCGCCGACCGCCGCTGCGTGCAACACGCCGCCCGACCGATCGGTTTCGTCCAGCTTGGTGATGACCAGGCCCGTCGGCTTCGGCGTTCCGTAGACGCGGGCCAGACGCTCCGCGTCCGAACCAGGCGTCATGGCGGGCATGACCAGCAGCACATCGATGGTCGCCGATGGGTCGGCTCCAACACAAGCCTGGACGCGGGCACGGCTCGCGGTGTCGTCCGGCGGTAGGCTGGCGGTGTCGATCAGGACCACATCCGTGCGCGCGGCGGCGATCGACTGGCGTATACCGGCCGGGTCCTGGCCGACCGAGAAGCGAACGCCGATGAGTTCCGCGAAGCGGCGGATCTGCTCGACGGACCCGACACGGAAGGTGTCGAGCGAGATGATGGACACGGACCGACCCAGCTCGAGGTGGGAGAGGGCCGCGAGCTTGGCGACGGTGGTGGTCTTGCCCACGCCGGTGGGGCCGACGCACAGGATGACGCGTTTGCCTTGCTGCTCGATGGGGCTGGGCAGGAGCGAGACGCGCTGGGTGATTCGCTCGCGGAGCCAGAGGCGCAGGCCGCGGTCGTCTTTGGACCGCGCGCTGGCGGCGCCGCGGGACAAGGCCGCTGCGAGCGCCCCCTCGATCCGCGAGGCATGCAGCATGCTCAGGGCGCGGTCGCGCACGGGCCGGGCCGCGTGGATCTCCTCGATCAACGCGCGAATCGCTGCGAGCTCCGCCGCCACGGGCGGAGAGATACCCGCCTGGTCCTCGCGCCGGGGAGTGGCCTGCGCGCTATTCGCGGCTGCCCGCGCCATCTGCTTGATCACCGCGGCACGGTTGCCTTGCGCGGTCGACAGGCCGTTCTTCCCATTCCGTCCGTCCGCCGCAGGCGCCGCAGGCGCTGCCCGTACCTCGACGATTTCGCTCCCGAGCGCACCGGACCGGCCGTTGGACAATCGCCTCGTCTCGGCGATCCACGCATCAGGCCCGAATGCGGAGCGCACCGCTTCCAACGCTTCGTGGACGTCCTTGCCTCGAAAGGTCTCGAATAGCACGTTGCACCTCTTCGTTCACGCTCAGGCCAGCGACACGGTCGCGATGGGTCTAATTGGCACGTTCGGCTCGATCTCCCGGTACGAAAGCACGGTGATCGCGGTTGCCCGCTGCTCGGCGAAGGTCCGGACGAACCTGCGGAGGTCGGCTCGCGTCACCAGCACGGGCCGCAGGCCCTGGTTGCGCACGGACTCGACCGCTTTTTCCAACCGCTGGGAAAGAAGCCTCGCCTGGCCGGGATCCAGCGCTCCACCCGCGCCCGAAGCGATGTCTCGCAGCGTGCGCAGAAGCATCTCCTCGACGGTCGGGTCGAGCACGATGGCCGACACGGCACCGTCGGGACCGATGTGGTTGGCCGTAATCTGCCGTGCAAGGCGCTGACGGGTCATCTCCGTGAGCTGCTCTGGGTCCTTGGTGCTCGGGGCCAGCTCGAGCAGCGACTCGAGGACCGTCCGCAGGTCCCTGACCGATATCCCTTCCCGGAGCAGATTCCTGAACACCTTGAGCACCTCGCTCATGCTCAGCAAGTTCGGGACCAGCTCGTCGACCATCTTCGGCGTCGTTCTCGAGAAGACCTCGAAGATGTGATCGAGCTGCGGCCTGCCGAGCAGGTCGGCGGCAAACTTGCGCACGATCTCGCCCAGGTGGGTCACCAGTACCGTGGGAGCATCCACGACCGTGTAGCCGAGCGCTTCGGCGAGTTCGCGGTCGCGCGGGCGAATCCAGTACGCCGGAGTCCCGAACGCAGGATCCCGGGTAGGCTCGCCCTCGATGTCGGGCGCCGTCTCCGAGGCGCGCAACGCGAGCAGCCGTCCTTGGGGGATGGCGGCCTTCGCGACCTCGGTGCCCAGCAGCAGGAACCGGTACGTTTCCGGCGGCAGCGAGAGGTTGTCGCGCAAGCGGACGGGCGGCACGACGAAGCCGAGTTCCTCGGCGAACTGGCGTCGCAGCACGCCGATCCGGTCGACGACATTGGATCCGAGCGACGGGTCCACGATGGAGACAAGCCCGTAGCCGACCTCGAGCGTCAGGACTTCGACACCGAGCGCCGATTCGATGTCTTCCTTCGATCCAGGCGCTGCTTTCGGGACGTCCGTCTTGGGCTGAACCTGCTGCTGGGCCTGCCTGGACCCTCTCCACGCGACATAACCCAGCCCACCGGCCAGCGCGAGGAAGGGAAGCGCGGGCATCCCCGGCAGCAGACCGAAGAGCGCCAATCCGCCGGCGGTCAGGGCGACAGCCCGCCGACTCCCCAGAAGCTGCGAGGTGAGCGCGGCGCCCAGCTCCTCGCCCGTGGCCGATCGCGTCACCACGATGCCCGATGCGGTCGAGATCAAGAGCGCCGGGATCTGCGCGGCGAGCGCGTCGCCGATGGTCAGGATCGAGAACGTCTCGACCGCCTTGGACAGGTCGAGGCCCGACATGACGCCCACCACCAGGCCGCCCAGCAGGTTGATGCCGGTGATGAGCAGACCCGCGATCGCGTCCCCGTGAACGAACTTGCTCGCACCATCCATCGCGCCGAAAAAGTCGGCTTCCCGGGCGATGGCCTGGCGCCGGCGCTTGGCTTCGTCGGGCGTCACCAGGCCGGCGTTCAAGTCCGCGTCGATGGACATCTGCTTGCCGGGCATCGCGTCGAGGGTGAACCTCGCCGCGACTTCGGCCACGCGCCCGGCGCCCTTGGTGATGACCACGAAGTTGATGACGACCAGGATGAGGAAGACGACGAGTCCGACGAAGACGTTGCCGCCGATGGCGACGCGCCCGAAGGTCTCGACGATACGTCCGGCGGCGGCGTGGCTCTCGGCCCCGTGCAGCAGGATCTGGCGGGTCGTGGCCACGTTGATCGACAACCTCAGCAGCGTCGCCACCAGCACCACCGCAGGGAACACGCTGTATTCGAGCGGCTCCTGGACGAACATCGCGATGAGGAAGACGCCGAACGCGATGGTCAGGCTGGTCGCCATCAGCGCGTCGAGGAACATCGGCGGCACCGGCAGCACCATCATCAACACGATGGACACGATGCCCGCCGGTACCACGAGGCCGGATGTCAGGTCGTTGTTGCGGGTCGCGACGGCAGCTTGCACCGCTGGTCAACGTTGCAATCAGCGGGCCCGACCTGCGGTCCCGAGCCCTGCGCGTCAGGCCCTTCCGGTTGCCGGCACAGGGCGCATCCTCCGTCGCAGACGATAGACGAACGCCAGGACCTCCGCGACTGCCGCGTACAGCTCCACCGGCACCATCTGGCCGGGCTTGACCTTGGCTGCCAGCATGCGGGCCAACGGCCGGTTCTCCACGATGGGCACGCCCGCCTCGCGCGCGAGCTTTCTCATGTACAGCGCAACTTCGTCGTAGCCGCGCGCGGTCACCACCGGCGCGGCCTCGGTCTGGCGATACCGCAGCGCGACCGCGACGTGGGTCGGGTTGGTCACCAGCACGTCCGCCCGGCCGACCTGCACGGCCAGCGCGTGTCGCGTCATTTCCCGCATCCGCTGGCGCAAACGGCCCTTGACCGCCGGGTCGCCCTCCTGCTGCTTGTGCTCCTCCTTGAGCTCCTGCACGGACATCATCAGGTCCTTGCGCAGCTTGTATCTCGCGTAGACGTAGTCGACCGCGGCGAGCACCGCCAGGGCAACGGTCGCGCGGATTGCGAGCTGCCCCATCAGCGACGCGACACGCGCGATGGACCCGTGGATGTCGGCATCCGCCAGCAACATCAGCTCCGGCAGGGACTGCTTGACCGATTGCCATGCGATGATGCCGACGACTCCCACGCGAAGCAGGGTCATGGCGAGTTCGACGCCACCGCCGCCGAGCGTGAGCATGGACTTGAGCCGTCCCATCGGGTTGATGCGAGAGAACTTGGGCTGCAGGATTTCGAGATATGGGTGCCAGCCGGCCTGGGCGAATCCCACCGCCGTCGCCGCGATGGCGGCCGTCAAGGCTGGCGGGACGATCAACGCGATGGTGGTGGCCGTCCAGGATTGGAGCAGCTCCTGACGCTGGCCGAAGGCGATCGCGTCAGCGGTCCCGAAGCACGAGCGTGCCAGGGCGCCCAGCATGTCGGTCATCCACGACCCGGCGGCGTAGGTCACGAGCAACACGCCGACGGTCGCTGCCACCGAGCCTGCGTCCCTCGAGCGCGCGAATTGCCCTTCCTTCCGCGCCTTGCGGAGCTTCTCGGGCGTCGCTTCCAGGGTCTTGTTGGTGGTGTCGTCGGCCATCGTCTCACGGCCTCATCAGCCCGAGCAGTCCATCGATGCGCGAGCCGATCCGCAGCGTGTCGGTCACGAGCAGCCGGTTCATGTCCGGCAATGCGACGAACAGGCAAAGCAAGCCCACGGCGATGGTGATCACGAATCCCACGGAGAAGAGCTGCATGGCAGGCGCCGTGCGCGACAGGAAGGCGAGCGCGACCTGCGTGAGCAGCAGGACCGCGCCCACGGGCAACGACACCCGCAGGGCGACTTCGAGGGAAACGGCGGTGAGGCGTACCAGCTCCGGCACGGCAGGGGTGACGTCGACGACGAAGCCGGGCGGCATGGCGTGGAAGCCTGCGAGCAGGGCGCCCAGCACGATGCGGTGGACACCCGCGGCGAGGGCCGCGCTCATCACGAGAAGCTGGACGATCTGGGAGACGGGTGTGGTCTGCGAGTGCGTGTGGGGGTCGAACAGGGACGCCGTGCCGAGGCCGATCATGGGGGCCAGGAAATCGCCGGCGGCTTCGGCGGCGGCGAACGACAGCCGCACCACGAAGCCCATGGCGGCGCCCAGGAAGATCTCGGACGGCACGGCGAGCACCAGCAAGGTGAGCGACGAGAAGCCTGCGGACGACGGGGGCGTCGCGCTGTGGGCGAGGAAGGCGAGGGTCAGCGCGGCGATGGCGCGCGCCCGGTTGGGAGCCCGGGACCACGGCAACGGCGCGACGATCATCAGCCCGGCGACGCGGGAGGTTTCCAGCAACAGCCGCGCGACCTCCGCTTCGACCCCCTGCATGGAATCCTCACCGGACCATGTGTGCGATGGACCCGATCGATTGCCGCGCATACTCGACGAGCTGCGCAATCATGAACGGCCCTGCTACGGATAGGACGACACCCACGCCCACGAGCTTCGCAAGGAACGTCACGCTCGGTTCGTTGACCTGGGTCGACGCCTGGAAGACGCCGACAAGCAGGCCGATGACGAGGGTCGCCATCAGCGCTGGCCCGGCGACCTGAAGCGCGACCAGGAACGCATTTCGAATCGTGTCTATCGTACCGTCGGCGGTCATCGGAAGCTCTGTATCAACGAGCCGACCAGCAGGTTCCAGCCGTCCGCGAGCACGAACAGCAGCAGTTTCAGCGGTAGGCTCACCATCGTGGGAGGGACCATCATCATGCCCATGGACATCAACAACGACGCAACCGTGAGGTCCACCACCAGGAACGGCAGCAGCACCACGACGCCCATCTGGAAGGCAGTCGTCAGCTCGGAGACCACGAACGCCGGAATGGCGATTCGCATCGGAACGTCGTCGGGTGTGTTCGGCAGGGGGGCCTGGGTGGCCTGGTAGAAGAGTTCGAGATCGGATTGTCGCGTTTGCCGCAGCATGAACCTGCGCAGCGGCACCGCCGCCACCTCCGCCGCCTGCACCTCGCTCATCGTGCCGTCCATGGCAGGACGGATCGCTTCGGCGTACATCTCGTTGGTGACCGGAGCCATCGTGAACATCGTCAGGAACATGGCCAGCCCGACAATCACCTGCGTCGGCGGCGTCTGCTGGGTCCCGATTCCTTGACGCACGAACGACAAAACGATGACGATCCGCACGAACGACGTCATCGTCAGCACGATGGCGGGCAACAGCGACAGGAGCGTGAGCAGGGCGAGGATTTTCAGGGAGGGGGAGAGCCCCTGCTGTCCGCCGAGGAGGGAGGTCGCGGCTTCCTCCATGTCAGCGCCTCTTTCTCGCGCGAGCGAGGCCCAGGACCTGGCCTTCGAGGTCGGTCGTGGGAACGCTCCTGCGCTCCGAGGGGGCAGAGGGGGACGTCCGCGCGGCGGTTGCCGGGGCTTCCCGACGGAATGCAGCGTCGGAGTACATGCGGGCTGGCGTGTCCGGCACCAGCAGGGAACGTCTGGGCTCGATCGTCGGCTGCTTGTCGGAAGTCTTTTCCGGGGCGGGGGGCTCCGCAGCGCGACGCGGGCCATCGGGCTCGTCCAGGATCTCACGCAACACCTTGGAGAAAGGACGATCGGCGTCCGTGTTGCCGTTGGCGTCCGTCGCCTGCGGCTTCGTGTCTCCCTTGATCCAGGCCAGTTTCCGCACGCTGGTGTCGCTGACGCCGAGCAGGATCAGGCGGCCGGAAACCGAGGCGAGCACGAGGTGAGACTTGGGGCCAAGCCGGGCCGTCGACACCACCGCAAGCTCCGGCGAGCCGTGCCGCTCGGCTACTTGCGAACGCTTTCGCTTCATGTAGACCGCAGCGCCTCCCAGCGCGCCCACCACCAGCAGCAGCCCGGCCATGCGCAGCGTCGACGGACCTTCCGACCGCGACCCGATCGCCGCCGGCGCCCCTTGGGCGGGTCGTGCGAGCCACTCCTTGGCGCCCGCGTCGGGAGCGACGTCCTGCGCCCGTGCGTGGGACGGCGCCAGAAGCGCGAGCGCGGCACCCAAGAAGATGGCGAGTCGTGTTTTCATGGCGACGCTCCGAGGCGACCGCGGTGCTCGCCGGCGAGCACTTCTACCAGTCGGACGCCGTAGCGGTCACCGACCACCACGGCTTCACCGCGCGCGATGAGCCTGTTGTTGACATAGACGTTGAGCGGGTCGCCCGCAGCGGAGTCCAGCTCGAGCACCGAGCCTGCGCCAAGGCGCAACACTTCGGCGATCTTCATCTTGCGCCGGCCGACCTCGACGGTCACCTCGACGGGGACGTCCATCACGAACGCCAGGCCTTCCATCGAGGCCGAATCCGCGCCGCGCTTGTGCGGGGCGTCTGCTTCGTTTCTGCCTGGCTGGGCCGCGGGGGGCTTGGAGCCGGGTCGTGCGCTCGGATAGTGGGATTCGCTGGTGCTGGTCGGGGAGCTCATGGGTCCTCCTGGCGGAGGACATTCATGCTTCGTGCCGACGCTTGATCTCGACAGCCATCTGGCCGCGGGACGCCATCGGCACCCCTTCGAGCTTCACGTTGCCTGCGATGCGGATGGGAATCAGGTCGTCGACCGCTGTGTCCAGCCGAATGACATCGCCGACCTCGAGGCTCAGCACCTTGCGGAGCGACAGCTTGATTCTGCCAAGCTCGCCGATGAGCTCGATCGGAACCTCGAGCAGCGCATCCGCCATCCGCGGATCCTGCTCGACAGGCTCCTGCCCCTGCACCTTGCGTGCGCCGGAAGCCACGAGTTCCGTGCTCACCGCCACAATCATGGCGGCCGGAACCGACAGCCCTTCCATGTGACAGACGGCGTGGATTACGTCGCCCGTAGCATTGATCTCCTGCCGGCTCGAAGCGTCACGGCCTACGGGGGATACGTTGGCGGCCCCCTCGGCTGCGAGTGCAGACGCCAGGTCCCGCGCCAGCGACGTGGCAACACGGGAGACGAGCGCGCGCTGCGCCGTAGACAGCTCGGCAGGGAGCGCGGCACTCTGCATCAGCGGTGTGCCTCCGAGCGCGCCTTCGAGGATGACCGAGATGGTGCCGGCATCGAGAATGAGCCGGGCCCAGCCGCGGCCGACTTTCGCCTGGAGCTGCACCGTGAAGGTGGGCGGCTCTCCGGCTGCCTCCGAAAGCTGGTCGGCCGACACCAGGCCGGCCGGGGCAGCCGCGATCGCGGTGCGGTACCGGGCGAGAAACGGCAGCGACCGCCTCGCCAGCCGCGCAAAGCGGCCCGCCACGGCGTCCACGACGGCAAGCGAGGCGCGGACCTGGCTGACCGTCCCCGTCAGGTCGACAGGCTGGATGGCCGGTCCCATGCCGCGGGGGGCCGGCCTCGCACTATCTCGGGGCAGCAAGGAGTTCATTGCACCACGAAGTCCGTGAAGAGAACCCGGCTGACGTCCCTTTCGCCCACCGCCTTGGCGATTCGATGATCCAACTCCTTGCGGATCTGCTCGAACTCGTCGGGCTGGGTGACCTTCTCGTACTCGAGCGATCGCATGTACGAGATGGTTGCGTCGCGCGCCCGGGGGATGGCCTGCGCGAGCTCCTTCTCGTGCAGTTCCTTGTTGAGCTCGATGACCAGGCCCAGCTTCAGGTGGTGGAGATCGCCCTGCTTGGACCGCAGGTCGATCACGCACGACTCGATCGTCATGATGCCCGCGGCAGGGGGAACCTCGTCGGCCGGTATCGCGTGGCTCGAGTAGCCGGGCACATGAAGCTTCTGCCCGATCTTCGGCCCGGCGAACACCCCGCCGGCAAACACGCCGACCACCGCCAGCACGGCGACGACGAGGAACGTCTTGCTTCCGCCTTTCTTGGGCTGGGGCGGGCTCGCTGCGCCCTCTTCCTTTTCCTTCTCCGCCACGATGAACCTCGCCGTCCGGTGATCGCTAGCGCTTCAGGTTGACCAGGTCCTGCAGCATCTGGTCCGCCGTCGTGATGGTCTTCGAGTCGGCCTGGAACGCGCGCTGGTGTGCGATCATCCGCACGAACTGCTCGGCCAGATCGACGTTTGACTGCTCGATGGCGCCGCCCGAGATGGAGCCGCGCCCACCGCTGCCGGCCGCGCCGAGCACCGCCGCCCCGCTCCGATCCGTCGCCGTCCACAGGTTCTGTCCCGCGCGATCCAGCCCGTCGTTCGACCTGAACTTCGCGATGGCAAGCTGCCCGACCGGTATCTTCTGGCCGTTCGAATACGTGCCCATCACCATACCCTGACCGTCGACCGAGATCCCCGACAGGTCGCCCGAACCGTAGCCATCCTGGGATTGGCTCGAGACGCTGGAGGGAGAGCCGAACTGGGTCACCCCGTTGAACCCCGCGCCCAAGTCGATGTCGATCGCCTGGCCCTGCACGGCACCGTCGAAGTTCGCCGAGATCGCTTGCGTCACCGACACGCCTTGCAACGAACCGTCAGGATTGAACGCCAACGTCCCGCTGCCAATCTCCGTATTGGTCCCAGGGGTGCCGCCCGTCAGTTCGCCATCGTCGACCACGACGTGGTACTCCCAGTTGTTCGCCGACGTCTTGTTGAAATACACGTCCAGGGAGTGGGGATTGCCCAGGCTGTCGTACACCGTCATCGATGTGGAGAAGTTCGATGTGCTGCCCGGCTGGGTCACGTCGAACGTCATCACGTCGGCGTTTGCATCGAGGTTGGCGGTGATGGTCATCTCGGTCGTGGGGTTGGGTTTCAGCGACGCCGTCGGCACCTGCAGGCTCGACAGCGCGGCGGATAGCTGGCCTCCGCCGAGCGACGCATAGCCTTGCACCTCGAGCCCGCTCGCCGTGACGAGGTATCCGTCACCGTCGAGGCGGAACTGGCCGTCGCGCGTGTAGAACTCTCCCTGCACCCCCGCGACCGCGCCCCGCACCACGAAGAAGCCGTCGCCCGACACAGCCAGGTCCGTCGACACGCCCGTGGCCACCAGCGCCCCCTGGGTGAATAGCTGCTGCACGTCGGCGACCCGCGCGCCGGCGCCAGAGGTACGCAGGCCCGAGCCTACCGTGCGCCCGAGAATGTCCTCGAAGATCGCGCGCTGCGCCTTGAAGCCTACCGTATTGATGTTGGCGATGTTGTCGCCGACGACCCCCAGCGCTTGCCCTTCCGCGCTGATGCCGGAAACGCCAGAGTACATTGCTCTCAGAATGGACATGACTTCCTCCGCTCCTGTCGTCTACGAGCCGTTTCCGGTCGTTTTCGTGGACGCATCCCCTGTTTCCCCGGCCACGCGGATCAAGTCCGACGCCGCCGCCGTAACCCCATTGCTCAGGTGCAGTTCCGGGTACCCCTTGTCGAACGACACCGACACGAGCATGGCCGTCGTTTCTTGCGTCACCGACACGGGATTGCCAGACTCGTTCTTGGCCTCCACCGTTATGCTGTAGTTGCCCTTCGGCAATGGGTTGCCGCCGTCATCCCTGCCGTCCCACCCCACCTGCTGCAGCCCGGCCTTCTGCGCCCCCTGGTCCATCGTCCGCACCACCGTGCCGTGCTCGTCGCGGATCGTCAACTTCACCGACGCCGCGTCCCCATCCAGCGTGTAGCCGACCTGTGTGCCGACACCCTGCCCCGAGAGCGTGACGTTCGACCCCTTGACCGTGACCTCGCGGCCGACGAGCGAGGCTACCGCGGTATTCGCAATCCCGCTTTGCTGGACCGATATCATGGCCAGCCGCGTGTTGGTCTCGATCGCCTGCTCGAGCGCAGAGAACTGCGCGAGCTGCGCCACGAATGCGGTGTTGTCCATCGGGTTGAGCGGATCCTGGTGCGCGAGCTGCGCCGTCAGCAGCTTCAGGAACGTGTCCTTGTCCGCTCCGCGTGTGGACGCGGAGCCCGCGCTCGCCATGCCCATGTCGCCCATCACCCCAGCTACCGCGTCGACCATCTCCGTTCTCCCGTCCACGTCGTCACGCCCTGAAGCTCAATCGCTCCGCGCTGTGATGCTCGTCTTGCTCCGATTCGGCTTCCGTCCGGCCTTCGACCCGGTCCGACATGTCGTCCTCCGGCGAATCCAGGGGACCGGACCTCCTTGCAGCAAACCCGGTGCCGCGGACCGGCCCGCCCACGATCTGGACTCCCGCCACGCTCAACCCGCGTGCCTGGAGCGCTTGCATCAGCTTCGGCCGCTGCGCTTCCAGCTCGGCAGCCATCCACCGATCGTCGAGGTGAACCACGATCCGAAGGCCATGGTCCGCCTGCTCCGCCGTCACGCGCACGGTCCCCGCCCCGTCTTGCCCGATTCGACCCTCGACGACACCATCGCGAACGATGCGAATGGTCTCCCCGAACGCACCCTCGAAGGCCAGGCTCGGCTCGAATCCGCTCGTCAACCGGATGGCGTCGGAGCGCCAACCCGGTGGCGCGGACGTCTGCGTCGCGACCCATGCCTCGACCGCGCGACCCACGACCGGCACCACATGCGCCAGCAGATCGTCCGCTTCGTGGTCCCGCCGTGTCCGGGACGGCTGCCCGGTGCTCGCGACTCGACCTTCCGAATGCGCCGGCTGCGCCGTGTGCCGCTCGCCGGGGCGCGCGTCGCCTGGCATCGGGCGCATCGGGGGGATGTTCCCGTCCGGCTCCGTCCCGCCCCGTACTGGATGCTCTGCCATGCGCCCAGGCGACATCGTCACGACGGCCGCCACCGGACCGACCGCCTGCCCCGCGCCGGCTACGGGACGGTCGGTTCCCACGGCATGTGCGGAGGACCGCTGGGCCGTGTTCGCCGCATCCGCGCCGACCCTCGGGGGTTCCCGTTCCAAGGGCAGCCGTGCGGCGTCCAGCAAGCGTGCGTCCGCGGCAGGAGGGATCTCCACATCGCTCGCACGGGGCGTCTCCTGGTGCGTGGAACCGCCACGGCTCGTCGTCCGCGGCGGCGATGGCGCGGTGCCGGGCGCCTCGGGGCGCTGCCAGATACCGGGTGCGGCCGCGTATGGTCGCCCGTCTTCGGGTCGATGGCGAGCCGCATCGCCTGCGGGGCTGGGAACCGGAAGCGGCGAAAAAACAGGCATGGGTGTCGAGGCGTCCAGGACTTCAGCCGGCGGCGCTTCGACCTCCGGCTTGTGCCCGCGCCGCACGTTTGCCTTGGAAGGCAGAAACCGCTGCTCGCGATTGTCCTGCCCGGCATCTACGAGGGATTCCGGCGCCGTGGGGCGCGCGGGCGGTGTCGGCTCGAAGGATGGATCCCCCGCATGGGGCGACGCGAATGCCGCACGGTCATCGCCGTCGTTCGCGCATGGCATCGTTGCAACCCGGCGCGGCGCATCGCCTCGCGGGGTCGGAGGCGCCGCCTGGCGCGATGGGCGCCCTGGCGGCGAGATCTCCGCCGGACCGGCCGGCAGTACCTGGTAGGACGCGGAAGGAACCGCGAAGAGCGGATTCCATGCGCCGGGCTGGGGCCTGGCTGGCGATGGCCGGTCGGTCTCGCACGAGGTCTTTTCGTTGTACTCGGATGCGGGGCTCAGCCTCTCCAGGCGCGCTTCCGGCTCCGGCGGAGGCGGAGAGGGACAGAGGACGCGGGCACGCGAGACAGCCTCCGGATCGGGCTCGGCTACGGTGCGTTGAGGCTGCTGGACGGTTCGCGGACGCGGAGCCTCGGCCGAGGGGGCATTCTTGTCTGGAATTGCTGGTCTGCTGAAAGGTCGAGCACGCCCTGTATGTCCGACCTCCAGCGCTGGTGGGCAGTCCGGCTTGCGCGCTCCCCGAGGCAGCAGGTCCGCTGGGGCCGGTGGTTGCGCAGCAGTGCGCACGGAGGACGGGCGCGTGCCTTCCTCCCGGTCCATGGTTTCCTGCATGAGCATCAAGAAGAGGGATACGCTGGACTGGGCGTTACCGGCATGACGCGATCGGGGCGCGGCCCGCGTCGGGGCGTGCGCTGCGTCCGGGCGGTTCGAGTGGGCGATGGGTGTTGGTTGAGTTCGTAGCAACGCCATGCTCCTGTTGCGAGCATCACGGACCGGTCGAGCCGGGCTCCAGGCTTGCAGCCGTCATGCCGCCGTGGTGGAGAAACGGGCTGGCGGCGACACCAAGGGGGCGGGGCGGAGCCTCGGTGCGACGTGAGCGCGGCGAATACCAAGGGAGATGATCGGCGTCAGTCGGAGGTGTCGCGCGACGCGGCGGTGTTGGCGGCCACCCATTCGTCCTCGGCTTTTCGTTCGAGACGGGCTTCTTCGAGGCGGCGTGACTCGGCCATGCGATCGAGCAGCGCCTCGATGCGGCGAACGCGGGAGTGTGATTCGCGCACGCTTTCCCTTGCTGTCTGAACGGTGGCGCGGGCCTGCTCGTGGCGCATCGCGGCGTCTTCGCGGAGCTTGCTCAGGTACATTCGCCAAGCCGCATCCTGCTCCCAATCGGCGGCGCGCCACCCTGGCAGGGCGCCGGACCTGGCCTCTCGCGCGCAGGCTTCTCGCTCGATCGCCTGCTGGTACTGCCGTGCCGCCTGTTCCTCGAGCTGCGCCGCGGTGAGCAAGGTGGCAACCCTCCGATCGCGCTCGTGCTCGAGTACCTTGGCGATCTTGTGGAGCTTTCGTTCTGGCGTGGAGCTCATGCGCGTCCTCCGGCGATCTGGGCAGCGAGTTCGGCCATGCGCTGGCGGGTATCCTCGTGGCGGGCGCATTCGTCCACACCCTGCTTGAGCAAGTCGTCAATGATGGGTGCGTACTTGCGCGCGAGGTCGATACGGGGGTCCGAGCCGGGCACGTAGGCGCCGACCTGGATGAGATCCCTGGCCTCGCGGTACGTGGCGAGGATCGCCCGCAGGTCGTTGGCGGCGCGGGTGTGCGCCGGTGGATTGACCATGTCGGCAAGACGCGAGATGCTCTGGAGCACGTCGATGGCTGGATAGTGTCCGCGCTGCGCGAGATCCCGGGACAGGACGACGTGGCCGTCGAGAATGCTCCGGCTTGCATCGGCAATCGGGTCTGACAGGTCGTCGCCCTCGACCAGCACGGTGTAGATGGCAGTGATGACGCCCGATCCTGCGCAAGTCCCTGGCCGTTCGAGCAGGCGAGGCAGGGCCGCGAAGACGGACGGCGGGTAGCCCTTGGTGGCCGGCGGCTCCCCGGAAGCCAGCGCGGTTTCGCGAAGCGCCATGGCGTAGCGGGTGAGCGAGTCCATGACGAGCAGCACGCTCAAGCCCTGGTCACGAAGGTACTCGGCAATCGCGGTCGCGGTTTCGGCGCCGCGCGCGCGGACCACGTGGGGCTGGTCGCTGGTGGCAGCGACCACGACGGATCGTGCGAGCCCTTCCGGTCCCAGCGCGTTGCGTACGAACTCGTTGACCTCACGGCCTCGTTCGCCGATCAACCCGATCACGTTCGCGTCGGCCTGGGAAGAACGACAGATCATGCCGAGCAGGGTGCTCTTGCCCACGCCAGCGCCGGCGAAGATGCCAATCCTCTGACCCTTCGCCAGCGTCAGAAAACCGTCGATGGCCCGCACGCCCGTCGCCAGCGGCTGTTCGATCGGCTTGCGCAGGAAAGGGTTGGGCGGCGGCGACCGGACAGGGACCGTGTCGGTCGGCAAACGCAGCGGCAGGCCATCCATCGGTTTGCCGAAGGCGTCGACGACTCTTCCGAGCAGGGACCGGTCGACATGGACGTACGCGCCGCGGCTTGCGCGGTAGGCCCGGGCGCCGGGGCGGATACCGGTGATGTCCCCCAGCGGGGTTGCGCGGAGACGCCCATTGCGGAAGCCGACGACTTCCACTTCGATGAGCGAGCCATCCTCCGCGAGGATCTCCAAGGTGCTGCCTACGCCTGCCTGCAGGCCGCCGATCTCGACGAGCAGTCCCACGACCTCGAGGACCTCGCCGCTTGGCCGGTCGGCCGGTGCGATTGATACCTTGCGAAAGTATCTGTCCAGAGAGAGGGGCGGAGCCATGGTGCCGACCAGCGTATGCAAGAGACGGGCACAGGAGGCGGGCGGGGGAAGAAGGCGAAAACGGGAACGGACGCGGAGCCATGCACCGGCGCGACGTCAGCCCGGATGGTCGGCCAGAACCCCTCGCATCACGTTGTCCAGACGCTCGTCGATGGACTCGTCCACACGCCCGGCCTGACCCTCCACCACGCACGTGCCAGGCGGAAGATCGGGATCGAAGAGTACCTTGCACCCTTGCGCCACTTCCCCCATGCGCGACAGGAAATCCGCCGTGGTGTCCTCGTCGATGAGGGCGCCGAGCCGGACGACGAGGTTGCCCTTCTCACCCAGGGCTTCGATTCCCTCCCTCGCCAGCTCGAGCAACAGCTCGGGCGAGGTGGTCAGCTCCCGCCGTACGACTTTTTTCGCGATTTTGCCCGCGAGCTGGACGAGCTGAACCTCCAGCTCTGACGCGAGCGCAGCACGCACGGCGCTCAGCTCCTCGATGCTCTGGGCAAGTCGGGCGAGGGTCTCTCGCTGGAGCGCTTGGAGTTCGCGCTGCGCCGCCTTCTCTGCCTCCTGGGCTTCGTCGGGGATGGGGGGCTCGATGCGCGGTTCCGGGGCGGGGGGAGGCGGCGGTGCCGGGACCTGCGCGGCTGCGGGCGGGGGATCCCCGGTTTCGGCCGGAGATGGTTCGGGCTGCGTGTCAGTCTTGTCGTTGGGCGGTGCGGCTGCACGCAGCCACGGAGGTGGGAGGATCTTCGGTACCTGCGTTGCGGTCTTGCGGGAGAATACCGCAGGCGCATTGCCCTGTGCGGCCTTGCGCTCAAACCACACTGTCCTCCTCCTGGCCGAGCGAGATTGCCCCGCCTGCTTCCAGCCGCAGAGCAGCCTCGACGATCTGACGCTGGGCGGCCTCCACTTCGGCAAGCCGCACGGCGCCAAGCGCTTCCAGGTCGTCGCGGATCAGCTCCGCCGCACGCTGCGACATGCACGAGAGCAAGTGCTCTTTCAGCGCCTCGCTCGCCGTCTTGAGCGCGAGCACCAGCACGTCGGACGGCACCTCGGACAGGATGGCCCGAATCGATCGCACATCGACCTTGATCAGATCCTCGAAGGTGAACATCGCCTGGCGGATCTCCGCTGCGATATCGGCGTTCTCCTCGGTGATGCGCGCGAGCATCTCGCCCGAACGCTCCTTGCCCAGGCGGCGGACCAAGGCGGCGGCTCTCGCGATGCCGTCGACCGAGATGGCTGCCTCCGTATCCGACGCAGGCAAGTCGTCGGCGAACGCCGCGGCGACCGTTTCGAGCAGCCCGGCGGGCACCTCGGTCAGGGTGCTCAGGCGCAGCAGCACGGGTGTCTGCGCCTCAGGCGGCAGCAGTTCGAAGACCCGAACGGCGTGGAGCGGCTCGAGCTGGGACAGGATCGCAGCCGCGACCTGCGGGTGCTCGTTGGCGAGGACGGCGGCCACGGTGTCCGACGACGCCTTGGCGATGCGCTCCAGGCCACCGGCCGGGGCGTCGAGGATCTCCTCCGATCTGGACTCGCCAAGAGCGCTGGCCGCCAGGCGGCGCAGGTACGAGATACCCCCATGCGGGACCGCGATGAGGTTCTTTCCGCGCTCCACGAACTCGGCGTACACGTCGTGCAGCGCGGCTGCAGGGACGGAACGCATCAAGGCTGCCACCTCGCGAAGCTTGCGAAGCTCGCTGGCGTCGAACTCGGCGACGATCGGCCCGGCTACCGCTTCGTCGAGCGACAGCAGCATGAGCACGGCTTTTTCGGGTCCGGTGAGCTCCATGGTGAATCAGCTTGGAGGCAATTCCGGGGCCGTTGTCCCGGGCGGCGGGATTGCGGGCGCCGCGTTCAACCACTCCCGCAGAATCACGGCCGCCGTGGCGGGATCGCGCGACGCCAGGTCGACGGCCTGCTCGCGCACACGGGCTGTCTCCTCTTCCGACCTTGCGGGCAACTCCGGCGCTTGTGCCCCTGCCAGCTCCGGCGCCGCCTGCTCGGTCCCCAGGGCAGGCGCCTGCCCTTCCGCGAGCGCGAGATCCTTGGGAACCTTGCGGCGTCGGTTCCAGCGCCAGGCGGCTGCCACCAGCGCCAACGCGCCGACACCACCAGCCCCGGCCAGGTACGGCCACCGCAGCCACTTCGACGGCACCGACGCGGGCGGCGTCTGGGCCGTCGCCAGATCCGCAGGATCGTAGAACCGCACCGACGCGACCTCCACGGCATCGCCCCGGGCTGCGTCATATCCCACGGCTCCTTTCACCAGCGCCGCCAGCCGCGCGACCTCTTCCGGACTGCGGTCGACGTATTCCTGCCCGCCTCCGGCAAGCGGTTTGCGCAGGCCGTCGACCATCACGGCCACGGTCAGGCGCTTGATGTTGCCTGCTGGGGTCATCCGCTTCTCGGTCACCCGGTCGACTTCCCAGTTCGTGGTCCGGCTGTGCTTGATCACCCCCGATCCCTCGACGGCTTCGGTTTCCGCAGCCGGCGCAGGCTGATCGTCCGGCGATTGGGAGTCGGCCGGCGCAGCCGAGGCGACGTCCGGCAGGTTGCTCCGTACGCCCGGGATGCCGGAAGAAGCGGGGCGATCGTCCAGGCTCCCGCCTTCTTTCAGCTCCTGCTGGCTGCGAATCGTGCCCTTCGGATACCGCTCTTCGGTGTGTTCGCTCGTGGACGAGTCGAGCTCCACCCTCACCCGCACATCCACATGACCGCTCCCGACAGCCCGCTCGAGCAACGCGCGAACCCGTGACTCGATGAGCCCCGCCGCTTCCACCTCGCGATCGACCAAAGTTTCTCCCATCATCGAGCCGGGTTGACCGTCGGTCGGTCCGTGCAGCGTGGTGCCGTCCGTGGTGACGAGGGAGATGCGATCCTGGGTCAATCCCGGGACAGCGGACGAAACGAGATGGAGGACGGCCTGGGTTTCTCTCTTCCCGAACGTTCGTTCGGGATGGAGCTGGAGGATGACGGATGCGGAAGCGGGGTCGCGATTGCGCAAGAACAGGCTCCGCTCGGGCAGGGCCAGGTGTACCCTGGCGCTCTTGACGGACGAGATGGTGGAGATCGTGCGTGACAGCTCACCCTCGAGGGCGCGGCGGAGGTTCACCTGCTGCTCGAACTCGGTCGTGCCGAACTTGGTCTTGTCGAACAGCTCGAAGCCGACCCCCGCACCGCGGGGCAGCCCGGCGCCGGCGACCTGAAGGCGCACTTCGTGGACCTTGTCGGCAGGGACCAGGATCGCGCTGCCACCGGCTTCTACCTTGTACGGGACCTTCAATTCGCCCAGCTTGCCGACCACCGCAGCGGCGTCTTCCGTCGACAAGTCCGTGAACAAATAGTCGTACCTCTGCTGGGAGGATACGGCCCACAACGTCGCGACGGCCGCCACCAGCGATGCCGCCACGATGGCGACCGTCATCTTGCGCGCCTTGGACATGCCCGCCCAGGCTGCACGTGCTTTCTCCAGGATCGCCAAGGCTCGTTGCTTCATGTCACACGTTCATGCGCCAGAGCTCGTTGAAGGCGTCCAGCACCTTGCGCCGTACATTCGACAGCAGGCGCAGGTCGATCTCCACCTGCTTGACCGCGATCATCGTCCCGTGCACGTCGTCGCTGCGCCCTTCGGCAAAGGCGACCGCCAACTGATCCGCCTGCTTCGCCCTCGCGTCCGCACGCGCTACCATCTCGCCGAGGGCGTCGACGAACGACGGAACATCCGGCCGCGTCTGGTCCAGAGCCACGCCGCCGTCGCGGAGATTCGGCGGCTGCTCGAGCAGCTCGGTTCGCAGGGCGGAAACCTCGACCGGAGTCATCGCCCAATCCCCGTGGCGGCGCGTGCCATGGCCTTGATCGACTCGATGGCCGCAACGCCGGCTTCATAGGACCGGGATGCACTCATCATGTTCGCCATCTCCTCGACCACGTTGACATTCGGGTACTCGACATAGCCCTGGGCATTTGCATCAGGATGTCCTGGATCGTAAACCATCTGTCCAGGCCGATCATCCTGGCGAATCTCCTTGACTCTCACCTGGGCGACGTTCCGCTCCAGCTCGCTGGCGCGCGAGATGGGCACGGCTTCGAAGACAGGGTCGATTCTCCGATAGGGGCCGCCGTCGGTCCCGCGGGTGGTGCGTGCGTTCGCCAGGTTCGAGGCGATCGTGTTCATGCGCGTGCGCTGCGCATTCAGCCCTGAAGCCGCCACGTCCAATGCGCTGTACAAGCTGATAGCCATCTTCCACCTCAGGTTCCTGCGCCGTCATTCGCCGCCCACGACAGCATCCTGAGCTGCGCCCCTACCAGCGTGGACACCACGTCGTACCGGCTCTGGTTCTGCGCCAGCTTCGCCGCTTCTCTGTCCAGCGATACGAAGTTCCCGTCCTCTCCCGCGCCCGCCGTGCGATCCAGGTAGACGTCCTCGGACGCGATGCGGCTGTCGGCCGTCACCGCCGTGCCTGCGGAGGGACGCGCCAGCGCAAGCTCCATGGCGGCGGCGAACGAGGTCGGGCGGCGCAGATCGCGCGGCACGTAGCCGGGCGTGTCGGCGTGCGCGAGGTTGGTGACGAGCAGGTTCTGCCGGTCGAGGTGGTAGTCGAGCGCAGCGTGCAGCGGTTGGATGGCGGCATACAGGGAGGTCACGACAGGTTCGCAAAGCACTCCCCGTGCCGGGGCGAGGCGAGGGGTCCGAGGTGCAAGCTCCGCCGGGCCACGATGCCGACCCGGACCGACGGACGGCACGCGATCCGGCCGCCGTCGCGCCGAAGGCGAGCGCTCGAGGACGGCCAGGCGCGGCCCCATGCCGTCGAAGCCATGCGGGGCTCTTCGATCGAGAAACGGTCGGCTGGGCCCTCAAGGTTCCGAACGACCGACCGTTCTGCTTCGAAAACCGGTCTTGGCCGATCCGGGGTTCGTCGCACCCAGCGCCCCCCGGTGGCTGGGGTATTCTCAACCCCCCCCGCCGGGATCGGGCGTTCGAACGTTGTTCCCCGTCCTCGCGAACGCCGGGGACAGCGAGTCGCCTGGGGCGATTTTGCCCCAGGGCTATGTCCTCGCCTTCCCGATGGTCACGGCGCCAAGGTTTTGATGGCCTCCGCCAAGTTTCCAACGCATGGACTGTGTCTTGCTAGTTCGCGGTGTGCGCGTTCGAACACGAGTCGTCGCGCCCATTCCGGTGGAGGTTGTCGATGCATCCTGCGTTCGAAGCTGAGCGTGTGTCCTCGGTTTGCCAGGTCGGTTGCGGCAGCGAACCTTCTTCTGAGGAGGATTGCGCCCCTGTCGGGGCGGACGCGCCAACCCCCCGACCGCGAAGCATGACGGGTGTGGTGGGCCGCTCGAATGCGCTGCTTCAGCTCTTCCGGATGGTCGACCGGATATCGGAGAGCACGTGCACCGTGCTGATCACCGGGGAGAGCGGCACCGGCAAGGAGTTGGTGGCCAATGCGGTGCATCGCTCGAGCCGGCGGGCCGATCGTCCGATGGTGGTCGTCAACTGCGGCGCGATCCCGGAGGCGTTGTTGGAGAGCGAGCTGTTCGGCCATGCTCGCGGCGCGTTCACCGGGGCCCACGCTGCGAAGGCTGGCCGTGTCGCCATGGCGCAGGGGGGAACGCTGTTTCTCGACGAGGTCGGGGAGCTCCCCTTGTCGCTGCAGGTCAAGCTGCTTCGTCTTCTCCAGCAGCACGAGTACTCGCCGGTCGGCGACACGCGCACGCTGCACGCCGACGTCCGCATCATCGCGGCGACGAACATCGATCTGGAGCAAGCGGTCGCGAGCGGACTGTTCCGCAAGGACCTGTTCTATCGGCTGAACGTCATTCATCTGCGTGTGCCTGCGTTGCGCGAGAGGCGGGAGGACATTCCCGAACTTGTCGAGCACTTCCTCGCGACGCAGAGCGACCGCACGGGCAGGGTTGGCGTCGATGTCTCACCGCGTGCGCTCGACATGTTGATGTCCTACGCATGGCCCGGCAACGTACGGGAGCTGGAGAACACCATCGAGCGCGCGGTGATTCTCGCGCCGGGCAACCGGATCGAGCCCCAGGATCTGCCGGGGGCGATTCGTGGATTGAAGTCCATTCGGCCCGAAGGGTCGGTGCTGCCCGAAGGTGGGATGGATCTTCGTCGTGCGGTGGAAGCCTACGAGAACGAGCTCATCCGGCAGGCGCTCGACCGGACCGGGTGGAACAAGAACCGCGCGGCGCGTCTGCTGGGGCTCAATCGCACGACGCTGGTGGAGATGCTCAAGCGAAAGCGCCTGACGGCGAACGCGGCCTGACGGTCCGGTCCTTGCAATCAAGTCCGTGGCCCGTTCGTACAACCCCCGAATCGCGAGGTCGATATGATTTCTCTGACGCGCCTGAACGGCGCCACCGTCGCCATCAATCCGGACCTCATCACCTGGATCGACCTCACGCCGGATACGACGGTGTCCTTGTTCGGGGGAGAGAAGATCATCGTGCGGGAGACCCTCGACGAGATCGTCGAAAGGATCGTGGCTTTTCGCCGTCTGGTGGGGCCCATGACGGTCAGCCCGCAGTTCCCGCCGAGCGCCGAAGCGCTGCTCGCGACCGTCCGGCGCACGAATCGCAACTCGGAGCGTCCGAGCGCAAGGCCGGCACCGTCGTCCATACGCCCCGTGTCACCGCACATCATCAATAGGAAGTAGCGCACATGGACAAGGCGACGATTGCAGGGTTGGCACTCGGATTCGGCGGCGTGTTCGTGGGCAACATGCTCGAGGGCGGCAACATCGGGCAGATCATCAATCCGATCGCCGGGCTGATCGTGCTCGGAGGCACCATCGGCGCGACCATGGTGCAGTTCCCCATGTCCACCTTCGTCGCCGCGATCAAGAGCCTCAACAGCGTCCTCAAGGAGCCCGTCGACAACAGCCACGAGCTCGTCGAGGAGATCGTGCGGTATGCTACCATCGCACGCAAGGACGGCATCCTCGCGCTAGAGAGCCTGGCCCCCAAAGCGTCCGACCCGTTTCTGAGCCGTGCGTTGATGATGGCGGTCGACGGCGCGGACTCCACGGCCATGCGCGAGTCCCTCGAGCCGTCGATCGCGCACATGGAGGAAGCGGGCGAGGATCTGGCGAAGGTCTATGAGGCGGCGGGCGGTTTCTCGCCGACGATTGGCATCATCGGCGCGGTGCTCGGGCTCATCCAGGTCATGCAGAACCTGTCCGACATCGCGGCGGTCGGCCACGGCATCGCGTCGGCCTTCGTCGCCACGATCTACGGCGTTGCCTTCGCCAATCTGGTTGCTCTGCCGGTTTCGGGCAAGCTCAAGCTGCGCACGCGCACCCTCATCGCCAGCAAGGAGCTGATCCTCGAAGGTGCGCTCGCGATCCAGCAGGGCATGAACCCGAAGCTGATCCGGGAGCGCTTGACGTCGTTCACGCACGGCAAGGAGAGCGGCGCCAAGGGGGCGGCGGTGGCCGCGGAGCGGGCGCAGGCTGCGGCGTAGGCGGAGGTCGGCTCGTGGCGCGCAAGAACAAGCATGCCGAACACGTCAACAACGAGCGTTGGCTCGTGAGCTACGCGGACTTCATCACGCTGCTCTTCGCCTTCTTCGTCGTCATGTTCTCCGTCTCCCAGGTCGACTCCAAGCGGGTGGGCCGATTCACGCAGTCGTTCACCGAAGCCCTCGATTGGTCCGGCATGCAGGCTGGCGGACAAGGCCTCCTCAACGGTGGAAAGGTGGACTCGAAGCAGAAGCGCACCGCCGTCGGCAACACACGCGCCGCGAGCCGGGCGATCGAGAGCGCCGCCATGTCCGAGGCGCTGCAGAAGCTGCGCGAAACGTTCGAGAAGGAGGCCGCGCAGATCCCCGAGCTCAAGGGCTTGACCGTGATCCGGCTTCGCGGAGAAGTCGTGTTGCGTCTGCCGGAACGCCTGATGTTTGACGTCGGCGACGCCCGGCTCCACGACGATGGGCGCAAGGCGCTTTCCAGCATCGCCGAGGTGCTGGCGTCACGGCCTGTGCGTGTCCGGGTGGAGGGGCACACGGACGCCAAACCCATCAGTACGCCACGCTACCCCTCCAACTGGGAGCTTTCGACTGACCGCGCGGTCGCCGTCGTGCGCTATTTCGTCGAGTCCGGCAAGCTCGAGCCCAGGATGCTTTCCGCTGCGGGCTATGGCGAGTACCATCCGATTGCCGACAACGACACGCCCGAGGGACGCGCCATGAACCGCAGGGTGGACATCATTCTGGTGGCGAGCATGGACGACGGCAACCACGCCGAGGAGCCAATGCCATGACACGGCGGAGCGTCATGGCGGCGACGGTGCTTGTGGTGACCGTGGCCGCGTGGCCGGCGGCGGCGCAGCAGTGGCAGCTCGGTGGGCAGCTCGGTGCCGGCACCGGGCTGGAAGGAGGCGACCCCGGCACGGGTGAAACCAGCTTCCGGCGTGCCCGGACGCGCATCCAGGTCGGTCTGGACGCTCGCGTCGACGAAACACCGGAACTCGGCTACGGCTTCCTCGGATTCGCCGAGGTCGAGCCCCACGTGGGTGTGGGCGCAGAGCTGCGTCTGTCTCGCCGTTTCGGCAGCCGGGCCTCGGGGTTCGTGGGGGGCATCGGCGTGCTTGCGCCGCACACGCTCGTCGGCGGATCATTTGGTATCCAACTGCTCATTCCCGCGGACTCCGACAGCTCCTCGTGGTTTGTCGAACCGGCCTTTGCCGCGTTGCCCCTCGGAACCGATCTGCCGGGCGACAAGGTGCTTTTCTGGGGCATGCTCACGATGGGGATCCATGTGGAACTCTGATGCAACCGGTGCCTGCCTTCTTGCGTTGGCCGTCGCCTCCGCGCTCGCGGTCGTGGGCTGCACGGCCGCGGAGGTGGGAACCTGCCTGCGCCATTCGGACTGCGGCTCGGGCAAGGTCTGCTCCGATGGCACGTGCGTGACGCAATCCCACGCTCCGCCGGCCGATGGGGATGCGTCCTCGATGTCCGACGCGGATGGGGCCGCCATGGAAGCCGGCGACGACGCGGATGGGGCCTCGCAGGCGGAGGCCGCAACGGGCGAAGCCTCGGAGGTCGATACCTTGGAAGCCGGTACCGACGACAGCGATGCTGGGGCGGGCATGGACGCGGACGTCGAGGAGGCGGCCGGGGTCGATGCGCAGGACGATGCTGCGCCAGACGGATCGTAGGGCTGGCACTCGCCGTGCAGGTCTTGCCGGCGACATCATGTTTCGATCTCTCCACATTGCAGCTACGGGAATGATGGCGCAGGAAGCCCTGCTCGACGCGATCTCCAACAACCTCGCGAACTCGAGCACAGCGGGCTACAAGCGGGTGCGAGCCGACTTCCAGGATCTGATCTACCAGAACATCCGCTCGCCGGGGACGCAGAACTCCGCCACCACGGCGTCGCCGACGGGCTATCAGCTCGGCAGCGGCGTGCGGATCGTATCGACGACGCGGAGCTTCGGGCAAGGGCCCCTGCAGACGACGAACAATCCGCTCGACATCGCCATCGAGGGCAACGGTTTTTTCGTCGTACAGCAGCCGGATGGCACGCCTGCCTATACGCGGGCGGGCACGTTTCGGGCGGATGCGCAGGGGCGGATCGTAAACGCCGAGGGGATGCCGCTGGACCCTCCGATCTCGATTCCCGCGGATGCGACGGGTGTGACGATTGGTGCTGACGGGACGGTGAGCGCGACGATGGCGGGGCAGACCACGCCGACTACGCTGGGGCAGATCCAGGTTGCCATCTTCGTGAATCCCGCGGGGCTGCAGACTGTGGGGCACAACCTGCTGGTGGCCACTGCGGCGAGTGGGGATCCTCAGCTCGGCGCTCCGGCGGCGGACGGACGGGGATCGCTTCTGCAAGGTGCGATCGAGCACTCGAACGTGGAAGTAGCCGAGGAGATGGTCGATCTGATTGCCGCGCAACGTGCCTATGAGGTGAACTCGAAGGTCATTGCAGCGGCGGACGAGATGCTTCGCGCGGCGTCGCGCGTGAGGGGGTAGGGCGACGTGCGGAATGGCTGGTGGCTCGCTGCTGTGATGTTTCTCACGCCCGCGGCGGTGCATGCGGAGCCGGTTCGCACCGTGCACGGTCCCCGCATTCTGCTGTCGGATGTCGTGACCGATGCACCCGCGGATCTGGCCGGGCTCGACTTCGGTCCCGCTCCAGCGCCCGGTGCGTCCCGTCTGGTCACGCGCTCCGAGGTCCAATCCCGCCTTCGTCGGCTCGGCCACGACACGTCGGCTCTCTCGATCCCCGAGTCGGTGCGGCTCGTCGGAAGCGGCAAGGAGATCGCACCCACGGAGCTGGCCGCCATGGCGTCGTCCGCCCTTCGCAGCGCCTTGCCTGCCGGCGTTGCCCTGGTTTCGGTGGACCCTGCGCCGCACCCGGTGCTGGTGCCCGAGGGCGCGTCGATCACCGCTGCGCTGGTGCCTCAGCTCCCCCGCCGTACAGGTCGCGCACGGGTCACGGTGACCGTGGAGCTTTCGGCGCAGGGACGTGTCGCGGCCAGGGTTCCGCTCTCCGCCACGGTGGAGGTCGGCGAGCAGGCAGTGCGGCCGGACGTTCCCAAGGGGACGGCGTTGCGGCTGCTCTTGACGCGCGGAGCGATCGTCATCACGGCGCCGGGGGTCGTGCTGTCGGACGCGAACGTCGGGGACACGGTTCGGGCCGTCATCCGGCCGACGGGCAAGACGGTTCGGGCGGTGGTGACATCGGCGCAAGAGGGCAAGGTGGTCGACCCATGAAGCGCGCGCTGGTGATCGGGGTGGCGACGGCCTGGCTGATGACGGCGTGCGGCCCGCCGCACGTGGCGCCGTTTACGCCCAGGCACCGCAAGTTTGCGGACCACGACTATGCCCAGCGGTCACCCGACGCGCGGCCGTCCGACGGATCGCTGTTCAGCGAGTCGACGCCCGGGGTGCTTCAGGATGCGCGCGCGGTGGCGGTAGGGGACATTCTCTTTGTCTCCATCGACGAGAGCACGAATGCGTCCGGGGATGCGAGTACCACGCTCAACAGGGAGGGGAGCATGGACGCGAACGTGACGGCGCTGCTCGGGTTGGTGCCGGCGCTCAAGAAGAGCCATCCGGACATCGATCCGGCGCAGCTCATCTCGATGATGTCGAAGGCGGGGTTTGCGGGCGACGGCAAGACAACGCGCAAGGGCGAGCTCAAGGGCAGCATCGCCGTACGCGTCAGGGAGATGATGCCCAACGGCGATCTGCTGGTGGAAGGCACCAAGGTCGTGATGATCAACAACGAGGAGAACCACCTGTACATCTCGGGCATCGTGCGGTCGAGCGACATCGGTCGCGACAACTCCGTGCTATCTTCGCGCATTGCCGACGCCCAGGTGGAATTCACCGGACGTGGCAATGTGGCGCAGCAGACGCACCGCGGGTGGTTTGCCGAGTTCCTCGACACCGTCAATCCGTTTTGAGGAGGCTTGATGTCATGAGCTCGCGCTGCGGAAAGTGGATCCTCGCCGGCTTGCTGGGCGTGGCGTCGATGGCCGGCGGGCAGGACGCACGGGCGGACCGCGTCGGGGATCTGTGCGACGTGGTCGGTGTGCGCGACAACCAGCTCATCGGCTACGGCGTTGTCTCGGGCTTGAACGGCACGGGGGACGACGTGTCCGCACCGTTTGCGACGCAGTCGCTGCTGGCGTTCATGAAGCGGATGGGTGTGCACATCGACGCTGCGCAGTTTCGCCTTCGGAATGTGGCTGCGGTGGTGGTGACGGCGACGTTGCCGCCGTTTGCACGGTCCGGCGGACGC
>Ga0209018_1000591_pt1 | contig 33190 bp, 26 predicted proteins | sample YNPBryBLVA2012_FD_185814 | JGI IMG/M metagenome (GOLD analysis project Ga0209018, IMG submission 185814) | Anoxygenic and chlorotrophic microbial mat microbial communities from Yellowstone National Park, USA - YNP Bryant BLVA 2012 (SPAdes)... ...
CGAAGGCGATTCGCCATTGTGCAGCCGTCGCGACAATTGCGCTTGGTTCGCAGCGGCTTGCGCGATCTTGCGCGACGGAGCGTGAATAAGATGGGATCAGCTTTCGGGGCAGTATCCGGGCTGTTGTACGTCGAAGATGAGCATGGCGCCAAGCGTCGACTGCTCCGGCTTCGACGACTCGTCGCAGGTGTACATGTTGGCGTATTCGCCCACCAACAGTAGCTGCCAAGGGTACGCGATCTCCTATCACTACTGACGCCGGGGCGCGGCTTCGCGACCAGGGGATGGTGGCTTGCGGATCGACACCAGGCGCTGCTCGGGCCGATCGCACCCCGTTCCCTTGGCACTGGTGCAGGTCGCGCATCCGTCGCTGCAGCGAGGCGCTTTCCATGCGAGCCACATACGGCGAACCAGAAACGCGCTGGCTGCTCCCACGCAAGCGATGACGACGACCCACTGCCAGTCCATCGAGTTCTCCGTGGTCAGGCGAGGAGCCGTCCGACCTGATAGACCAGGACGGCTAGCGAGAACGCAAGCAGGAGGGTGAAGCCTGCCATGAAGGCTGGCCACTTGAACGAGCCGAGTTCCTTGCGGGTCACGCTCAGGGTCGCCACACAGGGCACATAGACCATGACGAAAACCATGAGGGCGAGTGCCACTGGGGGAGTGTAGGAGCGATCGGCGCTGAGGCGTTGGCGCAACGGGGCCGGCGCGTTTGTCGAGGACTCGTCGTCCGGGGTGGTGTCTCCCACGCCGTACACGATGCCCATGGTGGAGATGATGACTTCTTTGGCGGCAATTCCGGAGAAAAGTGCCACATTGAGCTTCCAGTCGAAGCCGGCTGCCATGCTCACGGGCTCGAGGATCCTTCCGAGCCGGCCCGCGAAGCTGCCGCGCGCGGCTTCGATCCGCTTCTCCGCGTCGATCGCCGCCAGGGCGTCCTTGCGTTCCCTCTGGATGAGAGCCCTCGTTTCGTCGGCAATCCCCGGCGCCTCGAGCGCCTGCCGCGCTCGTTCCTGCACCGCGGCAGCTCGAGCGTCGTAGTCCTGCGACCATGTGTCGACCTTGGGGTAGTTCAGCAGCAGCCAGATCACCATCGACGATGCCAAGATGAACGTGCCGGCCTTCTTGACGTAGGACCACGACCGGTGCCACATGTGCTGTGCGATGCCGCGCATCGTGGGGAGCCGATACGGCGGAAGCTCCATCACGAAGGGCGAGTCTTCCCCCCGAAAGAGCGTCTTGCGGAATGCGAAGCCCAGGACGAACGCGAGCAGCCAGCCGAACAGCCACACGCACCAGAACAGCAGGGCCGCGTGCTTCGGAAAGAACGCTGCGCACAGCATCGCAATCACCGGTGTCTTGGCGCCGCACATCATCAGCGGTGCGAGGAGGACCGTGAGAATCCGGTCCTTCGGATTGACCAGCGTACGCGCGCTCATCACGCCAGGCACCGCACAGCCCGTCGACACCATCAATGGGATGAAGCTCCGTCCGTGCAACCCGAACAAGTGCAGGAACTTGTCCATGACGAACGCCGCCCTCGCCATGTACCCGACGTCTTCCAGGAAGGACAAGCCGAGGAACAAGAGCACGACGATGGGGAAGAACGTCAGCACGCCGCCCACGCCCGCGATGATGCCGTTGACCAGGAAGTCCTGCAGGATGCCCGGCGGCAGCAGCGTGGCCGCCAGCTCGCCGAGCCAGGCGAACAGTCGCTCGACCAGCGTCGACAATGGGTTTCCCACGAGGAAGGTCAACGAGTAGACCGCACCCATCACCGCGAAGAAGATCGGTACGCCCAGGTAGCGGTGGAGAATCACCGTGTCCACCGTGTCGGTCGGGTCGCGGGCCCCTGACGGCTCTGGGTCCGTCCTGACTGCCTCGCGCAGCGCGCCGCGTATGTACGCGTAACGTTGCTCGGCGATGACCACCTCCGGATCCTTGCCGAAGTGTTTGCTCACCCAATCCGCGGCCTGCCGCGCCGTGTCCAGCACCAGGTCGGCATGAGCGTGCTCTTGGCGGACCTTGGCCACCGCATCCTGATCGTTCTCGAGCAGCTTGATGGCCGTCCAGTGGAGCCCATAGCGCTCCGAAAAAACGGCGTCCGACCGCAGCGCCTCCACGACCTCGTCGTGGCGATCTTCCAGCTCGGGCCCGTAGTTCAGGTGTCGCTCGGCCGTGTCGACTCGTCGCTGCACGACGTCCAGCACCGCCTGCAACAACGCATCCTTGCCCGTGCCCTTGCTCCCCACGGTCGGGACCATGGGAATGCCGAGCAGCTTGGACAGCAACGGCACGTCGATGTGGATGCCCTTGCGCTCCGCTTCGTCCGCCATGTTCAGCGCGCCCACGACCGGCACGCCCAGCTCTTGGAACTGAAGCAGCAGGTACAGGTTCCGTTCGAGGTTGGTCGAGTCCACCACGTCGATGATGACGTCGGGCTTCTCCTTCAAGACGAAGTCGCGCGTGACGATTTCTTCCAGCGAGTAGGCCGTGAGGCTGTAGGTGCCAGGCAGATCCACGATCTCGAGGCGGTGACCTTGGATGCTCGCGAAGCCGGAGATCTTGTCGACCGTCACGCCGGGGTAGTTGCCGACGTGCTGGGCCTGGCCGGTCAGGGCGTTGAAGAGGCTCGTCTTTCCCGCGTTCGGGTTGCCGGCGAGGGCAACGACAGGGGTGGGCTGGTGGTCAGGCGGGGGCGTGCTACGCATCGCGGCCGGCCACGACGATCTGCCGTGCTTCGTCGGAACGCAGGGCGATCCGGTAGGCGCCAAGCCGGAGATCGAGAGGGCCGCCAAGCATGGCGCGCCGCAGCAGCGTGCCCGTGGCGCCGGAGATGAACCCCATATCCACGAGGCGCTTGCGGATCTCGCCGACGGCCGTGACGTGGGAGATGACAAACGAATCGCCGATACCGAGTTGGTCGAGTGTCATGGGTCCTCGAAGAGGAAGGCGGAACGATGGCCTTCGAAAGAGGATCTATCGCGCGCACCCAGCCGTGTCAAGCGGAATTAGTCTCGGCTAACGATGCGGCGGACCGGTCCGATTCAAGGGTTGTTCGCAGGAAGACCGGCGCGGAGGCTTGCCGTCTCCCGTGCCGCTGGTAGGTTGGGCCGACTTGGCTGAATGGGTCACCATGGCGACGTCTTCGGAAGAACGACAACTGGTCAAGATGTCGGATCTTGCGCGCTTGAGCGGTGTGCCTGCTCCGACGATCAAGCACTACATCCGTGAAGGGTTGCTGCCACCTCCGGCCAGCCGCACCAGCCGCAACATGGCCTGGTACGACCGGGCGGTGGTCCCTCGCATCAAGACCATCAAGGAGCTTCAGCGCACAAGGTTTCTCCCTTTGAAGGTGATCAAGGAGCTGCTCGGCCAGCCGTCGACCAAGCCCGACACGCCGGAGGTGGCGATCCGGGGGGTGCTCGATGGCATGTCGCCCGGAGGAACTCGAACGCGGCGCGAGCTGATCGCGGAGGGCATGCCGGGCACGGAGCTCGATTGGATCCGCGCGATGGGCCTTCTCGACCCGACGGGTGAGGGGGACGAGCAGACATACGCGGGCGACGATCTCGCTTTGGTCGAGACGTTGATCGAAGCGCGGAAGGCTGGGATCACGCGTGAGATGCTTCCGGCATCGATCCTCGAAACGTACAAGCAGGCGGTCGAGCAGCTCGTTCGTGCGGAGGCGGAGCTGTTCAGCGCAGGGGTGGTGCCGCGTGCGGGCGAGGATCTGACGGCTCTGACCGCGGCGGCAACGGTGCTGAGCGAGCGCCTGGTGGTGCTGCTCCGCCGCAAGATGCTGCTGCCAATCATGCGTGCGGTCATCGCCCAGCAGGCCGCACGGCGCTCCCACAATGCCCGTTGCGAGGGATGACTCAGCCTGCGTTGCCAGCGCTCCGGTTGCGGACGCTGGCGGATACCCGGCTGCCCGCGTGACCGACGACCACTTCGGCATCGCCGCTTCCTGACCTGGCCCCGGCGTGCTGGACCCGCGCCAGGCCACGAAGGATCTGGACGCGGCCGACGCTGGACGGCTCGATGAACGCGAGCACTTCGCGCAACACCATGTCGGCTTCGGCCAGCCTGCCGTCGTCCAGCAAGGCGTCGCCAAGCTTGCGTCCGAATGACACCATCGCCTGCTCCGGATCGTCGATACCGCCAGCGGCGATGCCACGTTGAGCCGTCTCGTAGCCCATTTGCAACCATGCCGTCTTGCCCGTCGAATCGCCCAGGCTGGTGGCGCGCTCGGCCGCCTGCTCGATGAGGAACAGCGCCTCGAACCACTGCTCGGCCTCGCGGGCTTGCACGGCGAGCACCTCCAGCGGGGCGTTCCGCGCGGCGAGCAGCACGCCCGCTTTCGCCCGCAATTCCCGTCGCGCCGCGATGGGGGTGACCGACGACGCGACATCTATCAGCAGTGGATGAGTCCAGCGGAGTTCGTTGCCATCCCGGTCGACCATCCCTGCCTGGGCAAGTGCCGAGAGCCCCTTGTCTTGGCCAGCAGGAACCGCGAGCAGCGCGTGGACGTCTTCGAGCCGCACCCGGTCGCCCAGAACCGTCATTGCGTGCAACGCCTTGCGCGCGTCGACCGGGAGGCGCTCCATGCGCCGGGCGATGAGGTCGGAGGTCTCCACGGGCGGGTTTTCGCCGCCTTCGAAGTGGAACCGGATGAGATGTTCGACGTACAGGGGCGTGAAGAGCACCCCTGCTGCGCCCTCGTTCGGCAGGGCGATGTCGCCTCCAAACCCGCTCAGAACACGCTCGACGGTCTTGCGGTCCCAGCCGGCGATCAACTGTTCGCCGGTGGACGCCGGCCAATCGACCTGCGCCTGCAGCGACTTGGTCGCCACCACGAGCGCGCACGTCTGGGGCGGGTCGGCTATCAGGTCCAGCAGGGCGTTGCGGCTGGGGCCGTCGATGCGGTCGATGTCGTCGATCCCCACCACGACCCGGCCTGTCAGCGAACCGGCCGCTGCACGCTGCAAGCCCCACCGCAGGGCGTCACGCAGCGCGGTCCGCGCCTCCGACGGGCTGATGCCCAGGTCGCGCGGGGCAGCCCCACCAAACACGATCTCGAGACCGCGCGAGACCGATGCCGAGGAGGTCCGCGACGTGATGCCGGGCAGGTCGTCGTCGTGCAGGCCGGCCAGGCTGGCCAAGAGCTTGCGAAGCGCCCAGCAGGGCGGCCGAGCCTGCCAGGGGTCGGGCCCCGCCTGTGCGCATGCGTCGCCGGTGGATCGCGCGGAGAGCAGGAATTCCCGCAAGAGCGTGGTCTTTCCCACGCCATGTTCACCGACGACACGCACGGCGTGGAGCCGCGGTTCGGCGCGGAGGCGCAGCTCGTGCAGCTTTTGCAGGTCCGAGGTGTTGGAGGACGCCCGAAGCTGGAGTCGGGTCGTGTGGCGGCCTCGACGGACGCCGCTGACGGGCGCTGCAGTAGTCTGTTCAACCGTGGAAAAGCCGATAGGAGCTGGCGCAGTCGGCGTGACGCGTGTGCCGCAAGCCCCGCAGAAGCGATCCTTCGGCGGCACGGGTGCTCCGCAGCTTGGGCACGGCACGGAGCTCGGCGGAATCGGAATCGTGGGCCGAACGCACTGCCCGACCACGCGCCTGTCGGCATCTTCCAGGGCTTGCCGGAATTCGACCGCAGATGCGTAGCGAGCGGCGGGGTCGGTCGCGATGGCCTTGAGGACCACGGGGACAAACGGCTCGGGCACGGGTCTGCCCCGTCCGATGTCGTCTTGACTCGGCGTGGATGCGATCATCCGCTCGACCACGGCAGCCAGGGCTGTCTCGGCGCGCGAAAGGCGCAATCCAGTCGTCAGTTCGTACAGGATCACGCCGGCCGAGAACAGGTCGGAGCGATGGTCCAGCGTCGCGCCGGCCGCCTGCTCAGGGGACATGTACGCCGGGGTGCCCACGACCTCACGCCGCTTGCAAGCGGAATCCTCGCTGGATCCAGCGGTGATCTGCGCGAGCCCGAAGTCTAGCACTTTGACGAAGTCGGAACCGGTCCGGGTCGGCTCCAACGCGATGTTCGCAGGCTTCAGGTCACGGTGGACCATTCCGATCTCATGTGCTTCGGTCAGTGCCTCCAGCGTTTGACGCATGATATCCACCACGCGCGCCATCGAGAGCAAGCCCTCTTTCTCCACGACCTTCGCGAGCGTTGGACCACGCAGATACTCCATCACGATGAACGGCAAGCCGTCGTCGGTACGACCGAAGTCGATGACGCTTACCACATTGGGGTGGTTGAGGCGGCTGGCCGCATGCGCTTCGTTGACGAACCGGGATGCGGCCAGGGCATCGTGCACCAGGTGCGGGTGAATGACCTTGACCGCCACGGAGCGACCCAGTGCGCGTTGCTCCGCGCGGTATACTCTTCCCATCCCGCCGGTTCCGATCGGCTCCAGCAGAACGTATCCGCCGCATAGAGTCCGCCCGATGAGCGGATCCTCGGATGCCTGGACCGACGGCCGGGCACGTCCGCAATAGGGGCAGAAAGGGAAGCCGGGTTCGGATGCGTGTTGGCAATGAGGGCAGACGCCGAGCATGGTAGCCTGGGAAATACCACGGGGCCTTGCGGCGAGTCATCGCTGATCCGGCGACAAGAACGATCTATTTGCTTGTTCGGACGCTGTTTGGAGCGACGATTCTTGACCCTTGGACGGTGCGAACGGATGCGCGAGAGTTGAGCAAGCGGACGCAGTGGTAGGACGTTTTCAGGAGAGACCGGTCGCATCCGCTGGCCCTTGCGCTCTTGGTAGGCTGCATGTGCTAGGCTCGGCACGCCCATGAGCCAGGTGAACGCCACGGTCCATGCCCCCACGGTCGCAGCCGCCGCTGCGGTCGTGGTCGTCGTTGTCGGTGGTCTGCACTGGGCGGGCGAGTGCGACAGAAACACATCCACGGCGGTGGTGGATGCGTCCGCGACGGTTGCGGAGGAGATGACCCAGCCGCTTCCGGATGAAGCTTCAACATTGAAGCAGGTGGTGCGCCTGGCGGCGGAGCGAGCCCGCGCGTGGCGATCGGATGCGCGCATGACGCGGGTTTACGCCACCGAGGTGGCGAGGGACGGACGCATCGACCGGCGAGCGTCGGTGGTGCAGTGCGTGTTCCTATCACCGGGCGCAACGCAGGCGGGGCCGCCTGTTCTGAACGGATTTCGGTGGATGGCGTCCAACGGTGCGGTCACGGTTTCCGAGATCATGCAGCAACCGGCGCCATCGCTTGCGCGCGGGGAGGAAGAGCTGTGTGATGTGGCTGCGCTCCTGGGAACGGACGCACCGGAGCGGGTGACGGTGGACGTGCAGCTCGCGGCGGCTGCGCCCGCGTCGCCTGCGTGGCAAGCCTTCACGGACCAGCCGGAGAAGTGGTTGCTGGTGGCCGACCCCTACCAGTGCGAGGTGCGGATGCGATCTTCTCGGCGTACCGCTCAAGAATCGGCGAGCGGGGGGCCGGGACCGGCTGCATCGGCGGAGCCCTTCGACGACCGCGCCGCAAGCAACGCGGTCGACCGTACGCTGGCTCGTGCGCCGTGTCCACGGGCCGACGCTGGAGTTGTGGCGACCGTGACGATTCAGTTTGCGCCTGACGGCACGGTCCGGGCGGTCGAGGTCACGCCGGAGCGCATGCAGGTGGAGCCATCGTTGGTCTGCATCGCAGACAGCCTCCGCCAACTCCGGGTTCGGCCCTGGCAAGTCGGCGACGGACGTGTGGTGCGTCGCATACCATTGTAGAAGAGGCGATGATGTCGGAAGCAAAGTCCACGGATGTAGAGTATCCCGAGTTGCTGGCGATCGTGAAGGCTACGCATGGTCAGCCTTTCCGTGTCCTTGGACCCCATCCCAGAGAGGAAGGCGACAAGGGGCGAGTGGTGGTCCGAACGTTCCAGCCCCAGGCATCCCGCGTGTGGGTCGTCGTGGCCGGCGGGGAGGCGGTGCAAGCGGATCGCAAGCTGGCCGAGGGGTTGTTCGAGGCCGAAATCGATGCCGCGTCTGCGTCGTCGTATCGATTGCGCCTCGAGGAGGAGGGGGGCACCCGTGATATCGAGGATCCGTATCGGTTCCCATCGACGTTGAGCGAGTTCGACTTGCACCTCATCCGGGAGGGGACGCACTACCGGCTCTGGGAGAAGATGGGGGCGCACCCGATGGAGATCGACGGCGTGGCCGGGGTTCGCTTTGCTGTGTGGGCGCCGAACGCGAGGCGGGTCAGCGTGGTAGGCGACTTCAACGCATGGGATGGACGGCGGCATCCGATGCGGAACCACGAGGGGCCCGGCTTGTGGGAGATCTTCATCCCCGGCGTGGTGGAGGGGCAGAACTACAAGTACGAGATTGCACCGCGGGCCTGGGATACCATTCTTCTCAAAGCCGATCCGTTCGCGTTCCACACGGAGATGCCGCCCAAGACCGCCTCGCGAGTCTTCAAGCTCGACGGCTTCCCCTGGTCCGACGACGAATGGATGCGGAAGCGTCCGGAGGGCGGCGGTCTGGACCGAGCCATTTCGGTCTACGAGGTGCACCTCGGGTCGTGGATGCATGCGCCCGAGGGAGGGCGGTCTCTTTCCTACCGGGAGGCCGCCGAACGCCTGGCAGACTACGTGACCGAGATGGGATTCACGCACGTAGAACTGCTCCCGATCATGGAGCATCCCTTCTACGGTTCCTGGGGATACCAGCCGGTGAGCTTTTTTGCACCCACGTCCCGGTTCGGTACGCCTCACGACCTGATGGCCTTCATCGACACCTTGCACCGCAGGGGAATCGGAGTGATTCTCGACTGGGTCCCTGCCCACTTCCCAGCCGATGCGCACGGGCTCGAAACCTTCGATGGGACGTGCCTGTACGAGCATGCCGACCCGCGCGAGGGTCGGCATCGGGACTGGAACACGTTGGTGTTCAACTATGGCCGGAGCGAAGTGTGGAATTTCCTGCTGTCGAGCGCTCTGTTCTGGCTGGGGGTCTATCACTTCGACGGTCTGCGTGTGGACGCCGTCGCCTCGATGTTGTATCGCGACTATTCGCGCAAGGACGGCGATTGGATACCGAACAAGTATGGTGGGCGGGAGAATCTGGAGGCCGTCGAGTTCCTCAAGCACATGAACATGCTCGTGCACAAGGAGCACCCCGGCGTGCTGACGATTGCCGAGGAGTCGACGGCGTGGCCGGGGGTATCGCGTCCGGTCTACCTGGGCGGTCTGGGATTCAGCTTGAAGTGGAACATGGGGTGGATGCACGACGTGCTCCAGTACTTCTCCAAGGACCCCATCTTTCGCCACTACCACGCCAACACCCTCACGTTCAGCATGCTCTACGCGTACAGCGAGAACTTCGTGCTCGCCTTCTCTCACGACGAGGTCGTCTACGGCAAGGGGGCGCTGCTTCGCAAGATGCCAGGCGACGACTGGCAGAAGTTTGCGAACGTGCGGTGCCTGCTCGGATACATGTTCGGCCATCCAGGCAAGAAGCACCTGTTCATGGGCATGGAGTTCGGCCAGTGGAACGAGTGGAACCACAATACCCAACTCGACTGGTATCTGCTCGATCGGCCCGAGCATCGGGGCCTGCAGCAGTGGGTGAAGGACCTCAATCGCGTCTACCGCGCCGAGCGGGCCCTTTTCGAGCAGGACTACAAGCCCGAGGGCTTCCGCTGGATCGAGTGCCATGATACCGACAACTCCGTGTACTCGTTCCTGCGCTTCGCGGCGGACCGCGCTGACTTCGTCGTCATGGTCTGCAATTTCACTCCGGTACCGCGCGAAGGCTATCGTATCGGCGTTCCCTCCGCCGGGTGGTATCGGGAGGTGCTCAACAGCGACGCCGGAGTCTACGGTGGCAGCAACATGGGCAACGCGGGAGGTGTGCAGGCGGACCCGGTGCCGTGGCAGGACTTGCCCTGGTCCATCAGCATCACCGTGCCGCCCCTCGCCGCGGTGATGTTCAAACCCCAGCGCTGACGCCACCCTTGCAGGAGCGTAAGTCGTGTTCGACGATCCTCTTCGGACCATCGCCATCGAGAACGTAGAGCCGCAGATCGGCTGCGGTGCATTCCCCATCAAGCGCGAAGTCGGCGACACGGTCGTGGTCGAGGCCGACATCTTCAAGGATGGCCACGACCTGCTCTGCGCCGTGCTGTTGTACCGCAAGGTGGGCGACACCACCTGGTCGGAGACGCCGATGACGTTATTCGACAACGACCGCTGGCGCGGTTCGTTTGTGGTTTCGGACCTGGGACGCTACCAGTATGCCATCGAAGCGTGGCGTGATGAGTACGGATCCTGGGTGCAAGATCTCGTCAAGAAGCACGATGCTGGCGAGGATGTCGAGAGCGACCTGCTCGAAGGCGAGCGAATCGTGGCGCGCACCCGCGACCGGGCGACGGGGCCTGTGCAGACAGACCTCGAGCGGTGGCTCGCGGGTTGGGCGGCGCTCGGGGACCAGCACCGCAGGGTGGTTGCTGCGGCGGAGCCGTCGACGGTGGCGATGATGCGGTCCGTGCCGGACCGGAGCCGAGCCACGCGCTCCGAGGTGGTGCTCGATGTGGTCGTCGACCCGGTGTGGGCGAGGTTTGGCGCGTGGTACGAGATGTTCCCGCGCTCACAGGGCACCGTCCCGGGCCGCAGCGCCACGTTCCGCGACTGCGAACGACGCATCCCCGAGATCCGCGACATGGGATTCGACATCCTGTACTTGCCGCCTATCCACCCGATTGGCATCACGCATCGGAAGGGGCGCAACAACAACCCCATTTGCAGCCCGGGCGACCCTGGCTGTCCCTACGCCATCGGTTCCCCTGCCGGGGGCCACGATGCAATCGACCCCGACCTTGGAACGATCGAAGATTTCGATCGTTTCGTCAACGTGTGCGCCGTCCACGGCATGCGCGTCGCCCTCGACTTCGCCGTCCAGTGCTCACCGGACCACCCCTACGTGCGAGAGCACCCCGAGTGGTTTTTCAAGCGTCCCGACGGGACCATCAAGTACGCGGAAAACCCGCCGAAGAAGTACCAGGACATCTATCCGCTGGACTTCCTGTGCGACGCCTACGAGTCGTTATGGCTGGAGATGAAGCGGGTGGTGGAGTTCTGGATCTCCCATGGGGTTCGCATCTTCCGGGTCGACAATCCGCATACCAAGCCTTTGCCTTTCTGGAAGTGGCTGATCGCGGAGATCAAGCGTAGCCATCCGGATGTCATCTTCTTCGCCGAGGCGTTTACCCGTCCCAAGATGATGAAGGCGCTGGCGAAGGCCGGCTTCTGCCAGTCGTACACGTACTTCACCTGGCGCAACACCAAGCCTGAGATCACGGAGTACCTGACCGAGCTCACGCAAACCGAGATGCGGGAGTATTACCGGCCGAACTTCTTCACCAATACACCGGACATCCTGCCTTTCTTCCTACAAACCGGCGGGCGTCCTGCGTTCCGGATTCGCGCCGTGCTCGCCGCGACGCTCTCTCCATCCTATGGCATCTACAACGGCTTCGAGCTGTGCGAGAATCGAGCCCTGCCAGGACGCGAAGAGTACGCCGATTCCGAGAAGTACGAGTACAAGGTCTGGGACTGGGACCGCCCGGGCCACATCAAGGACCTGCTCCGTACCCTCAACCGCACGCGGAACGCGCACCCTGCCTTGCAGCGCCTCGACAACCTCGTGTTCCACCGTGCCGACCACGACGACATCCTCGTTTATAGCAAGGCGACGTCGGACCGTCGCGATGCGTTGGTGGTGGTGGTCAATCTCAATCCCCACGATACCCGCGAGTCGCTCGTGCATGTCAACCCATGGCACCTGGGGCTTGGCGACGATGAACCCTTCGTGGTGTACGACGTGCTCAGCGGGAACCGATGGACGTGGCGCGGGTGGACCAATTACGTACGCCTGGACCCGCTGGTCGAACCTGCGCACCTGCTGGTCGTCGAGCGTGGCTGACGTCATCTCGTCCGTGCGCGGGCGGCTGCGTGCCAGGTCGACACACGTTCGACCTGGCCGAGGTGTCGGTGGGATAGGCGCCGATCGATCGCTGCACCAGGCCTTGGGTATGCGTTCCGTTGTTTCCATACGTCTGGACGAACTTGCATCTGCCATCCATGCAGGTTTGACGAGCGTTCGAAGCGCTTGTCCGCGCAATACCCATGGCGGGCTCGCAGGCGCATGCTATAGTGCCAGAGTCCTTGGGAGGAAGCTTGCATGACTCGGCGACTCTGCAATTCGTTGTGTGTGACACGTGCCGCCACCCTTTCTCTGGGGGTTGGCTTGATGATTGGCGCATTGGGGTGCGGCGGCGATTCGTTCAGATCTGCGGATGGCACGCCGGACGCGTTGGCGGGTTCGGGCGGCAGCTCCGGTGATGGTGGTTCGGGCGGAGCGTCGGGGACTGGTGGTGAAGGAGGAACGTCGGGCACGGGGGGCAGCGCGGGCATGGGAGGTTCGGGGGGAAGCGGTGGTTCGGTGGGCAGCGGCGGGATGTCCGGCGCGGGAGGAACCGGGACCGAGGAAGGCGGTCTGGCGGATGGCGGTGCGTGCGACCCCACCGAGCCGTTGCCCGATGCGGTGTTTGCGAGCGCGGACGATGGCGATGATGGGATGGGCGACGGTACCGCGTCGCGGCCTGTCCGCTCGGTTGGGAAGGCGATCGCCATCGCGGTCACGACGGGCAGGCGGGTGGTGTTGCTGGACGCCGGGACCTATTCAGAGATGGTCAAGTTGGAGGCGCAACATGGTGGATTGACGGTTTCGGGCGGGTGGCAGAAAGTGGGTGCTGCGTGGCAACGAGACTGTGCGACGAACGCGCGGGACAAGACACTTTTGTCGTCGCCATCGACGACAGGGCTGTCGGTGCAAGGGGTGACGACTACGGTGGTGTTTCGCACGTTGACGGTGCAAGCAGCGGGGGGAGCAGCACCCGCAGCGAACCAGCCGGGCGCGTCGTGCTACGGTGCGATGGTTGTGGACTCGAGTCTGTCGTTGGAGGACGTGGTTGTGAAGGCGTGCCGTGGGGGGCGTGGGGGGGAGGCGAATGCGCCGGTGGCGTCGCAACCACCGGACTGCAGCAACCTGACACCGATGCATTGCGCGAATGGGGCAGACGGAACGCCGGGAAATGCGGGAGCGAGCGCGGCTGAGTCTGGCATGTACGGGCCGACCGGGTACCAGCCGTCGCGCGGTGGCGACGGGACGCCAGGGGGAAATGGACAAAACGGTACGGCAGGCGGTTTCGGCAACACGCAAGAATGCTACGGCAGCGGTTGCTCGGGCGGTGGTGGGGAATGTTCCGACCTCTTCTGTGGCGAACTCATTGGTCTGCACCCCGAAACCAGCCAACCAGGCAAGTGTGGTTGCGGCGGGCGGGGCGGCGCCGGCGGAGCCGGTGGGCCTGGCGGGGGTGGTTCGTTCGGCATCTACGCGGTGGGAAGCAATACTGTCGTGAACCTCGTGGCATCATGGATCGAGGCGGCGGATGGGGGAAACGGTTCGGCGGGGCAGCCGGGTAGCTTTGGATCGCCGGGCGGGCCGGGGGTGGCGGGCGCGCCTGCGACCTGCCCCGGGCCTTGCGTGCCTGTCGACAAAGGGGGAGGGCAATGCAATTGCGAGCAGCCGGCGACCACGAGCATCGCCGGAGGGGCGAAGGGTGGCAATGGCGGCAAGGGGGGCGACGGTGGGCCCGGAGGCGGTGGATCCGGCGGGCCGTCGATCGCGGTGCTGCGATTCGATGGGGCCAAGCTGATTCGGGACAACGGGTCTTCCCTGGTGTTTGGCGAGCCTGGCGAGGGAGGTGATGCCGCGGCGGCGGACGGTGACGGGCGCGAGGTGATGGCGAAGCCATGAAGCCAGGAAGTTTGCGGCAGGCACCGGTGGCATGGAGCACTGGCGCAAGGGGGTAACGGATGTCGTCGCGAGGGCAATCGGATGTTGCCGTGCGACGCCGCTGGCAAGCCGACCGAATTCATACTATCCTGCCCCCATGAAGCCCCAGGTCAGCTACCAAGTATTCCTGGCCCTGGCGACGATTGCCTGGGCCAACGGTACGCTTGCGCCGGAGGAGCGCGAGGGAATCCTCAGCGCCGCCCGGCATGCCGGATATTCGGAGCCCGAGCTGGCGTACTTGTCCAAGCTTATCGAGACCCCCGTTGCCGTTTCCTCGCTGGCTTTGCACCGGTTGAGCGGGCGCGACCGGATCTTCGTGTACGCTGCGGCCGAGTGGGTGGCGCGCGTGGACGGGCACGTGGATCCAAGCGAGGTTGCGGCGCTCCAGGCACTCGGCGACCGCTTGAGGGTGGCCGAGCCGGTGCGGGAGAAAGCGCGTCGCGCGGTGGTCGAGATCGCGAAGCTGCCTGGTGGGAATCGGCCGGACCGTTTCGACCTGGTGAAGCTTCGCGAGTTGCTCGACCAGATCACATGAATCCGCAACGGAAAGACCCTGCGTGGGGCGCTGTCCCTGGCTGACACCGACGTCGCAGGGGACGATCGGATATCGACGCTGCTGATCGAAACGTGAGAAAGGCGCCCCTCACGTCGCATGCAAACTTGGGTGCAAGCCTCTCCGGCTGCCGTAAGGAACTGGTTGGTCTATAGTCGCTCGAACCTGGCGGTGAAATGGCGTAGGGCCGGCGGTTCCCAGACGATCTTCATTCCGCGGATGCTGTTGCGCTCTCGCATCATCTCCTCGGCAGCCTCGAGGACGTAGTCGATGTGGCTCTGGGTGTAGACTCTGCGAGGGATGGCCAGGCGTACGAGTTCCATGGCCGGATAGATGTCGTTACCGTCCTTGTCTTTTTTGCCAAACATCACGGTACCGATCTCGCATCCGCGAATGCCGCCGAACTCGTAGAGGGCGCACGCAAGGGCCTGGCCGGGGAGCTGATTCCGCGGGATGTGGGGCAGCGTCGCGAGGGCATCGATGTAGACGGCATGGCCTCCGGGAGGCTCGACGATAGGGATGCCGCGTTGGACCAGGCCGCGTCCCAGGTACGCCGTGGATGCGATGCGATACTTCAGGTACTCCTCGTCGACGACCTCCTTGAGCCCCTGTGCGATGGCGTCGAGGTCGCGGCCGGCCAAACCGCCGTAGGTCGGAAAGCCTTCCGTCAGAATGAGCAGGTTGCGCAGGCCCTGCACGATCGCATCGTCGTTGGTGGCGATCCACCCGCCGATGTTCGCGAAAGCGTCTTTCTTGGCGCTCATGGTGCAGCCATCGGCGTAGGAGAACATCTCCTGAGCGATCTGCTCGGCGGTCTTGTTGGCGTAACCGGGTTCCCTCAGCTTGATGAACCACGCGTTCTCGGCGAACCGGCAGGCGTCGATGTAGAAAGGAACGCCATAGCGACGTGCGAGGTGGGATATGCCTCGGATGTTCTCCATGCTGACGGGTTGTCCGCCTCCGGTGTTGTTGGTGACAGTGACCATGCACAGGGGCACGCGTTCGCGGGGCGTCTTGCGGAAGAAGTCCTCGAGCCGGTCCAGGTCGATGTTGCCTTTGAACGGGTGCTGACTTCGCGGGTCCAACCCCTCGCGAATCACCAGGTCGAGCGCCTCGGCGCCACGCGCTTCGATGTTCGCGCGTGTGGTGTCGAAGTGGCAGTTGCTGGGAACGACGTCACCCTCCTTGACGGTGGTGGAAAACAGGATCTTTTCTGCGGCACGGCCCTGATGGACCGGGATGACGTGCTTGAACCCCGTGATGTGGCGGACTGCTGCTTCGAACCGGAAGAAGCTCGATGCGCCGGCGTAGGACTCGTCGCCCATCATCATCGCCGACCATTGCATGGAGCTCATGGCCGACGTGCCACTATCCGTCAGCAGGTCGATCATGACGTCTTCCGCGGAGAGGGCGAACAGGTTGTAGCCGGCCTTCTGTAGGGCGGCGACGCGTGTCGGTCGGTCGGTGATCTTGATGGGTTCGAGGCTCTTGATGCGGAACGGCTCGATGATGGTTCTCATGTCGACTCCAGAACTGCCCGAGGCACCGCGTGCGCTGCGGCAGAGGCACGTGCGCGCGTCGAGCGGGCGAGGCAGGGCGACCATACGCGAGGCGCGGTTCCACGCCAAGTCGCTTCTGCCCGCATCCGAGTCGCCCTATGCTGGGGCGTGTGATGCTCGCTCAGCCTCCACACCCATGGGCGGCTGTTGTCCCCATCTTGCTCGCAGCGCTCGCATCGGCATGTGGTGCGGGTGACGGTGGTGGCACGGCGCGCGGTGCGCCGTGGGATGCCGGATGGGAAGCGTGGCCCGACACATGTCGGGATGCTGCGGAACCCGGCGACAGTGCGGCTGATGCGACGGACAGCGTGGCGGACGCGAGCGAGCCCGAGCCGAACGACGGGTGGATCGGCGCGGCGTGCGAGACCGAGTCCGATTGCAAGTACGACGGCGCGACATGCTTGTCGGGCTACCTGGCCGGGATGTGCTCGATGCCGTGCGCGGTGACGTGTCCGGACCCGGCGCACGACGCTCAGGCGGACACGTTCTGCATCGAGGATCCGGCGGCAGCGGGTGCGGGGATCTGCGTTGCCAGGTGTTCGTTCGACTGGTTCGGCGAGGCTGGGTGCAGGGACGGCATGGCATGCAGGTGGCGCGAGCGGATCGGACAATCGTGGGTGGTGCAGGACGTTTGTGTAGCGGACGACGGGTCGACGGCATGCGAGGGCGACGAGGTACGGCAGCCGAATCTGGGCATCGAGGAGCCAGCGGGGCTCGGGGGATGTCCGCCCGGGATGGCGCCGATTCAGTCGAGCGGGGTCTGTATCGACCGATGGGAGGCGCACTTGGTGGAGGTCGGCGCGGGGGGTGACGAGGCGCCGTGGTCACCGTACTTCAATCCTGGCGGGCGGTCGATGAGGGCGGTTTCGGCGCCCGGCGCAGTGCCTCAGGGATACGTCAGCGGCGACCAGGCGGCGGCAGCTTGTGCCCGTGCGGGCAAGCGGCTTTGCACGAGGACCGAATGGGAGCTGGCCTGCATGGGGCCTGACGGGCGCACTTATCCGTACGGCGACGTTCGCGAGTGGGGCATGTGCAACGATCACCGCGACGAGCATCCCGCCATCGAGTACTTCGGGACAAGCGAGGCGTGGATCTGGTCCGAATTGGGCAATGCGTGTCTCAATCAGCTTCACGACTCGCTCGAACGGACGGGCGATCGGTCTGGATGTGTGACGACCGACGGGGTGTTCGATCTGATGGGTAATCTGCACGAATGGGTCGACGACCCGGAGGGGACGTTCAAGGGGGGGTACTACGTGGACACGGTAGTCAACGGAGAAGGGTGCTGGTACACGACGACGGCGCACGCGACGAGTCACTGGGACTACAGTACGGGGTTCCGTTGCTGCGCCGACCTGTAGGGAAGGAGCACGTCGTGCGGGAGAGTCGGGCTTCGATGGTTGTGTAGTGGCTGACAAGGCGTATCCTTGGCGGACCATGTCTTGGCGGTCCAACGGTGTCTGTACATGTCGGCAACGGGAGGGAACATGACGAGCGGGCCAGCGATACGAACGGGTGCCTCGACGGACCCCGATCCGTCGGCGGCGGTGGATGAACTGTACGAGGCGATATACCAGGACAAGGCGTCGCTCGTGGCGTTCTTCTGTTCCCCCGCGTACGAACGAAGCACGCTGGAAGCCAAGGTTCGCGAGCGTTTTGGCACAGGCAACGTCATCGGGTGCACGACGGCGGGGGAGATCGGGGGGCTGGGCTATGTCGAGCGGTCGATCAGCGGATTCAGCTTGGGAGAGGACTTCCGCGTGGTGGTCGAGTGCATGGACGGGCTGCGTGCGTTCGACTTTCCGAGCGGGCAGGCGGTGGGGCGCCGGGCGATGGCTCGTTTGCGGGAGCAGGGTGTGACGCCTTCGAGAGCCAACACGTTCGGGTTCGTGCTGATCGACGGGCTATCGACCCGGGAGGAGAGCGTGGCGAGCTCGCTCTACAGTTCTCTGGGCGACATCTCGATGTTCGGTGGGTCGGCAGGCGACGCGCTGTCGTTCCGCGAGACTCAGATCTACCACGGTGGTGCTTTCCGCAGCGATCGTGCGGTGCTGGCGCTGGTGTCCACGAGGTATCCATTCACGGTCTTCAAGACGCAGCACTTCGTCGAGACCGGGGAGAAGCTGGTGGTGACGGCAGCGGACCCAGAGCGTCGGATTGTGCACGAGCTGAATGGCGCCAAGGCGGTGCGTGAGTACGCCAGCGTGGTGGGCGTTCCGGTCGAAGACCTTGGGCCGTCGGTATTCGCGGCGCATCCGGTCGTGCTGCGAATTGGTGGAAGCTACTTCGTGCGGTCGATCCAGAAGGTGAACGACGACGAGAGCCTGTCGTTCTACTGTGCGATCGACGAAGGCATCGTGTTGACGCTGGCGCGTGGCGAGGACCTGGTGCGGAACCTCGAGCAGACTTTCGAGTCCGTGGCGGCCGAAGTGGGCGAACCGGTGCTGACGATCGGCTGCGACTGCGTGCTGCGCAACTTGGAGGTCGGCCAGCGAGGCCTCCGCGATGCCGTGTCGAGCCTCTTCCGTCGTCACAACGTCGTCGGATTCAGCACCTATGGGGAGCAGTACAACGCGATGCACGTGAACCAGACGTTCACGGGGGTAGCGATAGGGCGGGGCAGGTAGGGGACAAGCATGGCGCGAGAGATGTCGGACGCGGAGCGGGTCGTGGTCTTGGAGCAGCAGCTCGTCAAGGAGCGCAAGATCAACCGCGTGCTGATGAGCAGGGTAGAGCGGAGCATGGACTCGCAGGGCGACGCTTTCTCCTTGTTTCAGACGGCGCTGTCGCTGGACAACCAGCTCAAGGAGCGGACGGCGGCGTTGACGCGGACGCTCATGGATCTCGAGGTTGCCAACCAGGAGCTGGCGTCGGCGAAGACCGCGGCGGAGGCGGCGAACCGGGCGAAGTCCGAGTTTCTCGCCAACATGAGCCACGAGCTGCGGACGCCGCTGAACGCGATCATCGGGTACACGGAGATGTTGATCGACGAGGCTCGGGATTGTGGTGCAGCAGGACTGGTGCCGGACCTGGAGAAGGTGCGTGCCGCAGGGCGCCACCTGCTCGGCTTGATCTCCGATATCCTCGACCTGTCCAAGATCGAGGCCGGCAAGATGGACGTGCACATCGAGCAGTTCGATGTGGCCGCCCTCGTGGCTGACGTGGCGACGGTGATCGAGCCGCTGGCGTCGCGTCGAGCCAACCGCTTCGAAGTCCAATGTGCCGAAGATCTCGGCACCATGCAATCGGACGTGGTCAAGGTACGGCAGGCGCTGCTCAACCTGCTCAGCAACGCCTGCAAGTTTACCGAGCGAGGCGATGTGCTTCTTGCAGTCGAACGTCGGTATTCTGCGGACGGTGACATGGTCGTGTTCCGCGTGACGGACACGGGCATCGGGATGACCCCGGAGCAGATGGCGCGCTTGTTCCGCCCCTTCACCCAGGCCGACGCCTCGAGCACGCGCAAGTACGGTGGTACGGGCCTGGGACTGGCCATCACACGTCACTTCTGTCGCATGCTCGGAGGGGACGTCGTCATGGAGAGTACGGCTGGACGAGGGAGCACGTTTACGGTGACGCTTCCCGCGGGAGGGCCCGTACGCGTGTCCATCTCGCCGGCGTTGCAAACGCCTGCTTCCAGCCGGGAGGCGTCGGCGCCCACCTTGCTGCTGGTGGATGACGACCAGCAGCTTCATGACCTGTTCGACAAGCAGCTCACGGCCGAGGGCTTCCGCGTGGTCCATGCATTTCGAGGCCAGCAAGGTGTCGAGCTGGCTCGCCAGCACAAGCCGGACCTGATCACGCTCGACGTGGTGATGCCGGACCGCGACGGCTGGTCCGTGCTGACGGAGCTGAAGCGTGATCCGGCACTGCGTCACATTCCGGTGATCATGTGCTCGATGCTGAGCGACAGAGACCTGGGATTCGCGCTCGGTGCCGCGGACTACGTATCCAAGCCCTTCGACCTGAAGGAGCTGGTTGAGGTGCTCACACGGCACCGCCGCAAGGACCGCCCCGCGCATGTGCTGGTCGTGGACGACGACGCCGCGACGCGAGACATGTTGCGCCGGACGTTGGAGCGGGACGGTTGGAAGGTATTCGAGGCAGCGAATGGGCGGGAGGCGATCGAAGAGTTGAATCGCTGGACACCGGGGCTGGTGTTGCTGGACCTGATGATGCCGGAACTCGATGGGTTCGGTGTGATCGAGGAGATGATTGCGCACCCGGAGTGGAACCGGATCCCCGTGGTGGTGGTGACGGCCCTCGACCTGAGCCAGGCGGACAGCGAGAGGCTGCGTGGCCGCGTCCTGAAGGTGCTGCAGAAGGGGGCGTATGACAGGGACCAGCTTCTCCAGGTGGTGCGAACGCGGATGCTGGCGCTGCAGTCGTAGGCAAGCCGAGGGAGCATGCCAGCCGCCGTAGGCATCGCAACGCGCATCGACAGGCTTGCCTGTCCCCGGTCGTGCTAGCCTGCGGCTCGTCATGGAACCCATGCGTGTCATGCTGTCTATCCTTCTGCGCGCCGCGGTCGTCGCGGGACTTGCCGTGACGGTCGTGGCTTGTCCGGCTGTCTACCCCGAGGTACGGACTGCGCTTCGTCCCCCGGGCAACGGGCAGGTGCTGGACCCCGCTCCGCCGTCGGACATTCGCTGGCTGCGCTTTCGTGGTGCGGTGATACCGCAGCTCACGCGCGACGGGAGGCGCTGGGGGAACGACCTGTCCAACGGGATGCCTGACCCCTACGCGAAGCTCCTGGTCAACGGCGTGGAGGTCCTGCGCACGACGGTGCAGAAGAGCACGTTGACACCGTCGTGGCCCGATTCGCCGGGCGGCAACTTCCGCGTGAGCGGCGACGACAAGCTCCGCATCGAGCTGTGGGACGCGAAGGTGATCAACGATCAACCCATCGGTATTCGGGACCTCGGGCGCCTGGACAGCGATGTGGATGTTCTTCCGGAGCTCGACATCGAGTGCGAGTCAGGGGCCCGGATACGTCTCGCGATCGAGCCTGCGCACGGGTTGATCGGCTACGGGCTGTCGTACGAGCTGCGCACCTACGACGTGTACGTGACGAAGGTGTACGCGGAATCGCCGGCAGCGAGGGTAGGCTTGAAAGTCGGAGACCGGATTGACTCGCTCGACGGTCGGCTCACGCGAACCCTCGATGATGCGCAGATCCAGAGCATTTTCAATGCGCCTCGGGTTGCGCCGCTGCCGATCGCAGTGCGGCATGAAGACGGTTCGCAGGTGCACGTCTTGATGAAGCAGGGGGCAGTCTACCCGCTGTTTCGAGAGTACGGTCCCATCAAGTAGCCCGACCGATCGCTAACGATGGCGTTGGAGGGGCTTGCACACCCCGCAGGAGCGAATTATATCGTACTACGATATAATGACCACCGGATCCCAACGCGATGGAACCTCCACGACCGCAGACCGCGACCAGCGAGACCTGGAAGGCAAGCTCGACCAGCTCGCCATCCTGATGCGTCGCATGGTGCGGGTCGTCCGGGTGCCGGACGACCATGCGGCGCTGACGCCGACGCAGATGGTGGTGCTGTCGTTGCTCGATGATGGAGCGTTGCGCATCGGTTCGCTGGCTGCGACGATGGGAGCAGCGCAGAATACGGTCAGCGAGGTGGTGGCTCGGCTGAGCCGCAGCGGGCTCGTCCGCAAGACGCCCGACCCGGTGGATGGCAGGGCAGTGCTCGTGGAGCTGACGCCCGCGGGGCGTCTGGCGTTGGAGAGACGCCGAAAGGCGATGCGGGATTACCACAGGAGCGTGCTGAAGGCGTTGTCGCCGAAGGAACGCCACAAGTTCGTGGAAGCGTTCGAAGTGCTGGTGACCATGGCCGAGACGGCTCGCAGGCAGATGAGCAGGCAGACGACCCGACAACGGAGGAACATCCCATGAAAGAATGGAAGCTGGCCAGGCACAAGGGGGCGTGGGCGGCAATCACGGCGGGGGCGACATCGATCGCGGCGCCGGTTTGGGCGCAGCCGGCAAACCCGGGTGTTGCACCGCCGGCTCCGGGGACCGTCGAGGCTCCGGCCCCCCCACCACCGGTGCCCGCGCCGCAGATAGCCGACGCCGGTCAGGTGTCGGCACGCGTCGAGACAGCGCTCGCACCTCGCGCTGGCGGGCTTCGGGCCGACGACGTGGCGCGTCGTGCAGAGATGACGAGCCCCGAGGTCCGCGCCAAGCAGCAGGCCGTTCAGGCTGCCGCCGAGAAGGTTGACCAGGCTGCCCTCCTGTTCATTCCCAAGGTTTCGTTGCTGGCGCGCTATGTCCGCCTGTCGGATATCGGGCCCATGTCGTTCGGATCCGGCGGCTATCTCGTGGGCACGACTTCTCCGGGGCCGGTGACTGTGTTCTGCCCCGCGGCGACACCCAATATCTGTACGGCGAACGCCGCAGGGATCGAACTGTCGTTCCCCACCGTGCTGAACATGTACACGTTGCAGGCCACGATCGGCATCCCGTTGTCGGACTACCTGCTTCGGCTTACGCAGAACCACGTGGCGGCCAGCAAGTCGAAAGAAGCGGCGGAGCTGCAGGAGCGCGCTACCCGATGGAAGGTGCAGAACGACGCGCGAACCGCCTACTACAACTGGATCCGGGCCAAGGGAAGCCTGGTCGTGGCCGACCAGGGCCTCGCCACCGCGCGCGCACACCTCAAGGACGTCAACGCGGCAGTCACGGTCGGAAGCGCGTCGAAGGCAGACTTGCTCCGTGTCGAGTCCCAGGTGGCGTCCACCGAGATGCTGGTCGAGAATACTCGCAACCTGGCGCTTCTCACGGAGGAGCAGCTCCGGGTGATGCTGCACGATCCCCCGGAATCGACCTACGAGATCGGCGAAGACATCAACGCGCCGCTGCCGCCGTTCCCGTCGACGAACCTGCAGGATCTTTTCGGCGAAGCAATGCGTCAGCGGCTTGAAGTACGTGCGCTCGACACCACCGTGCAATCGTTGCGGGAGACAAGGCGCGTATTGGCCGCGGGAAACTACCCACGGCTTGACGCCTTCGCGAACCTGTACCGCCAGAACCCCAACACCCGCTACTTCCCCCAGCAGGAACAGTGGAAAACGACGTGGGATGCGGGCATCCAGCTATCATGGACCATCAATGACACGCTGACGACCGGAAGCCAGACGGCCGAGCTCGACGCGAAGATCATGGAGGTCGAGGCGCAGCGCGCGCAGCTCTTGGATGGAATTCGGCTTCAAGTGACGCAAGCCTACAACGCGCTACGGAATGCACAGAACTCGCGAGACACCACGGAGCGCCAGCTCAAGGCGTCGGAAGAATCCTACCGGGTTCGTCGCGAGCTGTTTCGCGCCGGCCGCGCCACGAGCGCCGAGCTCACCGACGCGGAGATGGACCTGATGAAGTCCCGCTTCGAGGCGCTCAATGCCCGGATCGACTTGCGGGTCGCGCGCGCAAACCTCGACTACGCGCTGGGCCGTCAACCGCAACCACACCGCCCGTAGCGCGCCTGCTCAGGCGCTGCTGCCCATTCCGCAGAGCCGCTCGAGCTCCGTGACCGCTTCGTCGAGCAAGTCGACGATGGGATGAGACCATCCCGTCCGAAGCGCCTGAACGCACGACCGCAGGTACCAACACTGCTTCTCCTTGGGCGCGTTGTAGGCTTGCCAGGCGTCGTCGCCGCGATCGCGCACGGCCCGCACGAGGGCTGCCGTGTTGTGGAGCTTGTCAGCGGCGGTGACCAGGCGCACGTCCGAACTCTCGGACGAGAGGCGCCGCAGGAACGCGCGCTTGCGTTCCTCCCACGGAGGCTTCGGCTTGGACCGGCAATCCGAACAGCCCAGTACGACGTGCGCGACGCGCCAGCCGAATCGGTCGACGATCTCCTCGACTGTGATGCGATGGGGCTGGTCCTCGATCGCGTCGTGCAGCAAGGCGGCGATCATGAGATCCTCGTCGCCGCCGAACTCGCCAACCATGGCGGATACGGCCATCAGGTGGGTGAGGTACGGGACGCCGTTGCCCTTGCGCCGCTGGTCTCCGTGGATCTTGGCGGTCAAGGAAAACGCCGACGCGAGCCGACTGGGGTCAATCATGGCAGTACCAAGCTATCACGGTCCCACAGCTTCTGCCGTGCCGTGAAGCGACCCGCGCAGCGGCCTGCTCGGAACTTGGCCCGACACCATGCGATCTGGCATGGGGCGGAGCGATGTTGCAAGGGGTGCGCGCCAGCCAGAAACCCACCATGCCCGCGCCTGCTCCCGCGGGCTCCACCATCCTGCCGCCGTCGGGACAATCTCGTTTGTCGTCAGCCCGGGGGCCTGTCGTCAGCTCCCTCGAGGAGTACCTGCTCGCTTTGATGGACACCGGACCGGGATCTGGCGTGCAGGAAGCGAACGTCATCGGCGAAACCGTTCTGACCGTGGTGGATGACTTGCTGTGGACGCTGCCGGCCAAAGCGGGCTGAGGTGGCCTGCGACCATCGCTTGAGGGCTCATCGTTTCGAGTGGCCCGGTGGACCCAGGTCGCGGCGCATGGTTCCTGCGCTCGTCGCATGGCACGCGCGGCAGCCATGGCGGAACCGGGTGCCCGTGTGTGCGCGCTGACACACGCCTCGACGCGGTGCCAGACGCGCTGGCCGTTGCCGGCTTCCTTGCAATGCGAGCAGATGGGCAGCAAGCCTTCAGTTGCCGCACCCGAAGCAGCACGTCCTCCAGCTCTCCTACGCACGCCGCGAGGCCGGTTTGCAGCTCGATCATACGCGGAGCCACCCGGAACCAGGCCCGCAGCTCCGCCGCGCTGAATGACCGATGACGCCGTGGTCTTCGTCGGCATCGAACCCCTCCACCATCTTTCCCCGCTGCCCGCGGCTGGTGACGAGGATGATGCACAAGCGCTCCCCGCCGGAACGCGACCGGACCTCACGGCAGCCGTCGACGCCATCGACTTCGGGCACGAGCCACTCGAGGACGGCGAGCGACGGCTGGGGGCCTAGCGCCCGCCCATGCAGAGGACGACGTCGTTCCCCCATTGGATGAGCAACGTCTCGACCGGGCGCCGCGCAATGAGATCATCCTCGTCGACTCGTATCCTCATCCGCCACCATACCTGAGCGATGTCGAACGCGTGTTGCCGAACAGATGCCCGTCCACGGGTTGGCGTCCGGCAAAACCAGCCTCCGGCGTGTGGAAGTAGGCGCAGCGTTTCTCGCCCAGCTTCCAGCACAGAAGCACTTCCACCTCGCCGTCTCGCAGGCTCCAGAAGTCCACGAGACCCTGGTCGACTCCCTTCACCTCGCCACCGAGCGCCTCGACGGAAGCGATTTCTCCGAGGATGGCCGCATACAGTCCCTGCGCCTGTTCGACCGCGATGCGCGCATGATCCGGCACGTTGACATGCTTCTTTCCGGCGAGCACGTCGTGATCGACCCGCAGCCCGGCTCCTGCCAGCGTTCGTACCGTGCGGGCCAGAAGCCCGTGTAGCTGCACTGCGCGCGTCATGATGGCCGTCAATTGGGGAATCAAGTCGTCGACCTGGTCCAGCGTGAAGTATCGTCGAGCCATGAGGGCATCCTTTTGCCGAGGGCGCGATTCGTCAACCGACAAGACAGCCACCACGCATGACCGAGGACGGCCACAACCTTGATTCCTGCGGTGCCCTGCCGTCCCAGCAACGCCGGCCGTGGGGCCGGAATCGGTGGTGAGCACAGTCGGTCCGCATCGGCTCGAAGTGACCAGCCTGCCAGCCTTCGGGCGCCTGATTGCGGGCGCAAGGCGTCCGGACAGAACGTGGAACACGACAGCGATCGTCCTGCAGCTCCCCCCGTTCGCGGAACCCGATGCTCAACCGCGCGGCCCTGGCCTTGGATGTCTCGACGAAGGCGAGGCTTGGAGCTCACTTCGGAAGTTGTTCTCGAAGCGCTTCTCAAGCGCATCGAGGTAGCCAGGTTCGGTGAACACCTGACTGCCGATCGCATCGACCAGACGATCGACCTGAGGGTTGGACTGGTGTTCAGCGTGCTCGAAGGCCGTCTGCACCGGTTGCGGATTCTTCCTGCTGCCGCCCTTGTTGCGGATGAGGCTTGCGAGGGCTGCCGCAGCGTCCGCCAGCGCAGACCTGCTCGCGGTGAACACTCGGCGAAAGACCTGGTTGACGGGGCGCGTGTCGGTCTGCTGGCAGGTGGTGCGGATGGCCCTGTTGAGTGCGAGGAGCGTGTCTGTTCCTACATCGAGCGATGCCCGGTCGACGAGGCCGGAGGCGAGCGCATGACGCACGAGCAATCCTTCGTGAAGCACGGCGGAGGCGGAGTCGACGCAGTCCTTGACGGCGAGCACAAAGAAGATCTTTCGGAAGATCTTCTTGACCGGGTAAAGGACGATGCCGACGAAGCAGCCGACGAGGCGATTGGACTTCTCGGTCTGCAGGAGGGCCGCCAGGTGGACGGGGGTGAGTTCGAGCTGGAAGGCGGCGAACAGACTCGTGAGGAGCCGTTTGCGGACGAAATCGAGGGCGATGTCGTCGATGAACGGCAGCGGGATGAGCGGGCACAGTCCAGCAAGCACGGCGAAGAAGATGCTTCGGCGTGTGCCGATCGAATCCTGGTCGGTGGCGTTGTCGCGTGCGGTCATCGCAGCGAATCCGGCAGTCGCTCGAACAGGTCGGCGAGCTCGCGAAGCCGCGTCGCCGCGGCAGCGTGGGGTTGCTCGGTAAGGCGGAAGGACCAGTTGGCACCAACGAGCCCGGGCACGTTCATGCGAGCGTCGCTCCCCAACCCTAGTACATCCTGCACCGGCACGATCACGGTGTGCGCAGCGGTCTGGTAGGCGGCGCGGATCATGGACCAGTGGATGGTGGCACCGCTGGTGCCGAGGTACGCTTGCACGAGCCGACGCGAGGCTTGCGGCAACGAGTCGAACCACCCGACGGTCGTGTCGTTGTCGTGCGTGCCGGTATACACGACACTGTTGGGAACGCAGCGGTGCGGTGCATGGGCGCGACGCTCGCCGGGGGTGAAGCCGAACTGCAGGACGAACATGCCTGGAAGGCCGTGCCGGTCGCGCAAGGCCAGGACGTCATCGGTGATCAGGCCGAGGTCTTCGGCGACGAACGGCAGGCCATTGAATTCGGCGCGGAGCGTGTGGAAGAGGTCGTCGCCTGGGCCCTTGACCCACGTACCGTACCGCGCCGTGGGATGGTCGGCGGGCACTTCCCAGGCTGCCTCGAATCCGCGAAAGTGGTCCAGCCGCACGATGTCTGCCTGACCGAGCGCATGCCGCAGACGCTGGATCCACCAAGCATAGCCGGTCTCCGCGTGCCGCGGCCAATCGTACAAGGGATTGCCCCAGAGTTGGCCGTCCGCGGCGAAGTAGTCGGGAGGTACACCGGCCACGACGTGCGGAACGAGGTTGTCGTCGAGCTTGAACAGCCTCGGATTGGCCCATACGGCGTCGCTGTCGTACGCGACGAAGATGGGCATGTCGCCCAGGATCGAGATGCCCATGCTGTTCGCATAGTGCCGGAGGGCGGTCCACTGGTCGTGGAAGAAGAACTGGATGACGTTCGTCAAGGCGATGCGCTCTGCGAGCTCGTTGCGGAGGCGGTTCAGCGCAAGCGGGGTGCGACGCTTGATGTCTTCATCCCATTGGTGGATGGACTTGCCTTCGTGGAGACTCTTGGCGATGGAAAACAGGGCCCAGTCCTCGAGCCAGTATCGCTGCTCGTGACAGAACTGCTCGAAGGCGTGCTTGCGCTCGGGCGACGCCGACGTGAGGAAGCGATGCGCGGCGCGCTGGAGCAGGGGAACCTTGTGGCTGACCACGGCGCCGAAGTCGACCCGGTCGGTGGAAGGAGGGCTGGAGGACAGGTCGGCGGGATCGACGAGGTGCTGGGCGGCGAGATCGTCGAGGTCGATGAGCAGCGGGTTGCCTGCGAAAGAACTCAGCGCAGAGTAGGGCGAGTCACCATAACCGGTGGGGCCAAGGGGCAGGACTTGCCAGACGCTCTGACCCGCGGAATGTAAGAAGTCCACGAATCCGCGCGCGTATGCGCCGAGGGTTCCGATGCCGTGGGGACCTGGGAGTGAGGTGGGGTGCAGCAGGATGCCGCAGGTTCGAGTGTCAAGAAGCGCCATGTCGTTCCGTGCGTGCCGCGCAAGCCCGGCACCATGCCAGGATTCGCGAGCCGAGCGTGTACGCTTTTCGACAGTCGTCGCCAAGGGACAATTTTTCGTCGTCGCGCTTGCGCGTCGGCTATCCTTGCCTGACGTGGCTGACGTGGCCGAGGAGGAGGTTCGAACTGTCATGATCAGACGGTGGGCGACTGGAGGGATCGTTGTGCTGGCGGTGCTGCCGTTGGCGATTTCGGGATGCTGCAAGCGCAAGACGAACAACACCGGGAACGATCCGCCCTACACACCGCCGCCCGTGGAGACACAGCCACCGGAGCCGACGGCGTCGAAGGTGAGATTCAACCGGGTGCCGCTGCAGGTGTCCATCCCGGCGGGTTGGAACCAGACGCAGAATACGGCGGCATGGCTGGTGTACCGACCGGACGAAGGCGGCGCGTTGGTGGCGATGTCGGGGGAAAAGAACTGCGACTTGGTCGTGGATCGGTTCGCCAGTGCGCTGCGGGAGCTGGGGCTCACCAACGTGGTGTGGAAGTCGCCACAGCACACGTTCATCAACGGGCAGCGGGCCAAGGTTGCGGAAGGCACCGCGATCGAGGCGAACCAGCTTTCGTACGTGAAGTATTCCCTCACCTACGCCGCAGGCAACCAGGGCTGCCTCATCACGCTCTACAACGTGTGGCAGAGCAAGGCAGGCAACTTCCGCGCGGTGGCCGACCAGATCATCATGTCGGTCGAACCACAGTAGCCCCCATGCGCATTCACTGGATCGCCGTGGCGGTCATCGGCGCCTCGTCCACCTCTGCAACCGCTTGCTCGAAGAAGGCCGAGGTTCCCAAGGCCGAAACCGTGCAACTCAGCAAGGTGCCGCTCGACGTGCAGCTTCCACCAGGCTGGGCACAGTCGCAGAACACACCGGACTGGATCGTGTACCGGCCACCGGGGCAAGGAGCGTTCGTGGCGATGTCCGGGGAGCGGAGCTGCACGCTGGTGGAGAAGCGTCTGTACAGCGCGCTGATGGAGCTCGGGCTGGACCAGGTGATGTGGCAGAGTGCGCCGCGCCCCACCACGATTCAGGGCTTGCGTGCGACGGTCGCCGAGGGAACGGCGATGAACGCGACGCGACCAACGAGGCTCAAGTACTCGGTGGTTCGGGCGGACGGCAACATGGGGTGCCTGGTGACGCTGGTGGCATACTGGCAGAGCAACGAGTTGGAGGCCGGACCCGTGGCCGACCGCATCATTCGGTCGGTCACGCCTCGGCCATGAGCCGAAGGTAAGGCGGGAACGTCCGCGCAGGGAGCCCTCAGTCGCTCCCATCAGTTGGGCCGCGACGAGGGCGGCGCGGATGTGGAAGCGTCCGCACGGCGTGCTGCGGAAGCATCGTCCGGGCGATCGAGCAGCTTGCGGATGGTGCGAGCGAGCGAAGCTTTTTCCAGCGGTTTGGGCAAGAAAGCCCGGCCCGGTGCGGTGATGCCTGAGGTCATTCCGCCAGGGGGCGGATAACCCGAGACGACCAACACGGGCAGGTCGGACCGGATCCGCCCAACACGTTCGGCAAGAACGGTTCCCGTGACTCGGGGCATGGTCTGGTCGGTGATCACCAGATCGAAGCGCTTCGGGTTGTCGGCGATGGCCGCGAGCGCCAGGTCCGGGTCGGTGAACTTCGTGACCCTGTAGCCGAGGGGTTGAAGCAACCGCGCCGTGGATGCGGCAACCGGCTCCTTGTCGTCGACGATGAGGATGCTCTCTGTGCCGCCGGGCGCGCTCTTGTCCCGGGTGGTGTCCGAGAGCAGATCGAACTCGGCGACGGGCAGGTACACGCGGAACGTGGACCCGACAGAGGGTTCGCTCTCGACGGTGATGGTTCCGGCATGCTCATGGACGATGCGCAAGGCCGTGGCGAGTCCGAGACCTGTGCCCTGATCCGCGCTCTTGGTGGTGAAGAATGGATCGAAGATTTTGGCGAGCACGTCGGGTGCCATGCCGCAGCCGGAGTCGCTGACCGTCAGGCAGGCGTGAGGGCCAGGCTTGAGCGGGGCGTTGCTCTCCGCGAAGACGGCGTCGATGGGCAGGCGGCCAACGCTGATGCGGAGCACACCGCCCCGATCCTGCATCGCGTGGTATGCGTTGGTCGCGAGGTTCATCACGACCTGCTGGAGTTGGGTGGGGTCCGCAAACACGACACAAGGCTTGCGTGCGGGTACGAAGTCGATGTGGATGGTCGACGGCAAGGATGCCTGGAGCAAGCTGATGGTTTCGGCGACGACGGCGGACAGGTTGATGTTCTTTTTCTGCGGCTCCTTGCGTCGGGCAAAGAACAGGAGCTGGCGCACGATCTCGCGGGCACGGCCGGACGCACGGAGTATCTCTTCGAGGTCGTTGTGCAGCGGGCTGCCCTCGGGCAGGTCTTCGTTGGCGGCGGTCGCGAAGCCCACGATGGCCGCGAGGATGTTGTTGAAGTCGTGAGCGATGCCTCCCGCCAGGGTGCCGATGGCTTCCATCTTCTGGGAATGCCGAAGCTCTTCGGTTCGTCGGACGACTTCCGCTTGCAGCTCGTCTCGCGAGGCGCGCAACAGTTCCGCCGTGCGCTTGTCTTCGGTGATGTCGCGCAGGAGAACGACCTCACCCAGGTCAAGCCCTCCATGCGTGTTTCTGGACCGAGCCACGGTGACATACCTCGTGTTGCCGCCCCGCCCGATCTGGATCTCGGTCGTCCCATTGCTGCTGTCGCCGTCGCCTTCGGGAAGATAGTCGGACAGGCGCTTGCCCTCCGCTTCGTAGGTCATGCCGAGGATGCGGCGTGCCGCGGAGTTCGACCGGGTGATACGCCCGGATGGATCGAGCAGCACCACGCCGTCGCGCAGATCCTCGAAGAGCCGTTCGGTGGCCTGCGCGATGGAAACAGAGAGGAAGTCGTGGCGTGTGACCGCGAGATACAGGAAGGGGCAAATCAGGAAGACGCCAAAGGACCCGAGTTCGGGGAAGCCCGCCCATCTGGGTAGGACCGGGATGATGGCGTTGGTGACCAGACCGAAGGCGAGCGCAACGCCTGCCCCGATGAGCAGCAGGGTGATGGACTTGCGAGCTGCCGGGCGCGGCGTCGCCGGGATGGCACGCGCAAGCGTGACCAGGGCGAAGACGCCTGTGACGACAGGGATCAGTGCGATTGCGGAGTGCAGCGGCCCGCGCAACGCGGCGATGCCCCAGGCGTGACGGGAGAAGCCCTCGATGGCGAGGTCGGTGAACAGGTAGACCGCAGTGCCCGCGGCCGCGCTGGCAGCCAGGGTCCAGTAAATCGCGTCACGCCGGCGTTTGAGCAACAGGTAGACGAAGCGGACGAACCAGAAGGTGATCGAGATCCAGAAGACCGCGGCGACCCTCTTCAGCAAGACCTCGTGTCCGACCGAAACAGGGAGCACCGAGATGAACCCCGTCGTCGCCCACCCGAGCGCCGCGACCAGGAACACGCGGAACGAGGCGTTGACCGGATCACGTCGTGCCCTGCCATAGAGCAGCCCCAGAATGAACACGTATCCCAGGAGTGCAGACCCGTGGAGCACCGCGTACAGGTTCATGTCGCGTCGAACAAATCACGCTATCGCGTTGACAGGTTCGCGTCCATGCTTGTTGATGGGGAGCGCCTGGCTGCATTCGGTCCAACTCGGTCCGGTCCCCCGTCCCGCGTGCTGCCGGGGAAGCCCCTGCAAGCCGGCAACTGTCCCCTGCGCGCGCACGCCCACGGCGACGGTAGGCGTCCGATCCATCGGCAGCTTCGCGCATCAAGAACCGCGCAACCCCCGATCTTGCTGACGGGAACACGCCTGCTCCCCGGTCACCACGACGTGCACCGCTCAATCGGTCCGAGCAGCGTGGGCTCGTCGGGAGCCCGGTCCGGCTGCATGCACCCGTTGTCGCCTTTGCCCTCGGGCGCCGGTGCCTGTCTCGGAGCAACACCATGGGCAAGAAACGAGACATGCTCCCCATGCCCGTGGCCGAGTTCGACAACGGACCGAGCACGTCCATGAAAGCCATCGAGCAGATCCAGGCCGAGCTGCCGGGGCAGCGAGTCGCCGGCGGACAGGGGCTTCGCGTCCACCCCGAGCAGGTCGAGGTCGGTCTGCTCCGCGACCGGCGCCAGCGCGCCGCCCAGCTCGGTTCCCGACCGAGGCGCCCGACCGGCTCAGCGCCCAGGTCGACGTCACCATGCTGGTGCTGACCAGCGAGACCCGTTGGGTGATGCTGGAGGCGTATGGTATCGCCAAGTCGGACGCGCGAACCGACGCGACACGCCGCGCAAAGTTCGCCCCGGCCTTCAAGTTCCTCACAAAGATTGAGCCGGTGTGGGCGAACACGCGCAAGAAGCGTCAGGACGAGAGAGACTCCGAATCGGCGCATCCCCTAACCGGCTCGACCCACGACGCCGGGGTCGACCCAGCCTTGCAGCCTCCCGACCCAGGGCCGCTGGCTCCCGACCCAGGACCGCAGCCTCCCGACCCAGGCGTCCTGCCCTCGATACCGAGGGGTTCTGCCTCGCGACCGAGGAGTCCTACCCTCGAGACCGAGGAATCCTGCCTCCCGAGGCAGCAGTCTTGGGTGGTGCCCGAGCGTTGCTGCCGTCCGGTCGGGCCATGAGCCGTTCAAGGGCTGCTCGGCTGGCAGGCGGGCAGCGCCGACGGGTGGGAGGCGGCGGCCGCCATTTTTCGGTGGCGCCCCGCCACTTCGTGGTTTCTCCCGACGAATAGTGCGAAGACTAGGGCGCATCAGCCGGGGTTCCGGGTGGCGGCCGCCACCAGAAGCCCCCGGCAACTGCCCGAAAATCCGTGTGGTCGGACTGGTACAGAAGGTGCCTGATGGTGGGGCGCCGGTGCGAGTGCGCATAGCGCCGGCTCGTTGTTTGACAGGATGGACACGGGACGGTTGGGATTGTCCAGGCGGCTTGGCTTCGGCCGGGGCGTCGTGGGTAACGTGGCGGGTTTTGACCTAACAAAAAGGTGCCACGCGCGGTCGTTGGGCGCACGTCTGTCGGGTTCGGTGGCGACGAGCGGCCGGCCCGGCAGACGAAGCGCGATAGGCTGGTGGTCGGCG
>Ga0209018_1000593_pt1 | contig 33007 bp, 30 predicted proteins | sample YNPBryBLVA2012_FD_185814 | JGI IMG/M metagenome (GOLD analysis project Ga0209018, IMG submission 185814) | Anoxygenic and chlorotrophic microbial mat microbial communities from Yellowstone National Park, USA - YNP Bryant BLVA 2012 (SPAdes)... ...
ACGTTCTTCAATCCAGCCGGCATCGTTACCCAACCATCCGGCGTGATCCTGAACACCAACCTCATCTGGCAGAAGAACTGCTTCAGGCGCGCTGACAGCGACGGCAACCCGGCGCGGTTTACCAACGGTGGCTCCTACGAATACGGCAGCGAGGTCTGCAACACCGACAGCGCGACGCCCTATCCCAATCCCCAGGTCGCCGGTGTCTATCGTGTCGCTCCCAGGTTCGCCTTGGGCCTCGCGGTGCTCGGTCCAAGCACGCGAGGCAAGTTCGACTATCCGCTCCTGACCCGAGGCCGGTACGTCGCCCTCAATCGGGACACAGACCTCCCTTCGCCCGGCCGCTACCTTCTTGGGGCCGACGACCTGTTCCTCGTCTGGCCCCAGGTTGCCATCAGCTACCAGGTCACGCCCGAGCTCAGCATCGGCGCTTCCTTCATCTGGGGTGTCGCGAGGTTCAAGTTCACAGCCATCTCCGCAGGCGGGCTCGTCAAGGGCAACGTCTATGACAATCAGCCCGTCGACGCTTTCGAAGACGACTTCCGCGCCGACCTCGATGTCCACGACTGGTTTGTGCCGGGATTCACGGTCGGAACGCTCTATCAGGCAACCTCGAACATCGACGTGGGCGCCTGGTACATGTGGTCGGATGACGTCAAGGCCACGGGTGACTCGGTCGTCACCGGCCCTGTCTACTCGGACCCCGACACGATCGCCGGCCCTGGCGAGCAGGCCCGCACCGACGTCACCGGAAACAAGGCCAAGCTGACCGCACCGTGGCCCATGCAGGCGCGTGTTGGTGTGAGGTTCCACATGCCCCGCGGCTCTGCGAACACGCCACCAAGCGTGCGCGATCCCATCGCCGACGATATCTTCGACGTCGAGTTCGATGCCACCTGGGCCAATAACTCACACTTCAAGGATCTCTCCGTCACCTTCCCGGCCGGGATCTCCATCAACGTGCCTGGCCTCAACGGTGCGGCCACCTTGCCCGAAGACGCGAGCATTCCACACCACTGGAAGGACGCATTCGGCTTCCGTCTCGGTGGTGACTACGTGGTGCTGCCCAACCAGCTCGCCGTGCGAGCCGGCGGTTTCTTCCAGACCGAGGCCCAGGATCCCAAGTATCTGCACCTCGATTACGTGCCGTCGCAGATGATCGGCGTGGATGCTGGGCTGACGGTTCGGATCGCCGGCAAACTCGACCTGATGGCCGCCTACGGGCACGTCTTCTACCAAGGACTCGACAACCACGGCCAGGGTGAGATCAAGGCATTGTGTGGCATGGCTGACTGCGGCACGCCTGCCACGCCCGCGTCCTCTCCGTTCCGGACCCCCCAGTCCGTCAACAGCGGGTCCAACCGCTCTGTCCTCAACGTCGCTTCGATCGGTGTCGGCTTCTCCTTCTGAGTCTTGTCTCCAGCTTTCGTCCGCGTCCCACGCTGCGCCGTCGCACGCTGTCCGCTTCTGCGCTATAACCCCTCGCGATCACGTGCCGATCACCGCCGTTGCCAGCGATCCGGAGGTCGATGTCGTCGTCATTGGCGGCGGTGTCAATGGCACAGGCGTCGCGCGTGACCTCGCTCTCCGAAGCTTGCGTGTCACACTCATCGAACGTCACGACCTGGCGTTCGGCGCCAGCGGCAATTCCAGCGGGATGATCCATGGCGGCGTGCGCTACCTCACGTCGAACCCGAAGGTCACACGGCTGTCGTGCCTGGATTCTGGCTACATCCAGCGTATCGCACCGCACCTGCTGTTCCGCATCCCCTTCCTCGTGCCGGTCGACCGCGCCCTCGGCTCGAGCATCTTCCTCGATCTCGTCGACGCTTTCTTCGGCGCCTATGACCGTTTTCAGCCGCTCAAGCGCGGAAAACCGCACACGCGCCTCACGCCTGCACAGGTCCGCACCATCGAGCCTGGGATCACGGGCGACATCTCCGGAGCGGTCACGTTCGACGAGTGGGGAATCGACGGTGCCCGGTTGTGCCTTGCCAATGCGTTGGACGCGCACGAGCACGGCGCCAGCATTCTGGTTCACACGACGGTCGAGAGGATCTTGCGCAGGGACGATGGCGCCGTGCAAGGGGTGATCTGGCGCGACCGGCTCACGGGGGCATCAGGAACGATCCGGTGCCGTGTGGTGGTGAGCGCGTCGGGCGCCTGGGCGCCCATCACCGCCAGCCTCGCGTCGATCGACCCGATCCACGCCCGCGTGCGCCCAGGCAAGGGCGTCCACGTCGTGTTCGACAGGCGTCTGTCCAACTACGCGATCGCAACCTATGCGATCGATGGGCGTCAGGTGTTCCTCGAACCGTGGGAGAACGTCACCGTGCTGGGGACCACGGACACCGACTTCTACGGCGACCTGGACGACGTGTCCGCAACGAGCGACGAGGTTCGGTATCTCGTCCAGGGGCTCGCGAAGATGATGCCGTCGCTTCGGCAGGCGAGGATGATCGGCACCTACGCGGGCGTTCGTCCTACGCTCTATGCCTATGGGCCGATCACGAACAAACTGTCTCGCGAACACCAGATCATCGACCACGCGCAGCACGGGGCCGATGGCCTGTACTCGATGATCGGCGGGAAGCTGGCGAGCTACCGCATCTTCGCCGAGGAAATGTCCGACGTCGTGGCGCGGCGGCTCGGTTGTGACAGACCCTGCACCACGCATGTCGTTCCGCTCCCGGGCGGCGACCGGGCGGTCGACGTGTCCGACCTCGCGACAGCGTGTGGGATCGACCTCGTGAGTGCGCGACGGCTTGCGTATCGTCATGGTTCCCGGTCCATCGAAGTCGGCGAACTGATCCGCGGTACCAGGCGTGGCGCCGACGTGGTCTGTACGTGCGAAGCCGTCACAGACGCCGAGATCCGCCATGTCGTTCGAAAGGAGTTTGTTCGCACGGTCGACGACGTCGCGCGTCGCACCCGCCTCGGATTGGGGCCGTGCGGAGGAATGCGCTGCGCTGTCCGTTGCGGGATGGTGCTGGCGGACGAGCTTCGAATGGATCCGCGCGAGGGGTTGGCGATGGCGATGCGATTCACGCATCGTCAGGCGCGTGCCCGCGCCGTCTGCCTCGGGCCGACACAGGCGCGCCAGGAAGCGCTGGCGATCGCTGCATTCCGCGCACACCTCGGCCTGGGATCCTGGGAGCCATGGTGATGGCCCCCAGGATCGTCGTGGTCGGCTGCGGTGTGGCGGGAACGGCCGCCGCTTGGTCCGCTGCCCGTACCGGTGCCAGCGTCACCGTCGTCGGCGACTTCGACGGCGCCTCGCGCTTCATGTCCGGTGCGCTCGATTTCCGGACGTGGGAAGCCGACGATCCTCAGCGCGAGGTCGCTGAAGATGTCCGCGCTTTCTGCGATGCGATTGGCATGTGGCGGATCGGCGACCGGTCGGCCTGTGTGGCGACGCCTTGGGGAATTGTCCGGCCTGCGCGAGGGCGCGACCGCGCCATCCTCGACCTCGCAGCCTCGGCGGTTCGTCGGATCGCGGTGGTGCGTGCGGATCGGCCTGACTGGAACGCCGACCTGCTCGCGGCAGCGTGGAGTGAAGACCCGTGGTGTCGAAACCGATCGATGCGATTCGAAGCTGTCTCGGTCGACCTCGTCGACGGCGACCACGAACGCTGGATGCCTGACGCGGAGCTGGCTGCCTTGCTCGACGACGACGGTCGATGCCGCGAGGTTGCTCGGCGCCTGCGTGATCGCACCGGAGGATTCGACGCAGTATTGACAGGCCCCTGGCTCGGTATCGACACCGACGCCTCCACCGTGATCTCGCGGGAAGCGTCAAGGGCCGTCGGTGAAGCGCTGTCCTTGCTGGCGTCGTCGGCAGGCCTGCGGTTCGCGCGTGCGAGAGATCGCTTGCTGTCTGCAATCGGCGTGACGGTCTTGCGGGGCACGGTAGCCGAAGTGATCACCTCGGGGCGCGGGATCATCGTGCGCTTGCAGGCGGAACGGGACACGATCGAGTGTGATGCGGTCGTGTTGGCGACGGGAGGATTGGCCGGTGGCGGTATCGTGTACGACCCCTCCGAGATGGACGTAGCGCGCGAGGTGCCTGGGGCGCCGCGCGATCCGTTCGCTTCGAGTGCGCGAACGGAGGCTGCGCTCGCGTTCGAAGGACATCCTGTCTCCATCGTTGGCTCCATGTTCGGGCTCGACCTCGCTCGTCTGACGTGGCCGAACGGCGCGCATGAATCATGGGCGCTTGATACCCTGTGCTACATCACGCGCGACCACGCTTGCGTCGACCGTGGCGGACGCGTGCTGCACGGCGTGTGGGCCGCCGGACAGGCCGCGTCACCCTGCGCGATGGGCGTGCTTGGGGCCGTCGAGAGCGGTGTGCTGGCCGGGCGATCGGCGGCCAAGTCGTGTTCGGACCCGGTCAGGGATCGGTGCGCCTGGACTTCGTGAGCACGCCGCGGACGATCTGATACGCGATCGAGAGCACCAGGTCTCGGCCCTGGGTCGGGTCGCGCGGTACATCGCGGTCGATCATCGGATCCTGTTGCATGGCGGCCCCTGCATCACGCGCTTCCGTTCCAATCGTGCCTGCGTCGCTGCCGGGCATCTCAGGCGCCGGCAGGTGCCCTTCGATATCCCGTTCGCGCATCACGGCAGCGCCCGTGCCTGCTCCTGCGATGGATCCTACCTGCACGTCGGGAACGATGCCCTGCGCCTGGATCGACCGCCCGTGTGGCGTGAAGTACAGCATCGTGGTGAGCTTCAGCCCGGCACCATCGGGGAGCTCCACGATGCTCTGCACGGATCCTTTGCCGAACGTCGTCGTTCCCACGATCACGCCCCGTTTCTGGTCTTGCACTGCACCTGCCACCAGCTCTGCCGCGCTTGCCGTGTACTCGTTGACGATCACTGCCAAAGGCAACTTCGATGCGGCGCCACCTGAGTGCGAGCGGACTTCCTCCATCACGCGCCCGCGCGCGCGCGTTGTGTAGATCGTCCCCTGGTCCAATAGCTCGTCGGCTATCGCGGCGGCTTCGTTGACCAGGCCGCCAGGGTTCGTCCGCAGGTCCAGCACGACCCCGCCGAGCGGTGCGTCGCTCGCTGTTCGCAGCGCCGCCATGGCCCGGACGAACTCGTCGTGCGTCCCACGCTGGAACTGCTTGACCCTCACGTACGCCACGTCGCCGTCGAGCCTCGTGGCCTTCACGCTATCCACGTGAATCTTCGCGCGCGTCAGCACCACATCGATGGTTCGGTCCACCCCCGCCCGCTGCAGTGTCACGCGCACGGTCGTGCCCGGTGCGCCGCGCATCTTGCGCACGACGCGTTCGAGCGATTGTCCTCGTGTCGGCCAACCGTCGATCGCGATGATCCGGTCGCCGGGCTTCACGCCGGCGCGCTCCGCGGGCGACCCCTCGATCGGGGCGATCACGGTGATGACGTCGTGACGCGCGTCGACTTCCACGCCGACACCGACGAACGAGCCTTCCGTCTCGTTCTGGAAGTCTCGGAAATCGCTGGGTGGAAGGTAGGCCGAATGCGGGTCGAGCTCTGCGACCATGCCCTTGACGGCGCCCTCCAGGATCCGTTGCCGGTCGACGGGCTCCACGTAGTGGTTCTCGATGAGTACCAGCACGCGGGCGAGCTGCGACACGGCGGCGTAGGGACTCTGATTCGAGGACACGGCGGCAGTTCGGGATGCGACGAGCGCGACGCCCACCGCGAGGGACACCGTCAACGCGAGGGCGGGCCACCGTCGACGGAAACCTGCGCCCTGGGAGGTCGAAACAGGCGGGAACATGGCGTCAGACTACGCGAATCCGCGATTGATGCACGGGGCCTTTGATCTTCGCCGCATCAAGCGGTAGGTTAGGTCGCCGCCGATGTGGCGGCTGCCCCGAAAAACGCGATGGAGGTCCCCGTGGCGATGGGAGACAAGGAAAACGTCACCAAGGTGGCCAACGACTCCAGCAAGACAGACAAGCGAAAGCAGAGCCTGTACTTTCCGGAGTCCATGCTGACCGAAATCAAGGAAGAGGCTGCGAGGCTCGACCGGTCCCTGTCGTGGATCGTCCAGCGCGCGTGGAAGATCGCGCGCCCGGAGCTGAGGAAGCTGCCCAGCGTCAATGACATCACCGACGACGACAAGAACGCGGACGAAGGATGATGAGCGCGCCGCAGCCATAGGGCCTCCCGGCATCGGCGGCTCCCTGGCGCAGTCCCGTTCGCCTACCGTACCGGGCAGCTTGAACGAGCGAAAACGCCACGTGGGAAGCCCATGGACTTGAGCACGATCGTGTCGTGGCTGGACGCGTATGGCTGGAGCCACGAGGTGGTGGACCCCACGACGATCCAGATTTTTCGCAAGCCAGGCCACCCGCCCAACTTCTTCCTGCGCCTCACGGATCATTGGATCCTGCTCGCCATCATCCCCGTGCTCGATCCCGGAGCGCACGTTCCCAGAGACCTGTCGCGGCGCCTCCTCGCCGTCAATCGCGACATGCGCCTCGCCAAGTTTGGCTACGACGAGGACGGCGATGTGTCGCTGTCCGCGGAACTGCCCACTGAGTCGCTCCAAGCTTCCGAGCTGTGCGATGCAGTGGAGCGTATCGCGCGCTACGTCGACCACTACCGCGCGTATCTGGTCGCTCCTGCACCAGTCTGATCGCTACAGTTGCTCAATCACCACGCGGCGGTTCTTCCGGTAGATGACAGCGCCCTCCTCGCCGAGACATCCCCAGCAGGTGCTCCATGTGATCCGCCTGCGAACCCACCCGTTGAATGCAAGCACGACTGGTCCGGCGTTCTGCTTGAGCACGAAGCTCGACGCGATCCGGTAGCGATCGCCCGGCAGTTTGTAGAACGCCGCGATGAACGACGATCCAGACGACCCCTTGGCGGCGAACACCAACAGCTCTTCGCCCAGGTCGGGGCTCCACATCAAGGGGCTGGTCGTCATGATCGCTCCGCTCTTTCCCCCGTCACCCCGTTCGGTCACCACATTCACGTCGTCCGGATCCTTGAAGAACGAGACCTCGCCCAGCGACGCGAGCTGAGGCACCGTCTTGATCATGGCGGTGACTTGCTCCGGATCGAGTTGAACCTTCCTAAACGCGGGAAGCGCGCTCGGGCGCTTGAGCACCGCAGCGTTCGGCGGACCGATGCAGCAACGAAACCCGATGTCTCCGCTCTGCGCTCCCGGATCTGCAGGCTCGCGGCGCGCACAGCGGTGGTCGATGTCCGCCGCCCCGGCCCGTGCTCCGCGGAGCACGCCCAGCGTTCGCTCGCCCTCTGCGGCGCCTTCCACGATGCTCGACGTCCACTCGCGCAGCACCAGACCCATCGCGAGGACGTCGAACCCGGTCGCACAGTCGTTCGGGTGCTTTGCACATGCAGGATCCCAGCTTGCTCCGGTCGGATACTTGTCGTCATCAGGTCCCTTGCACGCACGCTCCCACTCTGCCTCGGTGCACAGGCGTTCCCCGCGCTCGGCACACAGGGACTGCGCTTGCTCGCGTGTCACGCCCGTGCGCGGTGGCTGAGCCGGATCGTTTGGATACGGCAGCCGGTCGATCGAGTACTCGCCGAGATCGAACTGTTCGAGCGGCGGCTCGAGCCCGGGGTCGCGTCCGACATCGCCCGGTGTGCTGCCGGCGGTGAGCTTGCCTGCCGCAATCTTCACTTTCTGCGACGCGGCAGGCTTGGTCTTTGGCGGACGGTGAGATGGGGGTGGCCCCTGGTCCTCTTGCGCAGCGGACATCACCGAGGTCGATGAGGCGCGGATGCGGTCCGCCTCTCCGGCTCCGTTCGAGCCTGACAGAGGCTTGTTGCACGACACCATCTGCAGTGCCGCGATCAGGATCGCTGGGACCAGGGCATATGATCTCGTGTGCACATCTCGCCCATGCAACGTCGAGCCACCGACGTCAAACCGTAGAAGCGGCGCGACGCGGTACCAAGTTGCGCCGTGGTGCACTAGCATCCCCCGCATGACCGACCCGATGGCAGCGCAGATGGCACAGCTCTTGGACGGCAGCGATCTGGAAGAACTGCGCGAGATCGTAGCCCGGTGGATATCCGACGCGCCGTCCGACGGGACGCGCGAGCACTATCGGCGGTTCGGAGAGAAGCTGATCGAGCTAAAGCAGCACTTTGCCCGGCTTCCCGTCCAGCCAACGCGCGAAGAACTGGAGGCCGCGCTCACGATGATGTTGAAGATGGCAGCCGCCACGGGCAGCCAGCGTTGACACGCTGCTCCTGCAACAGCGAGAACGCTAACCTCGACGACGTCGCATCATGAGTGCCGCGCCGAACCCGATCACGGGAATCCACCAGGCGTCCGATGAACCGTGTGGCCCGCCCGCGATCGACATGGCGCAGGTCGACGCCGTGCTGGTGTTGTCATAGGTCATGGGGTTGCGGAAGCACGCGCCCCACTGCGCGGAGCACGTGGTGTTGTCCGGGCACACCGGGTTCGCCGGATCGCACACCGGCGTGCAATAGTTGCCGTTGCTGTCGGAGGCGCAGACCGTGCCGGGCGCGCAATCGGCCGGCCCCGCACAGGTCTTGGCCTTGAAGCAGACGTTATGCTGCGTGACGCATTCCCAACCCATCGGGCACATGTTGTCCGTGCATTCTGGCGCGCAGTAGAGCCCGCCGAAGTCGTTGACACACACCAGCCCGCCCTCGCACGAGTTGTTCGGGCCACATGGCGCACCAGGGGTCACCTCGGGGCTGCCGCCAGAGCCGCCGTCGCCTGCTGTCCCGCCTCCCATGCCGCCCATGGCGCCGCCCGCGCCGCCGGTCGCACCGCCCGACCCGCCGGTCTGTCCGGCACTTCCGCCTGTCGAGCCGCCCGACCCGCCGGTGTGCCCACCGCTTCCGCCTGTCGAGCCGCCCGACCCGCCGGTGTTCCCACCGCTTCCGCCGGTCGATCCACCCGACCCACCGGTTCCACCGCTTCCGCCAGTGCCACCGCTTCCGCCGGTTCCACCGCTGCCTCCTGAACCGTACACCGTTCCGTCTTCGCCCGTGTACGACGTGTTCGCTGCCGCGGCGGCCTGGTCGAACAACCACCTGAACACGTCGGTGCGCGTCCAGACGTTCTCGTCCGCATAGCAGTCGTAGCCTCGCGACGTCACGCCGATGACGGCGTTCGAGTTGGAAATCGCAGGCCCTCCGGAGTCTCCGGAACAGATCGACTCCGTGCCCATGAAGTCGCATCCGTCGCTCGCGCCCTGGCATCCGGTGCCCTGAAGCAGGCCGAGCACCTTCACGTTCTTGCGGTAGTAGCGCGTGCCGCTGGAGTTGGGATCGTTGGGGTTCGTCAGCCCGTAGCCGATCGCGGTGAACAGTTCGTTCTGGTACGGACCATGGGCCACTCGTACCTTGAGCGGCGGGATGGTGTTCACGTTCCACGCGAGCTGGATGATCGCCAGGTCGTGCCCGCACAGGTTCTTGCTGTTGTCGTGGAATACCGCCTTGCCCTGGCCGATTGGCGGCTCGCTGTTGAGGTCTGGTGTCACGCCCCTGAAGATGTAGAGCTGGTTCGCCGGGCTGTCTGAGATGACATCGTTGTAGCAGTCCACCGTTTCGGTGGTCGACGACACACAGTGCCGGGCGGTGAGGACGAGGTTTCTCGAGATCAGCGTGCCCGTGCACGCGCCGCCGAACGCGTTATTGTACACGAACACGACTGCGTCGTTGGTTGTGCCCGTATCCTTGGTTCCGTTCACGATGGGGTCGAATGATTGGCCTACCGCGTCGAGCGGCGGCGCCTCATGGCCCGACGTGCATGCTGCCACCCCCAAGATCCCGAATGTCGCGACGGCAGTTCGAAAGATGAGTTTTCGCATGGTGGAAGATTAGCGTCCGCGCTTTGCCTGTGCCATTCGATCTACGGTCGTCGACCCCAAAATGTGCCTTCGCCAGCGTGTGGTTTTTGATCCGATCGTCGGATTGCCGCCCGCTTGTGCTCGTCGACGTCCGGTCCCCCTGTGCACGCGTGAAGCGGGTATCGACCCAGCGCGATGGCATCTTCGATTCGGCCTTGCTTCCGCCCGCCGGTGTGGTTCTGAGCCTGCCTCTCGCTGCTTTCGATCCGCACCACTCATCGCGTTCTCCACGCAGGCTGCTCGCACCGAACGAGCGTCGCCTTGCCAGGCCCAGGTGTCCTGCGTTCGGCCCGCACTGCCACGTTGCTCACCTCCGCGACGACACGGGCGCCGCCCGGTGGCGCGGTGGTCGCCGGTGCCGTGTCTCGTGCAGGGTGCAAGGGCGGGTCCGCACGTAGCTGTGTGCTGCGGTCATCGCAGGCGGCGGCCGACGACACGATGCCGTTCGAGGTGGCATGTAACCCCACGGGCGGCCGGCAGAATCCCGCGCGAGCTATCGGCTGTTCAGTGAGCCCCGGCCCAGTTGGAGGCGACGCCGATGTCGACGATGAGCGGTACGCGAAGATCGATCACCCCTTGCATGGTGTCGCGGATTCGAGCCGTTGCCTCGTCTACCCGATCCGCAGGCACCTCGAAAACGAGCTCGTCATGTACGGTCAGGATCATCCGTGCACCTGGTACGACGGGGTCGCGCAGACGCACCATGGCAAGTTTGAGGATGTCCGCGGCGCTACCTTGAATCGGCGTGTTGCCTGCGATGCGTTCCGCCTGGGCGCGTAGCTGCGGGTTGGCACTGCGCAGGTCGGGCAAGTGCCTCGGACGGTTGAGCAGCGTGGTCACCATCTGCGTCTGTCGTGCTTGCCGGAGTGTCTCCTCCATGAAGGTCCGCACGCCTTCATACCGCTCGAAGTAGGTGCTGATGAACTTCGCAGCTTCCTCCCGCGGAATGCCGAGCCGTTTGCCGAGCGCTACCTCGCCCATCCCGTAGATCACGCCGAAGTTGATCGTCTTCGCATGCCGTCGTTGATCCGACGTAACCTGCTCGCGGTCGACGCCGAAGAGCTGCATGGCCGTGCGCAGATGCACGTCGTCTCCATCGCGGAATGCCGTGACGAGGCCGTGGTCGTTGGACAGGTGAGCGAGCACGCGCAATTCGATCTGGGAGTAGTCTGCGCTGACGATGAGATAACCGTCAGGGGCGATGAACGCCTCGCGGATCGCGCGGCCGAGGTCGGTGCGCACCGGGATGTTCTGGAGGTTCGGGTCGGACGACGACAGGCGTCCTGTCGCAGCGACGGTTTGGTTGAACTGGGTATGGATACGCCCAGTGTGCGGGTGCACGAGCTTGGGGAGGGCGTCGATATACGTGCTTTTCAGCTTCGAGAGCTGGCGGTGTTCAAGGATCGTACCGACCAGCTCGTGGTCCTCGGCCAGCGCTTCCAGCACTGAGGCATCCGTGCTTCGGGAGGTCTTGGTGCGCTTGACCACACGCAGCTTGAGTTCGTCGAACAAGATGCTCTCGAGCTGCCTGGGGGAGTTGACATTGAAGTCGCGCCCAGCCTGTTTGCGTGCCAGGGCCTCCAGCTCCGCGAGCTGAGCTTCGACTGAGCGGCCTAGCGCCGCCAGCTTGCTCACATCGACCAGCACACCGGTCATCTGCATGTCGACCAGCACCGACGACAGCGGCAACTCGACGTCGTCGTGCAGCGATCGCAAACCGCGTTCGTCGATCTTCGGCGCGAAGTGCGACGCTAGCCGTCGGGTCATGTCCGCGTCGGCGCATGCGTAGGGGCCTGCCTTGTCGACGTCGACGGATGAGAAGGTGTCCTCGGATGTCTTCGACTTGCCAACGACATCCTCGAAGGTAGTCATCGTGATGCCGAGTTCGCGCTTGGCGAGATCCTTGAGTCCGTGGGATCCTTCGGGGTCGAGCAGATAGCTGGCGATCATGGTGTCCGACGCGATGGCCCGGATGGGTTCGAAGCCATGCCGTCGCAGCACGATCTCGTCGAACTTGAGGTTGTGTCCAATCTTGGCGGGTCGTTCCGCAGCGAGCAGTGGATTGAGCGCGCCGCGTACCTCATCGAGGGGAAGCTGGTTTGGCGCGCCGAGGTAGTCGTGCGTCAGGGGCACGTAGAACGCTTCACCGTCTGCCGCGCTCAGGGACAGGCCAACGAGTCGGGCTCGCATCGGGTCCATCGAGTCGGTTTCCGTGTCGATGGCGAAGGCGTCGCTCTGTTCGCATCGGGCGACCGCGCGCTGCAGGTCGGCGCTGGTAAGCACCGTCGTGTAGCGCGTCGCGATCTGCTTGCGGGGCGCCATGCGCTGGATGGCCTCTGCCAGTCGGACGAACCCGAGGGATGTGTAGATCTGGAGAAGCCGGTCGCGGTCCATCCTGCGCTCGAACGCCAGGTCGGTTTCGTCGAAGCGGATTTCCAGGTCGTCACGGAGCGTCACGAGGCGGCGGGCGAGGTAGGCGTCGTCGCGGTGCGCGGCGAGCGCCTCACGGAGCTTGACCCGTTCGATCCTGTCGAGGCTTGCGTACAGGTTGTCGATGTCGCCGAAATCCGCGAGCAGCTTGGCGGCTGTCTTGGGGCCGATGGAAGGCACTCCCTTGACGTTGTCGGAGCTATCGCCGGTCAACGCGAGCAGCTCGCGCAACCGATCCGGACTGACGCCAAACTTCGCCTCGACCTCTTGTGGGCCATAGACCTTGTCTCGCGCCGGATCCCACTGGACGACTTGTGGCGTCACGAGCTGCATCAGATCCTTGTCCGCGCTGACGATCACGACGGGGATGTCGCGTGCGCGAGCGCGCCGCACCGCGGTAGCGATGAGATCGTCGGCCTCGACGCCGTCTTGCTGCCAGATGGTGATCCCGTGGGCCTCGACGATCTCCCTGCAGCGGTTCATCTGGAGCGAAAGGTCTTCGGGGGGTGGAGGTCGGTTGGCCTTGTAGTCCGGGGCGAGCTGTTTGCGGAAGGACGGTTCGCGCGAGTCCATGGCCGCTGCCAGCAGCGTGGGCTTGCGGGTTTCGATCAGCTTGGCGAGCATGTTGACCGTGCCGAACGTGGCGTGGGTGGGTTCGCCGGAGGGGCTGGAGAGGGGAGCCACGGCGTGGTAGGCGCGGAAGACATAACCGGACAGGTCGATGACGAACAGCGTGCGGGCAGTGCCCGGAGGCGGCAGTGCGGTCATGGGCAGGTCGTAGCGCAGGAGCGGCAGGGCGCGAAGGGGCCGGGAAAAGAACCATGGGCGCGAGAGGGGGCCGGGTTGCCCTTTTCGCGCCGCCGTGGCAAAAGCGCGTCATCCGGGATCAGGACCGGATTGCGCAGCACGCGGCGGTTGACCCCATCGCGTGGCGGCTTCAGCCTTGTGCGTGTTCGAAGCAAGTACGCGACCGCGTGGTCGCGTCGAAACGGAGACAGCATGACGATCACGAAGGCTCTCTGGGACATGGACGTTCGGGTGCGTGAGCGCAATCTCAAGGCGGGCGTCATCTCGCAGGATGACGTGGCCCGAATGCTTGAGGCGCTTCCCGACGTGGCCGATCTTGCGGTGCCGCTGGATGTCGCACAGCCCGCGGTCGGTTCGGAAAGCGCTGCCGATCAGTCGCAAGACGAGGGCGACGCCAATCCGGCCTGATGGGGTCGTCGGAGGCGTCAATGCGCTGGGAGAGCGGGGATCAAATGAGCGACCAGCAATCCAAGCAAGAGGAAAGCGAGCTTCCGCAGATCGATTTCTCGACGTTCATTCTGTCGCTCAGCCATTCGGGGTTCGTGCATCTTGGAGATGCGCCTTCGCCCGACGGGCAGAGTCGGGCGACGAACCTGGTGTTGGCGCGGCAGACCATCGACTTGCTCGACCTGCTCTCGGAAAAGACGAAAGGAAACCTCACCGGCGAGGAGGAGCGTCTGTTGTCGCACGTTCTGTACGAACTTCGGATGCGCTATGTCGAGGTTTCGCGAGGCGGCAAGTGAAGCGTCTCTGGCTCTGCGTCGTGCTGCTCGCGCTGGTCGGAATCGTAGCCGGTGGATGCAGCTCGTGCCGCCGCGGGGCTACGACGGGCGCTGCGGCGTCTGCCTCGGCGTTGCCATCTGGCGCGGTCTTGGTCGAGCCCGGCACGGCTTCGTCGGTTCCTACCAGTGCACGCGGCGTGTGTAGCTGCGGGGCAGGGTCGCCGTTGTCCTTTGCCGGCTTGGCGAAAGGCGCCGACCCTGGCGTCGTGACCATCCTCAGCACGGTAGAGAAGGAGCTTCGGAGCGGCAGGCGTCGCGTGTTGTCCGAGGGCCTGGGCACCGGCTTCGTGGTGGACCAGGCAGGGTTGGTCTTGACGAACCACCATGTGATTGCGGGGGGCACGGTGATCCGAGTGCAATTTGCCGATGGCCGAAGCGTGGACGCGAAGGTCGTGGGGTCGGACAAGCACACCGACATCGCGGTGCTGAAAGTCAGCGTCGACAAGCCCTTGCATGCTCTTGCACTGGGCGACTCCGACGCCCTGGAGGTCGGCGACTGGGTCGTGGCGATCGGCAATCCGTTCGGATTGTCGCACACGGTGTCGGCGGGAATCCTGTCGGGCAAGGGGCGGACGCGCGACGACGTCAAGGGGCTGGACCCGTCGGGCTATTTCAATTTCTTGCAGACGGATGCAGCCATCAATCAGGGCAACTCGGGTGGGCCGTTGCTGAACCTGGCCGGACAGGTCGTGGGCATCAACACGGCGATCCGCGCTGGGGCCAACAATGTCGGGTTCGCCATCCCCATCAACATGGTCAAGCAGCTTCTGCCGATCCTGATCCGCGATGGAAAGATTGCTCGCAGCGCGCTTGGAATCAGCGTGCGTGCGATCGACGAGTCGGAGGCATCGCGCCTGGGGCGTCCGGACCGCAAGGGCGCGTGGGTCGTGGACGTTGCGCCGGGAGGAGGAGCGGACCGGGCAGGGATCCGCCCGGACGACGTGATCGTGGGATTCGACGGCAAGGAGGTGGACAGCCCCGACGCGCTGCGTTGGTGGGCGAGCATTGCGGGAGTCGGAAAGAACGTGTCGGTGCGCGTGGCGCGGGGAAGCCGAGTGTTCGACCTGCGGGTGACGCTCGGCGAGCTTCCTCCTCAACCGGAAAGTGAGCCGGACGAAATGCCGCCAGGTCACCCTCTGGTTCCGGGGTTCCCCTGATGGTCTCGGGTCGAGGTGTGTGACCCATGGCCCGGACGATACCGTCTGACCGGCCTGTCGCGCACGTGACCGGTGCGGGAGACCAGGGCGGTGTCGCGGTGCGTCGTCACGGGCCTACGACGTACGGAAATCCTGTGAATAGAGCGTCGTTGGCGGCGTCCAACCGGGAGCAACGGCGGATTGAAGCCCAGGAGGACCATGCCCTCATCGAGGCAGCTCAGCGCGGCGACACGAACGCCTTCCGGATGTTGGTGGAGAAGCACCAGCGGCGGGTGTTTGCCATCGCGGTGGGGATCGTTCGCGACGAGAACGACGCGCGTGAACTCACGCAAGAGGCGTTCATTCGCGTCTATCGCGGGCTGGAGCAGTTCAAGGGAGGCTCGAGCTTCTTCACATGGCTCTACCGGATTGTCACGAACCTTGCGATCGACCTCATGCGGCGTCCCGGTCGCCGCGATGCCGAGTTCGTCGACGAACGTCAGAACAACGAGAGCGCCGGTGACGAGTCGCTGGCACCGTTCGTGTCGCATGTGGACGGTGCGGATCCTTTTCAGGTCGTTCGCCGAGGCGAAATCGCGAAGCGCTTGCAAGAGGCGCTCGATGCACTGCCTCCCTATCACTTGGGCGTCATTCTCATGAGAGAGGTCGAAGGCATGTCGTACGAAGAGATGGCGCAGGCGATGGGCGTGTCCAAGGGGACCATCATGAGCCGTCTTTTCCATGCCCGCCAGAAGCTTCAGCGTGCCCTGCGGGATTGCTACGAGGAGGAAACCGCAGCGCAACCGTCGTCGCATGCCGGTTCATCCGAGGAGAGCGAGGAGCTGACATGAGCAAGCTCCCTGTCACCGATCTCGATCTGATGCTCTACGCAGACGGGGAACTGGACGGCGACCGGGTTGCGGAGGTCGAGGCCGAGTTGGCTCGATCGGAGCGAGCGCGACGGGTGGTCGCGTCGATTCGCCGCACGGGTGATCTGGTTCGAGCGCACGTGGACGAATCTGCGGGGCAGGCGGGGGCCGACGGCATTGCGGCTGCGGTCCTGGGCAGGATCGAAGCCGTGAGGCTGGATGATAGGCAGAAAACGCCTGCCGTGGTGCGGGGACCCAGTTCGTGGTGGTACGCGATGGGCGGGTTGGCGGCTGCCGCGGCGGTTGCGATGGTTGTCTGGCGAGTGGTGGGGGGTGGGCTCACCGCGCAGGTCTCCGATGGCCCAGCCCCGAGCGACGTGCCTCCCGGCGTGTCCGGCACCGAGGTGGCGTCTGCGAGGTTGTCCGCTCCGGACAGTGACCCGGAGCCTTCCGTGTCGGTCGACGCTGTTGACTTCGGCGCCAGGACGGGCACGATTTTCTACGTCCCGGCTGACAAGGGAACGACCACCATCGTCTGGCTCTCGGACGACGAGTCCGGAGGCATGTAATGCGGATGGCCGATCGATACGCAAGTGCACTGGTCTTGGGGCTCACGTTGATGGGGGCAACCTCGACGATTGCGGCACAGCCTGGGGGTGCTCCTCGGGGGCGCGGTCCGGCTGCGAGCGCTTCGGCATCCTCGAGCGTGTCTGTCCCTGTGGTGCAGGTTCCCGCGGAGATCATGGTGCTGCACGCAACCAACACCAATGGTGGCATCGATCCGAGGATTGGGCCGCTTCCTCAGCTCAAGCTGCCGCCATTCTCAGCGTACAACACGTACAAGCTTTTGGACCGGCACGTCGTTACGCTGACGACTGCGCGGCCGGACACGACCACGTTGCCCAACGGCCGGGTTCTGCGGACCACGCTCAAGGGAATGGTTCCCGACGACAAATATCGTGTCGCGGCGAGCATCAGCCGTCCGCGCGACGACAAGACGAAAGAAGACACGTTCCTGCCGCTGCTCGAGGTGACGGCGAAGAGCGGCGAGACGTTTTTCGTGGCAGGCCAGAGCTACCGTGGGGGGATCCTCGTCGTGGGCATCCGGGTCGGCACGGGGGCCAAGCCGTCGGAGACGAAGTAGGCAATGCCGTTTCCGCCGGACCCGGAGCCCATTCGCGCATGGGCGGCGCAGCAAGGCATGCTCTTCTTCGCGGAGCCGCAGGCCGCGTGGTTCGACGCATGGGAACCGTTCGACACGATGGTCGCGCCCGCGCGCTACGTCAACGCCGTTGTCGCCACCGTGCGGTCAGCATCCTTCGTGTACGTGGAACCGTGGACCGCCGGGGAGGGGGTGGAGCCGATTGACCGCACACTGCTTGCCTTCGTGACACACGGCGGGCTGCGGGTTCGCGCCGCCGCTCGTATCGGCGAGTGGTTCCTGACGCGCGTTGCATTCGTCGGGTCGAGCCCGCCGCACGAGGTGCAGATTGGCGACGATGCATGGGATCGGAAGGCCAGGACCTATGCGTCGCTGCCGGAGCATGCGCGATACGCATTCCACCCGGTTGTGCGGGCGCTGCTCGACGCCTGGCGGTTTCGCGGCCATATCGAGATGAGGCCTGGCGGTCTGGTCGTGCATGTCGCGGGGATTCGTCCGGTCCCATCCGACGCGAGCCAACTCGCAGATTTTGTTCCGAGGCTGCTCGATGCCGCGCTCGCCTATCCTACTGCTTGACGGGCGTGCTAGACTCGCCGTCCACGAGCGCCCGTAGCTCAGTTGGATAGAGCGGCGGCCTTCTAAGCCGCGGGTCACTGGTTCGAGTCCAGTCGGGCGTGCCGGGATTCCCACAAGGACTCGCCCGCCGCATGGGAAAAGGCGCAGCATTGTGCTAGCGTCGACACCTCTGACATGCGACTGCTCATCGCCGACCCCCTTCACCCATTCGCCATCGAGGAGCTTCGGCACCTCGGCATAGACGTCGTCTATGAACCCGAGATCGACAGCGACTCGCTCCCCTCGGCCCTCCAGAACGTTGGTATTCTCGTTGTCCGCTCCAAGCGTGTGACCGCGGAGGCGATCGCATCGTCGGCGGGGTTGAACCTCATCGTGAGGGCGGGCCATGGTGTTGGAAACGTGGACGTCGAAGCAGCCAGCGCCCGCGGAATCTACGTTGCGAGCTGTACGGGCAAGAACGCGGTCGCGGTGGCCGAGCTCACGATGGGGTTGATCGTGGCCCTGGACCGGCGCATTCCCGACGCCGCGGCCTCGGTGCGGGCTGGCCGGTGGGAGAAGGGCAGTTTCTCGCACGCCGACGGTCTGTACGGCAAGCGTATCGGCATCATGGGGTTGGGTGCGGTCGGGCGTGAGGTGCTTACGCGAGCCCGTGCGTTCGGGCTGGTTCCGTATTCGTGGTCCCGGCTCATGACCATGCAGCGCGCACGCGACCTCGATGTCATCCCCGTCAATTCCCCCGTCGACCTTGCTGCGAAATCGGACATCCTCACGGTGCATCTGGCGGCCAACGAGCGGACACGCGGTATCGTATCGCGCGAGGTGCTCGAAGCGTTGCCCGAAGGCGCGATCGTGATCAACGCCGCACGAAGCGAGCTGGTGGACTACGCCGCACTCGTCGAGCTGGCACCCAAGAAGGGGTTGCGCGTCGGCCTCGACGTCTACCCCGACTTCCCCCACGCCGCCAGCGGCGACTTCGAGCCCCCAAAGTTCGATCCGTCGGTGGTCTGGTACGGCACACCGCACATCGGCAGCCAGACCATGCACGCAAGAAAGGCTGTGGCTGCCGAGACCGTGCGCATCATCCGGTCCTTCCTCGTCGAGGGCACTGTCCCCAACGTCGCAAACGTACGCTCCGCCTCCAGCGCCCGCTACCAGCTCGTCGTGCGCCACTACGACAAGGTCGGCGCGCTCGCGAACATCCTCAACGTCATCAAGCGTCATGGCATGAACGTCGAGGCCCTCACCACCAACGTCTTCGATCATTCGGCGGCTGCCTGCACACGCCTGAACCTCATCGCCCGTCCGAGCGAGGCGTGTGTGCAGGAGATCGGCGCTTTCAAGGACGAAGTGCTCCACGTCGACGTCGTGGCTCTCCCCATCCGAGCGTGATGTCGGTTCGTGCTGCGAACGAGGCTTGACCCCAGGCCTCTCAGCACCGAAACCAACGCCGGCGGCCGGATCAACCTCGCGTCATGGATCGAAGTATGAACGACAGAATCTTGCTGCACCTGATCGGCCGCGCGTCGATCGTCCTCTTGACGGGTGCCACCATCGGTGCGTGCAACGGCACCCCGTCGACTGCCTCCCGACCCCTGGACGAGCGCTCACTGCGTCCCAACGGGTCGCGCAAGCTCAAGGTCGGCTTCGAGGACGGAACTCCGTCGACGGCCGCTCCGGCGCCATCCCGTGACAGCCAACACGACCCGGCCATGATGGCTCGGCCTGCCGAAGCGCCAGCGACGGGCCTGGTCTGGTCCGCGCCGTCTGCTTGGCTTCCCACACCACCGTCGAGTCCGGTGCGTCTTGCGCAGTACACGGTCCCCCGGGCGAAGGGCGACGATGCCGACGGAGAGCTTGCCGTGTTCCACCTTGGCTTGTCGGGAGGGGGGAGTGTCGACGAGACGTTCGCGCGTTGGCAGGCGTCATTCGACGAATCGGCGATCAAAGCAGCGCGCCGCAGCGAGCTGAGGGCCGGCGAGATGCAGATCCATGTGCTGGAAATCGCAGGCAAGTATCGGCCCGATTCGGCGATGATGGCGCCCGACTCCGGGGTGTCCAACGCAGAGCGTGCCGGCATGCGCCTCGTGGGGGCCGTCGTGATGTCTCCTTCCGGGCCTTACTACTTCAAGCTACTGGGACCGGACAAGACGATCGCCGCTGCGCGACAGGACTTCCTCGATCTTCTCGGGTCTTGCAAGAGCAACCCGTGAGCAGGGCGAGCGCGGCCTGGTTCCTGTTTCGCGTTCGTGCGAGACTGCTCGTGTGAAGCACGTTCCGGCTCCTGATGGCCTGGCAGCGGCTGTCGCATCGGCTGTGTTGCTCTTCCATCCTGCTGCGTGGGGCGCGCATGTGCTGCATGTGGCGCATGGTAGCGATTCCGTTGCGCTCGGTACCCGGTTCGACGCACGGGTCGAGCTGGACCGTGTCTACGACAACCCGTTCGACCCGGCCCAGGTCCAGGTCGACGCCATGATCGTGACCCCCGGCGGAACGGTCCACCGGATCCCTGCGTTCTGGGACCGGGACACCTCGCGTGAGCTCGTCGCAGGCCGTGAGGTCATCACCGCGTCGGGCGATGGCTTCTTTCACGTCCGCTATGCTCCACTGGAAGTCGGCAGGCATGAGCTGACGATCGTTGCGCGCGACGCGATGGGCGAAGAGGTAACGGGCGCGACGGTGTTCGATGTGACCGGGGGCGATGCGAGAGGCTTCATTCACGTCGACCCGTCCGACCCCATGGCACTGGCCTACGACGATGGTACCAGCTACGTGCCTGTCGGGGCGAACGTCGACTGGTCGAACGATCCCTCTGCCGGATACGATCTGGAGCGCTATCTGGGGGAGCTTGGCGCGGTGGGCGCGAGTTGGACGCGCCTGTGGCTGACCCACTTTGGCGAGGGGTGGACGATCGAATGGGGACAGAGCCATCCGTCGGGCTACTACGCCGGGCTTGGACGCTACAGTGTGGAGGTGGCGAGCCGACTGGACCGGGTATTCGAAGCGGCGGAGAGTCGTGGCATTGCGATCCAGTTGGTTCTTTGGCAGCACAGCCAGTTCGAAGCGGAGAACTGGTCGAGCTGGGCGGACAATCCCTACAACGCGGCGAACGGCGGACCTGCGGTGGACAGCCGCGCGTTCTTCGAGAGCCCGGTCGCGATCGAACTGTCGCAGCGCAGGATTCGTTACCTTGTCGGGCGCTATGCGGCATACCGATCCCTGCTCGCATGGGAGATCATGAACGAGATGGACGGCGTGAAGGCGCCGTTCTCGATGGTGTCGAGCTGGTGCGAATCGCGGGCGAGAGAGATCCACGACGCCGACCCCTATCGTCACCTCGTCACGACCAGCCACATGGTCCGCCCCTACCTGGCATTGCCGCAGGCGTATGCGTCGGACGCTTACGACATCACGCAGGCTCATGCGTACGGAGGGGCCTTTGCGTTTGGGATTCCGAAAGATGCTAGCGTGCTCCGTGAAATTGGAAAGACTGCCATATTCGCTGAGTTCGGTTTGGACTACCTGGGCGAGGTGGAATTGACCGATCCCGGCGGCGTGCACCTTTCGGAAGGCTCATGGATGGCGTTGGCCAGTGGCTTCTGGGGTGGCGCAATGTCGTGGTGGTGGGACACGTATCTTCGCCCGAACGACCTGTGGTCGACGCAGCAGGGCATTGCAGCGTTCGTTCGCGTGGAAGACCTCCGAGGCATGCACGAGCCGTTGCCTCCCGAGGTGGTTGCGGAGGATGTATCGGGTCAGGCGCTCGACGTTTTCGGCCGCCGCGGAGAGCATGGCGCGATGATGTACATCCGGCATCCAGAGGCTCGATGGGAGGTGGCAGCGAGCGCCGGCGTGCCCGACGTCGCGGGTGGCACCGCACGGGTGGTCTGTCCGGCCAGACGACCATGCAAGGTAGTCACGTACGACACGTCCACGGGGCAGCGTCTCGGGGGGCCGGTTTCGGTCCGCGGAAGCGAAGCGGGGTATGCGGATATCTCGCTTCCTGCATTCCGCGGTTCCGTTGCCGTGGTGGTTCGGCCGGCCGAAGAGGAACCGATGGTCGGGGAGGCCACAGGCGGGGGCTGTACAACCACCAGGGTGTCCGTTCGATGTGTTGGCCGCGGGTGGTTCGCCCTGTTCCTTGCGCTCGCGCTGGCGACCCGGGCGCGGCGGTTCCCGCGCACGTTCGCGGGTGGCTAGAGACCGTCGTCCTCGACGCCGTGATGAGCCGGAGGTTTGGCGGTCTTGGCGGTGGAGGTGTTGCGAGGGGGCGTTGTCGTGGAGCCGGTGGCCGGGGTGGAACGAGGTGGCGCGACGGAAAGCGAGGGAGGTGTAGAGGAAGACAAAGCAGGAGCGGAAGATGCCGCAGGACTTGTGGGATGGTCGGTGGGAGGGAGGGACGGCGCAGCGGTCGAGACGACTTCGGAGACAGGCTCGGCTGGCGCCATCGGATGGGGATCCACCGCGCTTGCTGCGGCCTGGTCGGGGGATTGGGAGACCCTCCACACGACCCCGACCGTGCCGACGACCAGGACCGAAGTCGCGCCGATGCGCAGTGGCAAGAGCCAGCGACTGCGCGGTTTGCCCGTCGTGGACTTCGGAGCGATCGGTGACGTGGTGTCTGGAGCGCCCGGCAAATGGGGACCGTCAGCGGATAGTTCTGCGTGTGGTAGCGCCCTTTGCGACTCGTTCGCGGATCGGGCGAGCACCGCATGGCCGCTGGTGGTGGATGAGCCGGGCGCGTTTCGTGGGCTGGCCTCACCGCTCAGCAGTGCGAAGAAAAAGGCAGCGCCGTCTCGCGAGTCGAGCACGCGGGGGTGTCCCATGCGCTCGATCTCGGCGTCGATCGCATCGGCGAACTCGGCAGCACTGAGGAAGCGGTCGTCGCGTTTGATTGCGAACGCGCGGGCCACCACATCGCACAGGGATCGGCTTGCACCCGGGAGCCTGTTTTCGAGGCGCGGGCGTGGTCCGACCATGATGTCGACCACGAGCATGTTATAGTTGTCGCCCGAGAAGGGCGGGGAACCGACGAGGCATTCCCAGATCACCACACCCAGTGCATGGATGTCGCTGCGCGCGTCGATGGTCTTGTCGCCCGAAGCCTGCTCCGGGCTCATGTAGAGCGGCGACCCGAGCACGGATCCGGTCTGTGTCAACTTCGAGGGCTGGAGGTTCGCATCGGATCCGGTCACCTTGCTGATGCCGAAGTCGAGCACCTTGGGCACGATCGCACCGGTTCCGGGGCGGTGCATGAACACGTTCGCGGGCTTCAGGTCACGGTGGACGATACCTTTTTCGTGGACCACCGCCATGGCACGCGCGACGGTGCTCATCAGCTCGAGGGCGACGCCGGGCGGGAGGCGTCGTGCCTTGCGTATGGCATCTTTCAGGGAGATGCCTCGAGCAGCTCCATCACGAGGTAGGGCGTGCCTTCGAACTCCTGGGACACGCCGGCGTCGAAGATCTCGAGCAGGCTCGGATGTCGTGGGCGACCGGCGACGCGTGCTGCTTGCAGGAACCGCGCGGTGAGCGCTTCGGACTGCGCGAGCTCGGCGCTCATGAACTTGATCGCGAACTCTCGGTCGGTAACCTGGTTACGGGCGACCCAGACGGACCCCATGCCGCCCTCGCCGATCTTGCGGAGGAGCCGATGCTTGTCGGAGATGAGGGGGCCGGCCTGCATCAGGACTGGGAGTATGTCAGAAAACCGGCGTGAAGCGAAGTCCGTGGCTTGGTGGGATGGTCGAGCTGCGGTACCATGGCACCATGTTTCGGCTTTCATGGATTCCCATCGTCGCCGTGCTCGCCGTAGGCGATTGCGTCCTGGCCGGTGCTGCGCATGCACAGACCGCTTCGGAGATCGCCGCGGCCAAGGAGTGGTTTGCGGAAGGCAAGCAGCTCGAGGACCGGGGAGACTGGGCCGGCGCACTGGATAGGTTTCGCCGCGCCGCCGCCGTCAAAAAGACCGCCCAGATCCTGTTTCATCAAGGACTGTGCGAGAAGCACACTGGCGCACTGGTCGAGGCGATTGTCTCCCTCTCGCGCGCTGTCGAACTGGCTCGCGCCTCCAGCAATGCCCAGGTCGAAAAGGCGGCGACCGCCGAACTGGAAGACGTGCGTGCCCGGGTGCCGTCGATCCAGCTCCTTCCACCGCCGGAGGGCGCGCCCACCCGTGTGCTGATTGATGGCAACGAGATCTCGTCGGCCATGGTCGGTCAACCCATGCCGGTCATCCGGGCAAGCATGATATCGTCGCGGATTTCCCAGGAGGTGCGTTCCGTGCGACCGTCACGTTGAGCGAACGACAGGCGGAAGTCGTCAAGCTCGTTGCAAGCCCTGTGGAACCCAGCGCACCGCCCGCTGCAGCATCGTCTGCGCCCGTGGCGTCGAGCGCACCGCCCCCAGCCCCGCCTCCCCCACCGCCCGCCGCTCCCGAGCGACCTGCGCCCGCCCCTGCCGAACGTTTGTCCACCGTGCCCCTGCTGCTCGTCGGTGGAGGCATCGTCGCGGCGACCGGCGGGGTCTTCTTCTGGTTGAAGCGCAACCACGAGATTGACTCGCTCGACGCGATCTGCCCCGAACGCGACGCCTGTCCCCCATCGCGTGAATCGGAAGTGAACGACGCCCGGAGCAGAGGCAAGCTGTACAGCGCAGCGGGGCTCGGGCTGATGGGGCTCGGCGTGGTGTCGCTGGCGGCTGGCGGGTATCTGCTGCTCGACGGAGGATCGTCCGAAACCCGCGCGGCGCTGCTGCCCGTGGTCGGGCCGCACGTGGCGGGGGCTTCTCTTGGCGCGAGCTTTTGAGCGAGGGCGGCAAGCAGTCGGCTAGGGAAGGGGAACGGACTTCGCGCAGCGGAAGCCTGCATCGCCGTAGGGATCCGTTGCCGCGTACATTTCGAAGACGTTGTTCTGCAGGCGCTCATCGCCCCCGGAGGGATCCACGATGAACGCGCTGCCGTGGCGAACGCGGTTGTCCATGCCCGGAATATCCTGTCCGCCGGTGAAGTCGGGCGAGGCCAGAGGAGGCAAGTCCCAGGGCCGGTCCCACACCCATTCGAAGACGCTTCCGGAGAGGTCGAACACGCCCGACTCGGTTGCGCCCTTGCTGGCTGTGCCCACTTCCGTGGGGAAGGTACATGCGGACGTTTCCGAGTCCTTGTGAATCGAGTACGAGCAGTCGTCGTGCCATGTATCGCCCCACGGGTACCGTTGACCAGGTCGCCCGTCGGTTGCCGTGAAGATCCACTCGGCCTCGGTCAGCAGCCGCTTGCCCTCGGAGGCGCAGAGCGCCACGGCCTCGTACCAGGTTACGCACGTCATCGGAAGATCCCAGCGGTTGTCGTCGCGTGCGATCTGCCAGGTGGTGCGACCTTGCGGATCGGGGTTGAATGGCACGTAGCACCCCGATAGATGACTCGTTTCGGCAAGCATGCCGGTCCAATCCGCTTGCCAGATCATCTCGCTCTCATACGGGCCGCCCGGATCAAGCGAGCAAGTGCCTACGTCACAAGGCAGTGCTCGTAGTTTTTCTTCATGCCAGACGCGGAACCGCTCCGTGGTCACTTCGTACTTGTCGACCCAGAACGCCCTGGAGAAGCGAACCGACCCCTGTATTGGTGGCATGGCCGTGCTGCCTTGGTAGATGCTTACGGGCCATGCGGTGTTCGGTGGTTCGATGAGTACCATCCCTTCCGGCGTCGATGAAGTACCTCCCGAGCCGCCGGTGCCGCCGGTGTTGCCGGAACCTCCCGAGCCGCTGGTCCCTCCAGCACCGCCTGAGGTCGCGAAGCTGTACTCGGGGAAACAGCCGACGGTGAGTACGCCAACGACGGCTGTCGACAGAATAGCCGACCACGTACTCCAGACGTTCATGACTCGGAGCCGACACCATCAAATCGGTACGCACGACTGTCTCGCGCGAGCAAGCGACGCGCAGCAGGTCGTGCCCATCGACAGCGGCCGCTGTGCGGCGAAGCGTGTGCTCGTCGCCGACGACGCGGTGATAGACAACGCGAAATGTGCCGCGAGCCATCTCGCGAACGTGGTCGAGCGGGGCGATGTCACCGTGGGAGCGGTGGCTGAGCACGGTGAGGACGTCGACGGGGTCGAAGTGGACGTTGGCGCATTCGAAACAAGGTAAGGCTGCGATCAGCCCCTGGTCGCATCATTCGAGGTAGGCGGCGAGCGACCGGCATGCGTTGCTCGAGCGTACCCACGGAATCCGGCGCGAGGGTATCAGGGAAAATGCTGCACAGCCGCGTTGCCTTGGTCCTGCGGCTTTTTGGTTCGTCGAAGGAATACGCGTGGTGGATTGGTGACCGTCATCGTGCCGGTCCTGGCACCGGGCCTGAGCGATTGACAGCCGCCCGATGATGGTATGCGGTACGAATCCGATGACCACCGAGGTCGCCAACTTCTTGCCAGACATCGCGAAGGCCCGCGAGCAGGGAGTGCGGTTGCCCGACGTTGCACCGGTGTCTCAGACCCGCGTCGCGGCTGTGATTGTGATGGCGCGCGCGGTTCGCCGTAACTCGTGGGACCAGATCGTTCGCGACGATTCCGCGGCAGCGTCCTACGGGGAGGCCTTCGTGTGCGCCACTACACAGACACGGGCCTGTCGATCTGCGACATGCACGTGCCGACGATCCCCGAGTGCTTCGCATACGAGGCGGCTCTGGAGCAGCTTGCGGAGCTTGGCAAGGTGCCGCCCGGCTGCCTGAGATGCCTCGACCTTTCACCCCGCCCTGCGGGAGGATCCCCGATCGAGGCGGCGGACAGCTCGTCGCTCCCGACTCCCATGGCTACGCATTCGGTGACGCCATCGACAAGGCAAGGGGTTCGATCCAGCGCATGGGCGTGCCGGGGACGCTCTTCCTCAGAGAGGTGGTTGCCTGGGCGTGGCCGTTCTTGTGGCTCCACTACCCGCTCCAGGTTGCCCGCGTTGCCATCGTCATCCTGGCGCCAGATGCTCGTGGCAGACTGTCCTCGATTGTGGATCTGGGAGTCGTCGTGCCGCCCGAGTTCGACGGCTGAGCTGGTCTCCTCGCACCGACACGAACATCCGTTTCGGTGGGCAGGCATCACCGGCCGGTGAACCGAGGCACGCTTTGGGATGCAGGTGTCCTCGAACGCGCCGGTGACGGCGAGTCGATGGTGCGGGCGAAGTGCCCCGTCGTATGAACCTGCGAGCCGGGTCGTGCGCGCACACCATCTTGCGCTTCCGTGCAGGCGGCAGATTGTCGTGCCCGACCTGTCGTCAGTCGGTTGACGGCACGCACGACGTGTGCGAACGTGCGGATCGTTTTTTGGGGCAAGCGAGGAGGTTGTAAGCATGCCGACGTGGAACGAGCTCAAGGAGTACACCCGGTCCAAGTACAGGTTGTCGAACGATGAGGCAGAGTGGTTTTCTATCGTGTTCGCCGAGAAGGACAACCGGTCACAGAAGATCGTCGTGCGAAAGTTCACCGCGTTCAACAAGGAGTGGATCGAGTTCCGGACACCTGTGTGCAAGCAGGATGAGATGTCTCCGGTCGTGGCGCTGCGCAAGAACGCCGAGCTTGCGGTGGGCTTTCTCGCGCTTGTCAATGACATGTACTTCCTGCTGCACAACGCACCACTCGACTCTCTCGACCCGGCCGAGTTCGAGCTGCCACTGAACTTCCTGGCGATCAAGGCCGACGAACTCGAAAAGCAGTATTCGGCCGGCAACGACCTGTACTTACTAGCGCATGTTCCCACCGAAGATGCGGGACTCGAGCGTGTCTGCCACCAGGCACACCTGATAGACGAGTGCGGCGAGATCCTGGTCCCTGACGCGCGCGAGAGGCAGGAAGCCTTGGGCGACGATGCGCGGTTCCTCCGTGGTGCTCTTGACCAACATCACCCGTGCGTAACCCACCCCGCCCAGCCCGCCCAGCAGCATGGCCGGGTCGACTACCGCGCTCAACTCGCCGACGTCCGCTTCCACAGCGAGCATCGGTTCCCCTTCGCAGAACGGCTCGGTCCCGTCGACCACGAAGACCTTCGCGATGTGGCTTCGTCCACCCTCCAGCGGCACGAACACCTCGATGCAGCGATCCTGCATGCGCCACTTGGCTGCAAGCTTTCCGACCACCCGCTGGATCCGATCGGGAACGTCGCCCAGCCTGCCGCCTACGGCCGCTGCCTCGAGCGGTGAGACGCCCGGCGTGCGTTCCGTCGGCAACGGTGCATCCGTTAGCAGGTAACGGCGAATCAGGTCGTCGAGGTCCGCTTCGCTCTCGGGGTCGGGCTCCAGGAAGTCCACCGCGCGGTCGATCGTCACGGGCCGTCCCCAACCCACCACGAGCGGGTGTCCACCCAACGCTTTGCGCCAGCTTCGTGATCGCGACCCCACATAGCACGCGCCGAAGATCGCGAGGCGCAGGCCCGCGGACACCGTCGTCGGATCGACGTCGTCGGGCCTTATCACGTCGGCATCGCAACACTCGATCCCCCCGTCCTCGAGACCGTGTGCGCTCCAGTAAAAGCCCGCCGGTACCAGCCCCTCCGCGCCCTCACCCTTGCCTGCGATCGTGGCAACGAAGTCGTCGCGCGTGGCCTGCTGGTCGACCACGACGGTGTAGCCTGCTTTGCGCAGCACCTCGATGTCGTCGGCGATATGTAGAAGCTCTGCCTGGAGCATCTTCTGGTCGACCTCGGCGTGTCGCTTGAAACCGAAGAGGAAGAAGAACGCTTTGCCCAAACCGATCCCGGCGGCCAGGGGGGCAAAAACCGATCGTGCTGTCGGGTCATCCGGGCGTGCGCCTTCCATCCAGCGCTTGACCCCGCGCCTGCGTTGCGACTCCTTCCAGGCCGCAGGACCCGCCGTGTTCGGTGTCGGCTCGGATTGCGGTGCGGGCTCGGCCGGTGCGGACGCTACCGTGGGGTTCGGCCAACCCCGCGATGAGGCCTGCCAACCTGCGCCTGAAGAAGGTGCGGGCGGTTGTACGGCGGCTGTTGCCGCGGAGGCCGCGGGTGCCGGTGGTTGCCCCCACGAAGCTGGTGTCGGCCTCGCATCCGCCACAAGCAGGGGCACCGGCTGTCCGGCGGCCGCCGCCCGGCGAGCCAGCAGATCTTTCTTCCGCGCCTGGTACTCGAATGCGGTGATGCGGCCAACCTGACGCTCTGCCTCGAGCTGGGCAAGCTGCTGGTCGAACGATGATCCGGACGATTCGGGCATGGTTCCCTCCAGAAGCTTCGAGCATGGGGGAAGCGCGTCGCCATGGCAAGGCGAGTCGATGGGGGAGGACAAACGTACAGGGGGGGTCAGTTGCAGGCGCCGACGTGGTCGAGCTGGGCGCCGGCGAGCAGGCGCTCGCACTCGTTGGCGTACGTCGAGCCGTCGCAGCCGCAGTGCAGCGCTCAGACTCCTGCGACGCATTCCTTCGGAGCGGGCTTGCACTCGCCTGGCAGGTCGGCACCGTGGCAGGCGTTCTCGACCGTGATGTCGCAGACCTCGCCCTCGGCACAGAGGCGCCCCACGAAGCCGCCGCAGCCCTTCGAACGGTGGACGACTCGCGTGTAGTACTCGTCGGCAAGGAGGGCGTTGTACTTGCCCCCGGGCCCCTTGACCTTTACGTGGTAGCCTGCCTCGAGGATGCCTGAGGCGAACAGCTCGTCGTAGCCCGCTGCTGCTTCCTCTTCCGGGAGACCGGGGATCCACAGGTCGATGTCTGCGATGTTCGCTGAGGCCGTCGAGTTGAGCTTCGCTTCGTGGAAGCTCGGGCAAGGATAGGCGAAGCACTGGATGCCGCGCCAGGTCACCCGGTACACCGGGTCGACTGGATCGACCTTGGCGTGTCCGCTCCACCCTTCCATCACCTTCAACGTGCTGACCGGCATCGCCAATCCGTCCTTGTCGACCGCCACCACGTCGCCTCGCACAAGGCCGAAGCCTTGCGTGAGCAAGTCGTTGAACGCCGTCTGCTCCGCGTCGTCGAGCCCCAGCCCGCTGACGTCGATGTCGGCCACGCAGCACTCGGACGCCCAGCTACCATCCGAACACCTGGTGAGTGCTCTGTTGATACGCCGCACGTACCAGCCTCCGCACATGGGGTACATGCACGTTCGCTCGTCTTGGCGTGTGACGACATAGAACGTCGATGTGGATGCGAGGGAATCGGCGTGCTCTTGCTGTTGGTCGGCCTGGTCGATGTCCGAAGCCTCGGAAACGCCAGCGGCGCAGCAGGGGAGAGCGAGCAAGGCGATCGCAGCGATGGGAAGGAGAGGGCGAACCTGCATGGGATGAATCCACTGGGATAGCTGTCTGTACGGATGAGCAGGCACGAGAATGCGGTTTCGGAGACACTGATGTGCTCATAGGTGCGACGCCCTCTACAAGAATGGTGAGCAGTGCAAGGCTTCGTTTCGATGACCTGGAAGGCGGTGGTAGACTTCGCGCATGCCTTCGCCGATTCGTCGAACAGCAACCACGAGCCCTGCGGCGCCGCTTGCCCACCGGCCTTTTGCAGCGCTTGGTCCGCACGATTCGACGCCGGTAGGTTCGGACAAGCGCGAATCCGTGGTTCCGGGTCGCGCGGTGGTACGCTGGGAGCGAAAGGGGCGAGGGGGCAAGGACGTGACGGTGGTCGATCTCGCGGAGGTCGACGAGACCGTGTCCCGGGTGTGGTGCAAGGAGGCGAAAGCCGCGCTGGGATGTGGCGGCACCTGGAAAGACGGCGTTTGGATCCTGCAAGGCGACCAACGTGAACGGGTCGGTGTCTGGTTGCGGGGGCGAGGGGTCTGTCAGGTGACGACCAGCGGATGATCGTCAATGGGGGCTTTTCTTCTCCGTCGTTCCCCGCTAGCGTAGGCCCTGCGATTGAATGATCGAACCGGGAGCACCCATCACGCCAGCACTTCTGCCGACGTCCACCGTGACGGAGGTTGACGGCGCGCAGCGTCTTGCGGTGCTTCTCGACTGGCTCTTTCGGGAGCGCACGCCGGAAAAGTACGGATTTCGCGAGGGTGACGTGCTCATCGAGGAGGGCGAATCGGTCGAGGATCGTCCTGCATTGCTGATTGTCGAGGGCGAGATTGAGGAGTGTGTGGGCTCTTACACGCCAGAAGCGGGGCAAGGATCCCACACGGTGCATGTGGCGCAAGCTGGCGACATCGTCAACATGCAAGCAATCGTTTCGCCGTGGGATACCGAGCCTGCCTTGTGCTCGCTGCACGCGAACACCGATGGCTGGTGTTACCTGATCTGGCGCAAGCATGTCGAGGAGCGAGCAGAGCTGGGGGCTGTGCTGGGGATGCTCTTCGCGAAGTGGGCGGAAGCCATCGAACGGTTGCGCACGGTGTCGCTCGAGGCGGACGAGGCCGCGGCTCGTTTGCGTGACGTGGAGCGCGCGGAGAGGGACATGTCCGCGACGGCGGTGATTGACGCATGGGAAGCGGGCAAGGTGACGGAAGCGGAACAGCGGCTGGGGGCGCTGCAAGACGAGCTTGAGCGCACGCAGGTTGCGGTATGGGAGGCAAAGGAGAAGGCGGCGGAAGCCCAACGGAAACTGGATCTGGAGCGGCGTGCGCGTGGTGCGCTCGAGCAGCGCGTGCTCGCGCTGATGCAACGCGTTGCGGATCAGCCAGCGCCTGGGGCTGGGGAGAAGTTTCCGTCGGCGATTCGCATCCTGGAGAGTGCTGAGTTGGAGGAGATGGAGTCCGAAGCCAGACGGTATCGCGAGATGGCCGCCGACTACGAGACACGAGCGCGCATGCTGCACCGAGCGTTCGAAATGCTTGCGGAAGACAACCCTGGCCTCGTGATCAAGCCCAGCGTGATGCAGCTCATGATGGGAGAGGAGCCGGAGCCGGGGCCCGAGGAGGCGGACCAGGCGCGCAGGAATCGACGGGCCACGCTGCCGCTCATCGCGCCGGGCACGACCCACGCGCAAGCAGCCCCTCCCATTCCTGGTACCGCGCGCCTTCCGACGCTCGATGAACACGAGAAAAACGATTCCGGACGGCCAGGCCGTTAGCTGTTCGCGCCACAGCGTGCCTTGCGAATCCGACGCACCTCGCCTGATCTGCCCCACATGCGGCCGTCCCGCTCGCGTGTGCTGCTGTGCTTGGATGGATCGGCTCCAAACCACCACTCGTGTGTTGATCCTCCAGCATCCGCGAGAACGGAAGGTCGGCGTCAACACGGCTCGCATCGCCCACCTGTGCCTGCCCAACTCCGAACTGCGCGTCGGTCTGGACTTTTCCGCGGACTCCCTCGTATCGCGGTGGATTGACGACCCGGTCCGTCCCGCTGCGGTCCTGTTCCCCGGCAGCAGCGCGGTGGATATTGAAGCGTTCCCGCCGCCTCACCCGATCACCCTGGTGGTGCTGGACGGTACCTGGTGGCAAGCATCGCGGATCCTCAAGGCCAACCCAAGATTGGCGTCGTTGCCACGCTACGCATTGACGCCGAGGAGCCAGAGCCGGTATCGCGTCCGCGCCCAGCCGGCGGACCATTGTGTCTCCACGATCGAGGCTCTCGCCCACGCATTGGGGGTGCTTGAGCGCGACCCCGCCAGGATGAGCAGGTTGCTCATTCCGTTCGACCGGATGGTGGAGACCCAGCTTGCCCATGCACGTCAATCCGCAGCCGAAGGTCGGGCGAGCCGGCATCACCGCGTAGACATGGGCCTGAGGCCCTGGCAATGGCTTCGCGACCGCTCTGGCAAGGTCGTGCTCGCAGCCGGGGAAACCAACGAGTGGCCGCGCCATGCCCGGGAAGGCTTGCCGGAAATCGTGCACTGGGTTGGTGTGCGCCCGGCGACCGGTGCACGCTTCGAAGCGATCGTCCGTCCGACCAGGCGCCTTGCGCCTTCCTGCCCCGTGCAGGTGGGGCTATCGCGCGAGACGATCTTGCAGGGCACGACGTTCGCAGAGGCTTGCGCCCAATGGAATGCGTTTGCCGGGCCCGAGGATCTGGTGTGCATGTGGGGCAAGCATGCTGGCGACGTGGCGACGAGAGACGGCATGTCGTTGCCGAGGCGGCTGGACCTGCGCGCCTTCACGATCCGCCACCTGGGGCGGCGGTTGGGCGAGATGGATACGTATGCGACAGCGCTTGGGGTCGTACCGGGGGCGCCGCCGGCGCAGGGCAGGGCAGGTCGGCGGATTGCCGTGTTGGAAGCGATTGTCGACGGGTTGCGTCGGCGATTGGCGGGGGGATGAGGCGGCATTGGCCCTCGGGCGGTTTCCCTGCCCGCCGTAATGTTGATTGGATGCCAAACTGGTGACTTCGCCACGCGAGCTCCAGCAGCGCAGGGCCTGACGCATCCCCTCATATTACCCAGAAGATTTCAGTGAAAACTCGATGCTCGCGGATGATTCGATCGTAAGCCGCGACCAGCAGGCGGAACCAGTCC
>Ga0209018_1000594_pt1 | contig 32966 bp, 25 predicted proteins | sample YNPBryBLVA2012_FD_185814 | JGI IMG/M metagenome (GOLD analysis project Ga0209018, IMG submission 185814) | Anoxygenic and chlorotrophic microbial mat microbial communities from Yellowstone National Park, USA - YNP Bryant BLVA 2012 (SPAdes)... ...
CTGCGCGAGGCGTTGCGGTCGCCGGCGTCGCTGACGATCTCCAGGGCGCATACCCCCGACACGCACAGCAGTACCGACACCATACCCAACGCGCGCACCGCTCCCGGCGGCGGATCTACGATACCCCAACCACTCATCGGCTTCATACCCGAGCACCCTCTCCATCGGCGCTGTTGCCGGTGCACTGCACCCGGCGGCTGATGAGAGGAAAGCGGGAGCGCACCCGTTCCCCACACTCCGTTCTGCAAAGACGCCCCCGACAAAAAGCCCGCGGGTCCCCGCCGACCGCCGGCGCGCGGCCGGACGATCTGGGCCGTCTCCACCTCCACCACGTTCACCATGATGATGTACGTCTCCCCCAGGCGGGACACCGTACCCACGATCATGTGCGTCACATTCAGGTGTTTGCCCATCTCCACGGCGCAGCCCGTTTCCGTGCAGCCGGACATCTGGTAGCCGACTTCCGCGAGGATCTTGTCCATGTTGCCCCGATCAACGACGCGGTACACCCCCATGTTCACCAGCTCCGTGCGGATCAGCCCGGCCACCGTCGCGGCTTCCGCCGCGGACACGTCCTGCCCGGAAAAGTCCGCAACCGCCACCGTCATCGTGCTCCGCCGCGCCGGGCGGGACTCCGGCACCGCGATGCGCGCAACCTCAACCGGTTTTCCCTGGATCTCCACCGTCTGCACGCTCCGCATCGGCCGGTTCACCGGCAGCGTCAGCGTCTCTTCCCGGCTGAACCGCCGCCGCTCGTCGCTCACCGAGACGGTGAACCCCAGCCCCTGCGTCCCCGTGTACTTCCTGCTCACCGCCACTGCGAACTGAATGTGCCGCCGTTCGCCGGGGTTGAGCGTCCCCAGCACAAAGGTATCCGTGGATATGATCTGCGCGTCCGGACTGCTGCTGCGGATGCGTACCCGGGTGCCGCGGGTTGCGCCCGCGCCGCAGTTCTCCAACGGCAGGCGCACCTCCACGGACTCCCCCGGCTCCACCACGTTGTTACCGTTGCCGACCGCCAGCTTGTCCCGCCGCTGCGGCTCGAACCGGTCGTCCAGCGCCATCTCACCGGCGACCACCCGAACCTCCGGCGGCGCGACCGCGCGGGTCCGCAGAACCACCCGCTGCTCCTCGGCGTCGAAGCCACGCCCTTCGGTGCACCGCACGATGAACGACGCCGTCGCCGTCACGATGTCCTCACCGCCGGTGAGCGTGAACGTCGCTTCGCCACGGCCGCCGGGCTCCAGTGTGCCGATTTTCACCTCCCCGCTGTGGGTCACGCCACGGACGCGCTGCTCCGGAATCAGCATGCACACCACCTTCCGAGCGCGCCCGGCGCCCGACGCGTTGACAACCGCGACCTTGAGTGCGGCGGTCTCGTCGCCCGAGAGGATGTTATCGTTGTCCTGGTCCGCAAACGTCACCCCGCCGATGCGCAACAGCGGCGGCTTCTCGCCTTTGGCAAGGACGGCGTCATCCTCATCGGCGAGCGCCCAGATGAATGCATCTTTGCCGCCCGCCGAGGGGTTACCGTCAAGACCGCCGGCCGTCTCCCCAGTCACGTACACGTTCCCCGAACCGTCCACCGCGATGCCACGCCCCTCATCCCTGCCGCTCGTCCCCAACTGACGCGCCCACCGAGTCGCCTGCGCGGAGATCTGCACCCCGACAACCGACAACACCACCATGACACCCACTGCTGCACGCATCATCTGACATTCCTCCCGGACAAGTCATACGACGATGCCGCGTGCGTGCGGCAACCGCAGGGGATGCGCCCCGTGCCCGGAGTCTGCACCCCGCTCATGTGCTGTGTATGTCGTCCGCCTGTGTCGCCGTGCGCCCCGTCTGGCTCCCCGCAACCGGGATGCGTGCGCAGCGCGGGGTTCGAGGCACACCGGCGGGCGTGAACGGCGTTTTTGACGAGAAGGTCATGTCGCCTGCGCCACGGTTCGGCTCATGGTGTGTTGATGAACGCCTCGATGTCCGGCACGGGATGAACGCCGCTGTTTCGAGCGGCTATTACTTTTTTAGTCATCATTTGCAACCGTCGGAACCCGCGGGTCGCGGCCCGGCGGGGGCGCGTACGCCGCGGGGAGCGCCGCAGGCCCGCGAGGGGGAGAGGCGGAGAGGTGCCGGTTGCGGACGGCGGGTCAGTATTCCGTGCGGTTCACGACGTAGATCTGAATGGGGGTGTGCCGTTTGACGGAGACGGAGTAGGTGGGCCGGTAGGAGAGATCCCGCGCGGATTCCTGGGTCAGCTGCTTGACGATGGCGGCGCCGACGCCGGGCGCGGCGACGTTGGCCGCCGCTTCCAGCACCACGCGTGCGGGGACCGTTTCGCGGTGGCGGCGCACCTCGCCCGGGATGCCCGCCGCCCCATCGCGGTCCAGCGCGAGTCCCGAGAGGGGGATCTCCGACCCGTCGGGGAACACCGCGGTGTGGAACAGCAGGTTCACGCGGTTGTCCGTCTTGAGCACCGAGGCGTAGCCGATGAACGTGGTGCCGCGCGGCAGCACCACGCGGTCGCGGAATATGACGTCGTACTCGGTCTCGGCGATGACCGGCGTCTCCAGGTTGTAGGAGAACACCGCGGTGCGCAGCACCGCCTCGAATGTGAAACCGGTGTGCAGGAAGTACCGGCGGTCGGTCCGGGGCGGGTGGGTGACCCCCTGCCAGGGTTCCACGCCGGCGGCGGGCGCGGTGCACGCCACCCAGCAAACGATGCCGGCGGCAAGCAGCTGTGTGCTGTTCTGCGAGCGGGCGGTGAACGGGTTCGCTGGTTTCACGGGGAGAACGGTACCTCCAGCACCGCGCCGGATCCGCCCGCCTCGGCGGCTTTCAGGACCGCGCGGCGGACGCCCGGCGGGAGAATGATGTAGCCTTCCATGGAGGATTCCCCGGCGACGAACCGTTCTGCGAGCACCCGGGCGTCCAGCGGTTGTCCGGATTCGTCGGATACCCAGACGCCCGATAGGAAAACGTAGCCGGGACGGGGGTTGTCCACCCGGAATGCGACGATGACGCCGCCGTGCCAGGGCGTGCGCGATACCACGCGCAGCCGGACGTCGCCGCCAACGACGCAATCGGGGTAGCGGTAGGTCATGCCGCTGCCGCGCACGATGTCGCGCACCTCCCGGACGGTCAGGGTGGCGGGGACATGGGCGGCCGCACCCTGCTGCGCGGCGGGTGCCGGCGGGGGCGGGTGTACCGGCGGGGAGGCGGCCGCGCGCGGGTCCGGCGGTTTTCCGGCGGCGCGTCCGGGAACGGCGGGGCGCGGCGGAGAGACCGCGGGCGGCGGGTGCGCCGCCGGCGATGCGTCGCGGACGACGGGCGGCGTCCGGCGGGCGAGCAGCGCGTCGTTGACCAGCACGAAATCCGCCCGCGCGCGGCCGGGGACCACCTCGGCGATGAACCGGTCGGGGGTGCGCAGTTCGGTGTACACCGTGAACACCGGCAGATCCGCGGCGGCGCACGGCGTTGAGCGCGGCGTCTCCGTCGCGGCGTCCACGTCGTAGATGACGCCCGGTTCCAGCGGGCGGAACGGCACGGCCGGACGCCGCTGCAGTACGACGAGCAGCGCAGCGAGCAGCGAGGCCAGGGCGGTGATCAACGGTAGGTGGCGTTCCATCAGGATTCCTTGAACACCGTCTCACGGTAGTGGTCCAGCAGCAGCCCCCACGGCGCCTTGAACGTGCGTTTGACTTTGCGCATCACCAGCTCCGCCTCGTAGACGATCTCGCGGCGGTAGCGCTCGTCCAGGTACGACGTGACGGTGCGGTACCCTTTGACCTTGACCTGCACCGCCTCGCGGGTGTCCTTGACGATTTCCACGCGTGCGATGACCGGCGTGGATTTGAGCCGCGACTCGGCGATTTCCGCGAGGATGCCCGCGGTGGTGAGGTGCGCTTGCTGGCGCTGCTGGAGTTCCGGGGTCATCATGCGGAATGCGCGCCGGAAGGTCTCCACGTAGCTGTAGTAGTCAAAACCGTGGTACAGTTCGGTGAACACCGTGGCGAAGTGGTGGATTTCCGGTGCGGTGACGGCGTCGTCGCGGCGGACGTCTGCGACGGCCTCGGCGCGCCCCAGCGAATCAACCCGCACCACGAGCGGTGGGCGGTCCATGGCGCGCGCCAGCAGCACCGCCAGTACCACCGCGACTCCCGCCAGCGCCGCCGCGGCGGTGCGGTACACCGCGATTACCCGCAGGGATTCGCCCCAGACTTCGTAGTAGCGCAGGGGCTGGCTGCCGGCGGCCGGTGTGAGCCGCTTCGGGGAGGCGTCCCTGCCGCCGTCGGAAGGCGCGGCCGGACCGGCGGTGGAGGAGGCGGTCGGTTCGGTGTTCATCGTTTGGGAGCCTCCGGCGGTGTGTCCGTGCGCGCGGCGTCGCGCGCCAGCGCGCCGATGCGGTCCAGGATCGTCCGGCCGCTCCGGCCGCCGCCCATACCCATTTCGCTGCGGAAGGTGTCCCACGCGGCGGCGCCCGCGTGTCTGATGCGGTCACCCAGCGACGCGGGAGGCGCGCCGCCGTTTCCCTGCCCTCCGCCGGGCGTGTCGGCCGGGCCGGCGCCTTGCGCACCGGCACCGCCGGACGTCCCGCTCCCCCGCAAACCGTCCGCAAAGCTCTTCGCGCCGGCGCCGACGGCGCCCGCTGCGGCGTGCACGCGTCCGGCCGCGTGCATCGCACCGGCCAGCACCGCCCCGCCAATCAGTCCGCCGCCCTCGCCGCTGAACAGCATGTCGGTGAACAGGGGGGCGGAGACCATGGAGGCGACCAGCATGAAGTTGATGAGCGTGGCGCCCACGAGCATGCCCGTGGCGTCTGCGGTTCCCTGCCCGCCGGTGCTCAGCTCGGTCAGCGACACCACGTTGAACTGCAGGATGGCGGCCTGAAAGACGCGCACGACTACAATCCAGAACGACACCTTGAACGTGAGCATGAACCAGTTTTTCAGCAGCATGGCGACGGGCGGGTACACCGCACCGGCGATGACCAGCGGTCCCACGATGTACAGCGCCGCGAGGAACAGGTACCGCACGATGTTGAACACCGACTCGGCGAGCATCGCGGTGATGGACATCACCCACATGCCGACGGCGGACAGGTTGAGCGCCAGGATGTTGACCCGGCCGTTGAGTTCCGCCGCGCCGTAGAACGCGCCGACGGTGTCCATCCACCGGTCGTAGTTGACCACGGCGTTGCCGATTTCCTGGCAGAACCACACCATCTTGTCGAACAGGTACCGGTAGCACACCAGCACCAGCGACACCAGCAGCGCCCGCCAGATGATGTTCATGAAGCGCGGTTCCTCGCCGGAGGCTGCGAACCGCGCCTGTTCGCCGACCACCGCCAGGACGAACAGGCAGGGCACCACCACCCCGACGGCCAGCAGCCACGTGACGCTCGCGTACGGGAGCATCTGTTCGGACACCCGCGCCACGTCGGCGCCGAAGAAGTTCACCGGGACCCTCCCGGACGGGGCGACGGGCTGAACCGCTGCGGCAGCGCCTGGTCGGCGAGATCCCGGAGCCGCCGCTGCTGCTCGTCCGCCGCCGAGCGCACCGTCCGCGAAACCTGCTGCAGCCGCTGGTGCAGCGCCGCGGACTGCCGCTCAAAGAACGAACGCACCGCCATCTCGCGGCGGTCCCTGAGCGCCTGGTACTGCACCAGCAGCGCCAACAGCCGGTTGGTGTCTATCTGCTGCTGCACGCCCAGCGCGGTCAGCGACGCCAGGGCGGCGTCCCGCTGCGCTTTTTCCAGGGCCACGTCCGACAGCTGCCGCACCAGCTGGTCGGCGAGCGCCGCTGCGCTGCTGGCGCACTGGTTGAACAGGGCGCGTGCGTAGTCCTGCGTCGCTTCAATCTCGGAGCGGGCCTGCTGCTGCAGCTGGTCCAGCGCCTGGAGGTACGCGCCGGTGCTGGCGAGCACCTCCCCGTGCACCAGCCGACGGTACAGCTGTTCCACCGCGGTGTCGCCGGTCCGGCGGCTGAACTCCGCGGCCAGCCGCGCACGCTGGTTCGCGAGTCGTGACATTCCTTCGGACTGTACGCGGTCCAGGATGACGCCGGGGTTCTGCGTAATCGCCTCCATCTGCCGGTAGAACGAGACGCTCGCGTCGTAGTTCTGCTTGAGCATGGCGATTTGCTGAAGGCTGTTGGCCAGCATGCTGGTTTTCCACAGTTTCTCCGCCTCTTCGCTCACCCGGTCGTAGATGTCGGTGACGATGTTGTAGATGTCGTCTACGATGAACAGGCTCCAGCACGGCGAGGCCAGCAGCAGCCCCGCCGTGCACGCCGCGATGGTACGCCGCATGGGAGTACCGTGGTTAGTCCTTCGTCACGCGCCGGTACGCCACCGACCGCCAGATGCGTAGTCCCGGCATCTTGCCCCTTCTGCGTTCGGTGAACCGCACCGCGTGGGCTCCGATCGCCTTCGCTTTATCAATGGTGCCCTGCATGGCGCTCTCCTCTCCCATCGCCTCGATGATGACCTCGCCCAGGACGATGTGGGGCCAGGCCGGTTCGGCGCTGAGAATTTCCACCGATGCGACCGGCGAGCCGGGCACGTACGTCGGGTACTTCAGGAAGTTGCTCGTGAGCGCCCCCGCGCAACCCCACACCCCGACCGCGCACAGCAGGTACAGCAGCAGCTTTTTGTTCATGCATCTCCTCCCGTTTCGGAAAAATGGCGCAGCACGTCCAGTTCGGTCGCACCGGGGTGCGCCTGCCGGAACGCGCGTTCGCGCTGTTCGTCGTCGGCGTCCGTCGTGCAGATGAAATAGTCGGAGCGGGGCACGTCGATACGCAGCACCTGCACGCGATCCATGAACTTCAGCAGCACCTCGGCGTAGCGCCGGCGCACCGACTGCAGCGTGCGCGCGAGCGCGATCTCCGGCGGGGTGAACCCGAACTGCTGCAGCACCTCGTGGCCCTTCTGCAGCCGCAGGATGTACTTGGTGTACGAGTTGGCCAGCACCGCCGCCGCGGACCGGGACGCCAGGAAGTCGTCCGGGCTCTGCGAAACCGACAGCACCATCGCGTTGAACTTGCGGGCGGTGCGGTACAGGTTCTCCACCAGCTGCGCGCTGACCGGGTCGTTGAACAGCGCCCAGCATTCGTCGAAGACGATCATCTTGCGCAGCGTCTTGTCGTAGAGTTTGCGCCAGATCACGTTCTGGATGAGGAACAGCACGATGGATTGCAGGTCGCGGTGCTCCTGCAGCCCCTGCAGGTCGAACACCGCCATCCGGCCGGTCGGGTCCACCGAGGTCTCGCGGTTGAGCAGCCGGCCCTTCCCCCGGGGGTTGAGCCACTCCTCCAGGTCGGCGGCGACCTGCGCGGCGATGCGGCGCGCTTCGGCGGCGCCGACGGGTTCCGCTCCCGGCGCCTGCTTCCCGTGCGACAGCGGCTGAAAGGCGCACAACCGCTCGAATAGGTGTCCCACGGTCGGGGCGTTCCGGTAGCCGCCGGCGAGGTACGTCTGCACGATCGCGGTGTCCAGGACGTGGCTCTCCCGGCCGCTCAGCACCGGGCGGTTGAGCATCTTCTGCAGCACCCCTTTGAGGTACGCCACCACGTCGTAGTCCACCGTCGCGCCCTGCGGATCCTCCGCCACCGCCACCGCGCGCGGCGGGAAGGGGTTGAACGAGTACTCGTCGGAGAGCCGGACCTCCAGGTAGTCCCCGCCGAACAGCCGGCAGAGCTTGCGGTAGGATCCGCCGATGTCCACGACGATGATGTGGTTGCGGTCGGACTCCACGAAGAAATTGGTCAGCAGGTGGTTGACGGTGAACGACTTGCCGCTGCCGGTCGTCCCCAGCACGATGGCGTGCTTGGCGGGCAGTTCCTCGTCGAAGAGGTCGAACGGCAGCAGCTCGTGGTCCCGCGTCAGGAACACCATGCGCGCCTCGCGGGTGCCGCGCCAGCCTGCGTGCACGGGGAGCAGCTGCGTCACCGCGTCCGCGGGGAACAGGTGGCGGGCGCGGTTGTAGTGGGCGTGGTTGGGCAGTGACGCGAGGTGCAAAAACCAGTGGTTCATGTCGTCCACGGCGCCTTCCGCCTCGCCGAGCGTGCGGAACGCCGCCAGGGCGCCGCTGCAGCGCGCGGTCAGCGACTCCAGCGACCGGTCGCGCAGCACGACGTGCAGGGACACCTGGTAGAGGCGCTGGTGGTTGTTTTTCACGTAAGCGGCCAGCGCACGGCAGTCGTGGGCTTTGATCGCCGCGTCGTAGTTTTTCCGAAATGGGTTGATACCGCCGATCACCGACGCCAGCGTGGCCTCGAATCCCAGCTGCTTCAGCGCCGCCTCCTGGTCGGGAACGTGCACGGAGACGCACCAGTCGTACTCACCCGTCAGCTGGTGCCCGAAGGCGACGGTATCGCCTATGGACACCTCGCGCGGACGCCGGTGGAGATTGACGGCCCGATGGTAGTAGCCGTCAATGAAACACTCGCTGAACTCGTTGCGGACGGCGTTGTAGACGACCTGGGTGCGCAGGGTACGTTCCGGGCTGACGGCGCCGCACGGGAGGGTTTCGGCGCGGCCGGGGTTCAGGTGCTCGTACAGCAGCGCGACGACCTCGCCGTCGCTGAGGCGCCGGCACTGCAGGCCGGCGGCGCGCAGCCCCTCCACCACGCCCCGCACCGTCTCCTCCAGGCGTTCCCGCAGCGCCGCATCCAGTGCGGCGGCGCGCGCCCGGTAGTCCGGTTCCATGATCGCGAAGAGCGGTACGTCCATGTTCAGGAGATCAGCCGACGGCGGGTGCACGGTGACCGTCAGGAAGGTGCACCGCCGGTACGGCTGCTGCTCCAGGAAGTGTTCCACTTTTCGATCAACGATGTAGCGCGATAGCGGATCGGCGGCGGTGACGGCCCGGCGGTAGCGCCGGATCACCTCGGCATCGGGCCGGTACCGGTCGGATCGGCGCACCTGCACCAGGAACTGCACCGAGGCGTTGACGGGCACCCCCTGCAGCGCGGCGCGCAGCTGCTCGTGGAACAGCGCCGCCTGTTCGGGTGACAGCAGCAGGGTGTCCACACCAGCGCACTCGAACACCGCCGACAGCTGCAGGTCCACGCCGACCAGCACGCCGTCGCACGCCGCCCACAGGTTGAGGTACGCGGGGACCGGCCGTTCGCGGTCGGCGCGCAGCAGCGCCTTGAGGCGGTCAGGCGTCAGCGCCGCCATCGCACCGCACTCCGCGCACCGGTATGCACCGCGGCGTGACCAGGAAGGTGTACCAGACCAGCAGCCACTTCTCCGGCCGGCGGGCGGTGCGCCGGGACAGGACGACCAGCCCGACGACCGCGGCGACGCTCACCGGCAGCAGCTGCGTCAACGCCTGCACCAGCATGAACACCAGGAGCGCCACTGGAACATCACCCGGCGGCATGCCGGCGACCAGCAAGCGGTGGGAGATGCCGGGGAAACACGGAACCCGATGCATGAACCGGTGTCCTGGTCAGCCGCGGCCGCCCGCGATGAACTGCAGCAGTTTGACGATGTTGCCCGCCAGGAAGATGATGAGCCCGCCTACGACCACCCAGACGCCTTTCTGCAGCGCTTTCTCGTCGTGCATGGCCAGCCGGATGCCGATGATCACCACGCCGACGGCGACCAGTCCGGCGCCCAGCACCGTAGAGAGCCAGTTGATGAGCGTGGTCAGCGAAGCGCCGATGTTGCTGCCGGAGCTGTCGGTGAGCGTGATGGCCTGCTGCTGCGCGAAGACCCGGGAACCGGCGGACAGCAGGAGCGGTACGGCTGCGGCGATACGACGTATGGGAACGGATCGATGGTGCATGGCGCGAGACCTCCGGTGCGTCACGGCTGTCGCCGTACGCTGTGGCGTTGCGACGCGACGATGGCGTCGGATTCGGCCAACGTGCGGTGCGACGGGATCCTGCGGAGGCGGAGCCGGGCGCGCACGGGTGCGCACGCACGGATGTGCCGGGGGCGACCACGGAGCGAGACCTCCTCTGCGGACTTCCGACGCGGCGACTCGGCCGGTACGCCGGCCACGCCGCGGACTGCACCGAGCGGCCGATGCTACGTTGTGGGTATACCAAATACAGTGAGAGGAAATCAAGGATGTCGCGTACGTTCCCGTGTACTTGCAAATAACTTATCAATTTTGTAGTTTTGTGCGATTTTGCTGGTGTTGCTTCCCGTTTTCGGGGCACGCGCGGGGCCGGATTCCGTCGGCCGCGCGCGTTTCCTATCACATATGACAAGGAGCAACATCATGGCAACACCTGTCCAACGCTGGGTCGAAGAAATGGTGGCGCTCACCACGCCCGATGCCGTGTACTGGTGCACAGGAACCGATGAAGAGGCGCGGGAGCTGGTGCGCATCGGCATCGAGAAGGAGAAGCTCAACGGTCCTACGTTCCGCGAGCTGAACCACGCCGTATTCCCCAATGCATACTACCACCGTTCGCACCCGACCGACGTAGCGCGCGTGGAGCACCTCACCTTCGTCTGCCAGCCGACTCGGGAGGCCGCCGGGCCCAACAACAACTGGATGGCGCCCGACGAGGCGAAAGAGAAGATGCGTTCTCTGATGGCTAGTTGCATGAAGGGCCGTACCATGTACGTGCTGCCGTACATGATGGGGCACCCGAAATCGCCGTACGCCAAGGCATGCGTCCAGCTGACCGATTCGGTGTACGTCGCCGTCAGCATGCGCATCATGACCCGGCTGGGAACCGTGGCGTTGGAACGCATCGGCGCCGGCGACCGGTTCGTCAAGGGTCTGCACTCCATCGGCGATCTTAACCCTGAGCGCCGGTTCATCATGCACTTCCCGCAGGAGGACTTGGTGATGTCCGTCGGGTCCGGTTACGGCGGCAACGCGCTGCTGGGTAAGAAGTGCTTCTCGCTGCGTATCGCCTCCTGCATCGGTGCCCGCGAAGGGTGGCTGGCCGAGCACATGATCATCGCGGGCGTCACCGACCCCGCCGGAACTACCACGTACATCACCGGCGCGTTCCCCTCGGCCTGTGGCAAGACCAACCTCGCCATGCTGGATCCAACGCTGCCCGGCTGGCGGGTGGAGACGCTCGGCGACGACATCGCGTGGCTCAACCCGGGGCCCGACGGCAGACTGTACGCCATCAATCCGGAGTCGGGTTTCTTCGGTGTGGCGCCCAACACTGCGATGGCGACAAACCCCAACATGATGCGCACGCTCAAGAACGACCGGTTCTACCCGACCCTCTTCACGAACACCGCTATAGATCTGGACACCAACACCCCGTGGTGGGACGGACTGGATCTGGACACCGGTGTCGTCCCGAAGAATCTCCTGGCGTGGCAGGGCACTTCCGCGACCGACAAGAAAACCGCTGCACACCCGAATTCCCGATTTACGGTTTCCATGTACAACTGCCCGGTACTTTCCAAAGAAGTGGATAACCCGAACGGCGTACCAGTCGGGGCGATACTGTTCGGCGCACGGCGCAGCACGACGGCGCCACTGGTAGTGGAGGCGTACAACTGGCGTCACGGTGTGTTCAGCGCCGCGACGATGGGTTCCGAAACCACCGCCGCCGCCAGCCACGCTGTCGGTACCGTCCGACGTGACCCAATGGCGATGCTGCCGTTCTGCGGCTACAACATGGGTGACTACTTCGCCCACTACCTGAAAATCGGCGCGGGACTCAAGCAGCCACCGAAAATATTCCTCGTCAACTGGTTCCTCAAGGATGAAACCGGAAAATTCCTGTGGCCTGGTTTCCGGGAAAACATCCGCGTCATCAAATGGATCCTTGACCGGGTGCACGGGCGTGTCCGCGCCCGCGAGACGGCCATCGGTTTGATGCCATACCCAGAGGACATAGATGTTTCCGGGCTCACCCTGTCTGCGGGAGCACTGGAACGACTACTGTTTGTGGATACCGACGCCTGGAAACAGGAAATCGTCTGCATCGAGGAGTTCTTCCGGTCGTTCGGCGACCACATGCCGCAGGAGTTGTGGGGGGAACTGGCGGCGCTACGCTCGCGATTGCGCGCCTGAACAGACCGGCGTAGTTGGTCGCGTCCCCGGTGACGGGGTGCAAACAGCGGAGGTGCGCTCGTGAAGTACGTGGTGCTCGCCGCATCGGTCGCGGTACAAGCGTGTCTGGGTGGGTTGTACGCCTGGACGACGTTCGTGCCAGCGGTGAAGGATTCGTATGGCTTTTCCACCGCGCAGACGCAGCTGGTGTTCGGCGTGTTGATCGCGGTGTTCACGCTCTCCATGGTCGCGGTCGGCCGTCTGGTGGACCGCCGCGGTCCCCGGCCGATGCTCGTCGCCTCGGGAGTGCTGTTCGCCGCGGGGTACGGACTGGCGTCGCTCTCGGGCGGGTCGTTCTGGCTGGTGCTGACCGGCATCGGGGTTTTGGGCGGCGCGGCGACCGGGTTGGGATACGTGTGTCCGCTGACCACGAGCGTACGCTGGTTCCCGGAACATAAAGGGCTGGTCACCGGCATCGCCGTCGCCGGTTTCGGCGGTGGTGCGGTGGTGCAGTCGTACTTCGCCGAGCTGCTCATGGGGCGCGGCACCGACGTGCTGCAGGTGTTCGGCCGGCTCGGCATCGTGTACGGTGCCGTCATCCTTGCGGCTGCGGTGTTGGTGCGGTTCCCGCCCGGTACCGGGGCATCCGCACCGGGCGCCGCTCCCCGAATGTCCGTACCCGGGCCGTCGCCGCTGTTCCGTGATCCGTATTTCTGGTCGCTGTTCCTCGCAATGTTCTCAGGAACGTTCGCCGGGCTGTTGGTGGTGGGCAATCTCAAGCCCATCGCCCTGTGGTTCGGTTTCAGCCCGGGAACGGCGGTAGCCGCGGTGAGCCTGTTTGCCGCAGGTAATGCGCTCGGCCGCATCGTGTGGGGCGTATTCATCGACCGGTTCCGGGAGCGCATGGTGTCGGTTTCGCTGGCGGCGTTCGCGGTGGTGCTGGCAGCGCTGTGGCTGCTGCCGCACCGGGAACCGCTGTTCCTGGTGTTGGTGTTACTGGCGGGAGCGAGCTTCGGTGCATGCTTCGTCGTCTACGCCGCGCTCGCCGCATCCTGTTATGGGGCCGAGCACCTCGGGGCGGTGTACCCGTACATCTTCCTCTCGTACGGCATCGCCGGCATCGCGGGACCGGCGCTGGGCGGCTGGCTGCACGACACCAGCGGCAGTTACACCCTGGCGCTGGTCGTGAGTATCGCGCTGCTCGTCCAGGGCATCGTCGCGCACGCCGTTCTGGAACGCACCACCCGCAACCGGTGCTGCCCGTCGGACCGGTCTGCGGAGGGCATGCAGCGCCGGTGATGCATACACGTTCATCAGATTCGGAGGGTTGACATGCACGCTCTGAAGAGCTCGAAAGAACTGGGGCTCACCCCGGCACGCAGCGGCAAGGTGCGCGACATTTTTTTTGTGGACGACTGCATCGTGATCGTCGCCACCGACCGCATCTCGGCGTTCGACGTGGTGATGAATGAACCGATCCCGGAGAAGGGCGCGGTGCTGACGGCGCTCACCAAATTTTGGACGCGGCGCCTGGCGGACATCATCCCTAACCACGTCATCCGCTTCGGTACCGCAGGCCTGCCGGACGAGTTCACGCGTCACGCGGACGTTCTGGATCGTCGGACGATGGTCTGCCGCCGCGCGCGGGTGCTGCCGGTGGAATGCATCGTGCGCGGGTACCTGTCCGGCAGCGGCTGGAAGGAGTACCGGACATCGGGCACCGTGTGCGGTATCCGGCTCCCCGGCGGGTTGCGTGAGTCCGACCGGCTGCCGGAACCGCTCTTTACGCCCTCCACGAAAGCCGACGTCGGACACGACGAGAACATCACGTACGAACAGGCGGCGGCGCTCATTGGCGAGGACATGGCACGGGCGGTGCGGGATGCGTCGCTGGCCCTCTACAACGCCGCCCGCGACTACGCCGAGACGCGGGGGATCATCATCGCCGACACGAAGTTCGAGTTCGGCATCGACGAGAACACCGGTTCCCTGATGGTGATCGACGAGCTGCTCACCCCCGATTCATCGCGCTTCTGGCCGGCGGCGCAGTACGAACCGGGACACGGTCAGCCGAGTTTCGACAAGCAGTTTGTGCGGGATTACCTCGAAACGCTGGACTGGAACAAACAGCCGCCGCCCCCGCCGCTGCCGCAGGATGTCGTGGAGACCACGGCGGCGAAGTATCGCGAGATCGTCTCCCTGTTGGGCGCCTGACCGTTCGCGGACCGTACGTTCGTGGCGGCGTACCGGGACGGTGCCGGATTCCCGGAGCCCGCATCGTGCGTCGGGGCGGTTACTCCCCGATCACTTTCACCAGTACCCGTTTGGGACGTCGCCCGTCGAACTCCCCGTAGAAGATCTGTTCCCACGGTCCCAGGTCGAGTTCCCCGTCGGTGACCGCCACCACCACCTCGCGCCCCATGATCTGTCGCTTGAGGTGGGCGTGGGCGTTGTCCTCGCCGGTGAGGTTGTGCCGGTAGCGCACGGGATTCTCCGGCGCGAGCTGTTCCAGCCAGTCTCTGAAATCCTGTTTGAGGCCGTCTTCCTCGTCGTTGATGAATACGGACGCGGTGATGTGCATCGCGTTGACGAGACACAACCCTTCCCGCACGCCGCTCTCCCGGACGGCGCGCTGCACCTCGTCGGTGATGTTGATGAACTCGATGCGCTGCCGCGTGGTGAAGGTGAGCTGTCTGGTGAGCGATTTCATGGCCCTGGATTCCCGGGTTCTCCTGCCGTTCCGTCGGCGCCGTTGCCCGCGGCGGTCGCTTGTTCCGCGGGGGCGGGCGAACCGCGGCGTTTCACGATGAGCATCTGCTGCGCCTCCAGCAGCCGTTCCAAGGCACTGACCAGGTCGCGCTTCTTGCGGGCGATAACGTCGAACACTTCGCGCATCCGGCGGCGCATCTGTTCCTCAGTGCGGTGCAGTTCGGTCTCCAGGCGAACCGCGTCCCCGCGGGCGGCTTCCATGCGGGCGGTAAGGCGTTCCACCTCGGCGGCGAAGGTCGCGTGGCGTTCCCGCAGCGCCGCGTTCCGGGATTCCTCAACGGACGCAGCGGTGTCGGCGTTCCGGCGCAGCAGCTCCAGGTCGGATGCAGCGTTCCGTTCGCGGATTTGGAGCTCCGCGATGACCGCGGTATACGCGGCGCTGGAGCGGGCGATGTCACGGCGGATCTCACGTTCACGGGCATCGCTGCGGCGTTTGAGTTCCATGATACGATCGTCGTGATTCCGCACGCGCCGGTCCAGTTGTGCGCGCAGCGATTCGAACCGCACGCGCAGCGATTCTTCGGCGGCCTCAAGGCGCCGGATGCGGGTGCGTATTTCGGTTTCCACACGTGCGACTCCCAACTCGTAGTGCGCGCGCGCCCGACGGACGGTTTCCTCGAGGGTGCGCCGGGTGCAGTCGTAGGTGAGGCGGCGTCGTTCCGCGGCGCGTTGCAGGCGGTCGCGGCGTCGTTCCAGGCGGCGGATGCGTTCCTTGAGCGCGAGGATCTCGCTGCGATATCCGTACTCTTGTTCACGCCATTCGGCGTACAGCGCGGCGGCTTGTCGGCGTGCCTCGACCGCCGTCCGGCGTATCTCGTCGCCTTTCCTGCCGATGGCCGTCCGGTACTCCTGCTGCAGTGCGGCGAGTTCCGCGCTGAGGCGCACCACTTCACGTCCCAGGTACTGCTCGCGCGACTTGAGAGATTCCACCTCGTACTGCCTGCCGCGGAGGTCGTCGAGCTCGCTGTTGAGTTTGCGCATCGCCTCGTTCTGTTCTGCCTGTTCCCCGCGGACATTCTCGGCGAATTCCTTCGTCCTCCGGTTGAGATCTTCGACCTGATCCTGTAGGGCATCGACGGATTCTTTGAGTTTCACCAGCTCGAGTTCGCCGGTTCGCTTGACGGCCTCAATCCACGCCTCCAGCTGTCCGGACTTGCGGATGAGCACCTCGTCCAGGAATCTCACTTTGTCGTCGACGGCGTCCCGAAGTGCACCGTAGTCGTTTTCAAGACGCTCCAGGATGCGTGATTTTTCGGCTACCTGGAAACGGAGCTTCTCCATGAGTTCGTTGGGGTACGCTGTCTTGAGATTCTCCAGCATTCTGACATGGCGTGCGGATTCTTCCTCAAATTCCCGCTTGACCCGCGCGAATTGGCTTTCTTGGCGGGCGAGCTCCTGGGCAAGGGTGTTCCGCTGGCTCACCAGACTCTCGTAGTCCAGTTCCAATAGTTTTCGTATTTCCGCGAATACCGTCCACGTTATCCGTATTTGTTGGAGAACGGCCGCGCGACGTTCTTCATTGATATTTTTCTTTTTCTGTATCTGTTCGCCGATGATTCGCAGTTTCTGCTGCAGCAGTTCCACATCTTGCATCACGTCATTGCGCATCTGCAGCCCGACGGACTTCCGGATGTTGTAAAGACCTTTCCGGATATCGTGCAGCTCACGTGCCAGTTGATCAAGAGAATCATCATGTGCGGTATTCACCGGTTTAGATGGCGTGTGACGCCTGAGGAACAGAAGGACTGAAATGAGGAAGAGTACCGTTGCTGTTATGAGAAGGAAAGACATGATGACGTCACTGGAACTGTGGGGTGTGTGGACAGCGGAGCGAACGAGGTGTTTATCTGCGTTAATTCGAGCATATCCGCCGGAGCCTCATCCGTTGGTTACAGTGAACAGCTATGGTACGAGTCCACAGCAACGGTGCGTTGCGGTACGTATACAAAAAATTTCCACAGCATTGCGAGTCTTTCCACGACATATCCCATGGTTTTCCAAAACAACAAGATATCATTCGACGGGAGCGTATACACAATGTATATGCTGAGGCATCGAAGTACTACAGGTCGATGAGAATATCCATGCGCCAGGACGAAGGGGATGCCCCCGACAGATCGCCGACATCGTGGTACGTCGCCGCCTTGATCTCGCGGCGGTCACCGTGTATTTCCCGACGGTACGGCTCCACGTGACAGCGTACCTCAGCGGCATACCCGCCGCCGGTACGCGAGACGGTCGCTGAACAGCAGCCCGTCACCAGGCCGTCAGAGGTCAAGAGGAGAAGTTCGTTGAGCGCGGCGATGACCAGCGAGCGCAGGTCAGACGCGTCCAGGGAGAACCGGTGTTCCGGCGACGAGGCTCCCGGCGGCCGCTCAACGACCAGGGCGCACAGACCATCAGCTGCGGCCGCCAGCAGTTCGGATGCACCATCGCCCTCCGCCCGCAGCAGGATGTCGGCGGTGTGCGGCAACAGCGAGAACGACCTCAGGCCGGTGCACCTCCGGTATCCGGACCCGCATCGTCGGAACCGTTGGTGCTGTTGTCGCCCGCGATGTTGGCGATGGACGCGACGCGATCACCGGGGTTGAGCTTCACGATACGCACGCCCTGCGTGTTGCGGCTGATGACCGAAATGTCGTCCACCGGGATGCGCACGCTCATCCCCTGTTCGGTCATGATCATGACCTCGTTCCCGGTGTTGGCCACTTTGATGCCGACAACCTTTCCGTTGCGCTCGGTGGCCTTGATGTTGATGATCCCCTTGCCGGCGCGCGACTGCAGACGGTACTCGTTGAGCGCGGTCCGCTTGCCGTAACCGTTCTCACAGACGGTCAGGAGGATGTCGTCGGGATTAAGCACCTCCATGCCCACCACCTCGTCGCCCTTTTCCAGGCGGATACCGGTGACCCCGCGCGCGGTGCGCCCGATAGGGCGCGCGTCCTTTTCCTCGAACCGGATGGCGATGCCGTCCCGCGTGGCGATGACCACCTCTTTGTCGCCGTCGGTGCGTTTCACATCGATCAGCATGTCACCCGGATCCAGGTTGATGGCGATAATGCCGCCCTTGCGCGGATTGCTGTATTCGCGCAGCGCGGTTTTCTTGATGATGCCGTGCCGGGTGCACATCAGCAGGAACGCATCTTTCTCTTCAAAGCTGTCCACCGCAACGCAGGCGGTGATCTTCTCGTCCATAGAGGAGAGGTTGACCAGGTTGACGATAGCTTTGCCCTTGGCGATGCGGCTGCCTTCGGAGATCTCCCACACGCGGGTCCAGTAGACTCTGCCGCGGTTGGTGAACAGCAGCAGGTAGGAGTGCGTGTTGGTGACGAACATCTGCTCGATGAAATCCTCCTCCTTCACCGTCGCGCCCGTGATCCCCTTGCCGCCCCGTCGCTGCGCTTTGTAGGTGGTCAGCGGAATCCGTTTGACGTAGCCCTGGTGGGAGATGCTGACGACCACGTCCTCCTCCTGCACCAAGTCCTCGGTGGACAGCTCCTCCACGCGTGCCATGATCCTGGTGCGGCGCGCGTCGCCGAACCGTTCCTTGATCTCGCGCAGTTCGTCGGCGATGATGCCGTCGATCTTCTTGGGATCGCGCAGGATGGCGGTCAGCCGCTCGATGGTCTTGATCAGCGCCAGGTACTCGTCCTCCAGCTTGGAGCGTTCCAGGGACGTAAGCTGGTGCAGGCGCATCTCCAGGATCGCGGTCGCCTGGATCTTGGAAAAGTTGAACTCCGCCATCAGATTGGCGCAGGCGGACGGTGTATCCTTGGATTCGCGGATGATCTTGATGATGCGGGTGAGGTGGTCGATGGCGATGCGCAGCCCCTCCACGATGTGGGCGCGGTGCTCGGCCTTGCGCAGGTCGAACTGGGTGCGCCGGCGCACCATCTCGCGACGGTGGTCGATGTAGGCCTGCATGGTCTCGCGCAACGAGAGCACCTGCGGTTTGCCGTTGACCAGCACCAGCATGATCACCCCGAATGATACGTCCATCTGGGTGTGTTTGTAGAGCTGGTTGAGGACGACGTTGGGGTTGCCGTCGCGTTTGATTTCGATGACGATGCGCACACCGTCGCGGTCCGACTCGTCGCGCAGGTCGCTGATGTCGGTGATTTTTTTGTCGCTGACCAGGTCGGCGATGGTCGCGATGAGCTCCGCCTTGTTGACCTGGTAGGGGATCTCCCGGACGATGATCGCAAAGCGGTTGGTGCGGATTTCCTCGATCTCGGCTCTGGCGCGCAGCCGGAAACTGCCGCGGCCGGTCGCGAAGTATTCGCGCACGCCCTCCTTGCCCTGCAGGATGCCGCCCGTCGGGAAGTCGGGGCCCTTGACGTGCTGCATCAGCTCTTCCACGGTGATGTCGGGGTTCTCCAGCGTTGCGATGATGCCGTCGCAGATCTCACCGAGGTTGTGCGTCGGGATGTTGGTCGCCATGCCGACGGCGATTCCGGAGGAGCCGTTAACCAGGATGTTGGGAAACCGCGCCGGCAGGACGGACGGTTCTTCCAGCGACCCATCGTAGTTGGGTCGGAACTCGATGGTTTCCTTGTCGATGTCCTCCAGCATATCCTCGCCGATGCGGTGCATGCGCACCTCGGTATACCGCATCGCCGCGGGAGGATCGCCGTCCACCGATCCGAAATTCCCCTGGCCGTCCACCAGCGGGTAGCGCAGGCTGAACTCCTGGGCCATGCGCACCATCGCGTCGTAGATGGCGCTGTCGCCGTGGGGGTGGTACTTGCCCATGACGTCGCCGACCACACGCGCGGACTTTTTGTAGGGGCTGGAGTGTTTGAGGCCCAGCTCCTTCATGGTGTACAGAATCCGGCGGTGCACCGGTTTGAGGCCGTCGCGCACGTCGGGCAGGGCGCGCCCGACGATGACGCTCATGGCGTAGTCGGTGTACGAACTACGCATCTCCTCCCCGATATCCCGGGGCTGGATGTTCTGTTCCTCGAAACTCAGCTGGTCGTTGGGTCCCTTCTGTGCCATAGCGCAAGCTCCCGTTCCCCCGCCGGCCGCATGCATCACGCGTAAAAAAACAGCGGTGGATGATACGAAACATATACAAAATGGCAGAAGACGATACAATACCCGGCGAAAGAACGAGTCAACGGTTCCTGCGGATCCGCACGGCACGCGCGGATGCATTTGACTTAGCCGCCGCTTTTTTTCTATTGTGTTTGGACGTACATGCACGCAGCGCGCACACCATGAAAACCTCCGCCGCGGTCACCGCACGGTTGGCGGCTCTCGCGGAACACCCCGGTCCATTCCTCGTCGCCGCGCTCCTGTTGCTTCCCCTCCAGGATGCCGCGTGGTTTGAGCGTATATTTGTGCTTAAGCCCAGCAATGTCGTCATGCTCGGCTATGCCGCGATCGTGGCGGCGCACGCCGTCCTCGTCGGGCGCATGCCCCGCGTACCGCTCGGGGGAGTGCTGCTGGCATTTCTCGCCGCCGGGCTCGCCGCGACGATCGCCGGATCGTCTGTGGAACGCAGCGCCGACTACCTGGTTGACGCCGTCGGGAGGAACCGCCCGGAGCTCCGCGGGTGGTTTGCGCTGGCGGGCCAGGCCGTTGTCGTGTCGTTGTACGCTGCGGCGGCGCTGGCAGTGCGGCGCATGCGCCGCGACGAGCTGACCGAGCGGGTCGTCGGGGCATATCTCGTCGGCGCGACCGCGGTATCGCTCTACGGGCTGTTGCTCGTGGCGTCGCTCGCGCTGGGAGCTCCGGTGCGGCACCTCTATTTCCAATCGCAGTGGACGGTCCCACGGCTCAACGCGACGTTCATAGAGCCGCTGTATCTGGCCAACTATCTGGTGAGCGCGCTGCCGATCGCCGTCGTGTGGCTGCTCACCGGCCAGCCACGCGCGCCCCGGTGGCTTCCCATGGTGATGATCCTGACGATGCTCGGGGCGCTCGCCGCAACCTTCTCGGTCGGCGGGTGGTTGTCGTTCGGGTGCGGTGCGGGTGTTGCGGTGTTCGCGGTTCGTCGGGATATCTCCTCCGTCGGCGCGCGCGTGGCGGCGCGGTTCGCCGGAGCGGTGGTGCTACTGGCGGCCGTCGCGGTCGTGGCGTTCCGCACGCCGCTCACGAACGCGGTGCGTGGCGCCGCTCGAAAACTGGCGGGTGCGGTGCGCGCGTCAACCTACCGTCCGTTGGACATTTCCTACCGCAGCGACATTCTGCGCGCGGATGCACCCGTACACATGGAACCCGGAGGGTACTATGCGTTCCCCGTCACGGTCCGCAACGCCGGGACGCGGATATGGCACCGGGATGGAGCGGAACGCATGGCTCTGGGGTACTACTGGACCGATCGATCGGGCGCTGTCATCCGTGCACACACCGTCCGAACGCGGCTCCCGTATGATATCGAACCCGGCTCATCCGTGACGCTCAACGCGCAGGTGCGCGCACCGCTATCCACCGGCGCGTTCCGCCTGGAAATGGACATGGTGGCGCCGCTGGGGCAGCGCCTGGAACTCTACGGCCACAGCCGCCCCCACCGTACGGAGGTGTCCATTGCGGGCGAACCGCGGTTCTACGCCGCGTCCATCACCGTTGCGGGGGTTCCGGAGAGGCTGGTTCCCGGCAGCAGGATATCCGTCGTGTTTCGGGTGGTCAACGCCGGCACGCTCCCCTGGCCCGCCGGCGGAGAGCACCCGGTCTTCGCTGCGTACCGCTGGCTGGATTCATCCGGGACGATGCTGGTGGATCCCGAACAGCACCGGGCGCGCCTGCCGCATGATGTGGTCCCCGGCGGGACGTTCAGTACACGGATGGTTCTGGAAGTGCCGCGCGAGTACGAACCGTCGTGGCGGTTGGTGTGGGATATGGTGCGCCACGAGATAACCTGGTTCGCGGACCAGGCCCGCGAGGAACCGTACCACCGGCCGGTGCACTACCATGCCGACAGCGCATCGGAACGGTTCACCATGCGCGAACGCATGTGGCTGTGGCGCACCGCGCTGACGGTGTTCACCCGCCATCCGGTGTTCGGGGTGGGTCCGGGCAACTTCCCGTTCCTGTACAACCGCTGGAAGCCGCCCGACGCCCGGTACGCTCCCCGGCTGTACGTGGTCAACAACACCGCACTGGAAGTACTCACGGAACAGGGGATCGTCGGATTCGGCGCCTTGCTGCTGTTCCTGACCGGGGTCGTCCGGCTCGCCCGCCGCGCAATCACATCGCGTGATGCCGGAGTGCGCACCGCTGCCGCGGGCATCGCCGGCGGACTGGTCGCCGTGGCGGTGCAGTCCATGACGTTCTCGGCGCTCGCGCTCAACTATCCGTGGATACTGATGGGGATCCTCGCCGCGCTCGGCGCGTCGGAGCTCCGGGAATAATGCTGGTGCAGTCCCGGGCACAGCGGCAGGCGGCCGAGGCACCGGCGCAGCCGCGCCGCGTGTAAGCGCGGTTCGTCGGCGCCGGCGAGTCGTCCCCTTGCATCCCGCCTTCAGAAAATGCATTATCATCCCGGGCCGCCGCGCGTGCGGCCCTGCACAACGGCGTGCATCAGGGAGTCCGGACATCAGCGGTTGCACGAAACCGTTCCGCAGCCGGGTCCCGCGAACACAGGAGTTCCCATGTCCCGTCCGATCGGCTTCGACAACGAACGCTACCTCTCGCTCCAAACCGCCGCTATTCTCGAACGGGTGCGCTCATCGGACAACAAACTGTACCTGGAGTTCGGCGGCAAACTGCTCTACGACATGCACGCCGCACGCGTCCTGCCGGGTTTCGACCCCTGCGTCAAGATGCGGCTGCTGCAGAACCTCAAGGATCAGGCCGACATCATCCTGTGCATCTACGCCGGTGACATCGAGCGCAAGAAGGTGCGGGCGGATTTCGGTATCACCTACGACGCGGACGCCGTCAAGCTCATCGACGACCTCAAGGACTGGGGTATCCGGGTCGCGGCCGTCGTCATCACCCGCTACGAGTGCCAGCCCGCCGCCACCATCTTCAAGAACAAGCTGGAGCGACGGGGCATCCGCGTGTACACCCACGGTGTGATTCCGGGGTATCCCACCGACGTGGAACGCATCGTCAGTGACGCCGGCTACGGGCAGAACCCGTACATCCCGACGGAACGGCCGCTCGTGGTCGTCACCGGGCCCGGTCCCAACAGCGGCAAGCTCTCCACGTGCCTCTCGCAGCTGTACCACGAGTACCGGCGTGGCGTGCACGCCGGCTACGCGAAGTTCGAGACCTTCCCCATCTGGAACCTCCCGCTCAAGCACCCCGTCAACGTCGCCTACGAGGCCGCCACCGCCGACATCATGGACTGCAACATGATAGACCCGCACCACCTGGAAGCGTACGGCACGGCAGTGGTCAACTACAACCGCGACGTAGAGATTTTTCCGCTGCTGCGCCGCATTCTGGAACGGATCACCGGCGGGCTGTCCGTCTACCAGTCGCCCACGGACATGGGGGTTAACAAGGCGGGGTTCGCTATCAGCGACGATGCGACGGTACAGCAGGCGGCCCGGCAGGAGATCATCCGGCGGTATTTCCGCAGCGCCTGCGAGTACGTCATGGGATTCTGCAGCCTCGAGACCGTCCAACGGCAGGAGATGCTCATGCAGGAGGTGGGCGTCAAACCGGAGGACCGCATGGTCGTGGCCCCCGCGCGCGCCGCGGCAAAAGACGCCCGCGAGAAAGGCAAAGGCAACGAGGGGATCTTTGTCGGCGCGGCGCTGGAGCTCGCGGACGGCACCGTCGTTACCGGCAAGAATTCGCCGCTGATGCACGCCTCATCGGCCGTGGTGCTCAACGCCGTCAAGGCGCTGGCGGGCGTCCCGGACCGCATCCACCTGCTGAGTCCCGGCGTCATAGACGCCGTCAGCGCGCTCAAGAAGACCGTCTTCGGCGCCCGCAACATCAGCCTGTCGCTGGACGAAGCGCTCACGGCGCTCGCCGTCAGCGCGGCCACCAACCCCGTCGCCCAGGAGGCGCTCGCGCGGCTCACCGACCTGCGCGGCTGCGAGATGCACCTGACGCATCTGCCCACCCCTGGCGACGAGGCGGGGCTGCGCCGCCTGGGCGTGAACCTCACCAGCGAACCCAGCTTCGCCAGCAAGAACCTCTTTGACGCGTGAGGGGGAGGTCTCGTCCGTTTGCCCCGGGCGCGTGCCGCGGCGGGGCGGCGATGCGCTTGAACGGCCGCGCTATTTGACGCCTTTGGCGTTGAGGTACGGCGCGTACTTCCGGTCGCTGCCCTGGATGTGCTCCTGCAACCAGGAACTGAGGAACTTCATCACCTCCACGGAAAGCCCGATTTTACCTGCGTCGTAGTCGCGCTGGAAGTTCTTCGCCTGTTGGACGAAGCGAGCGTGCTCCTGCGTGTGTGCGGCGGCGTCGGGGTATCCGTAGCGGGAGAAGAAGGTTTCTTCCGTGGTGAAGTGGGTGCCGGCGTAAGCGATCAGGTCATGCACGATGGCGCCGGTCACGTTTTTGCCTTTTCCCTAGAGCATCGCGTCGTTGAGATTGTTGATCATGCCGACGAGTTTCTGGTGCTGACGGTCTATTTCATCAATGTGCACGCTCAGCGAGTCGTTCCACGGTATCAACGGCATACGGCGTCCCTCCTCTCATGTGGTGGTGAGTAACCATCGGGAGGCAGGACCCCGATGCTGAGTCCGTCACCGGTATACGGCGTGCTGCTGCCGTGCATGTGATATAATACGCACCGAGCAGATTTTTGTCAAGGGGGTGCTGTTGCGGCAGTTGCAATTCCCGCCGTCAATCTTGTACAATATCCCAACATCTATGGAAACCCCCGTACAGAAGCATTTCATCACCGACATCATAGACGAGCACATCCGCACCGGACGGTTCGGCGGGAAGGTGCACACGCGGTTCCCGCCGGAACCCAACGGGTACCTCCACATCGGCCACGCCAAGTCCATCTGCCTCAACTTCGGCGTCGCGGCGCAGTACGGCGGGCTGACCAACCTGCGATTTGATGACACCAACCCCGCCAAAGAGGACGTGGAGTACGTGGACTCCATCCGCGAGGATGTGCGGTGGCTGGGGTTCGACTGGGGCAATCGGGAGTACTACGCGTCCGACTACTTCGAGCAGCTGTACGCGTACGCCGAACAGCTCATCCGGCAGGGGGACGCCTACGTCTGCGACCTGACGCCGGAACAGGTGCGCGAGTACCGCGGCACGCCCACCACGCCGGGACGCAACAGCCCGTACCGGGACCGCGCACCCGAAGAGAATCTTGCCCTGTTCCGCCGGATGCGCGCCGGAGAGTTCCCCGACGGCGCACGCACGCTCCGCGCCAGGATAGACATGGCGTCGCCCAACCTGGTGATGCGCGATCCCACGCTGTACCGCATCAAGCACACGGCCCACCACCGCACCGGCACGCGCTGGTGCATCTACCCGATGTACGACTTCGCGCACTGTTTGTCCGATTCCATCGAAGGGATCACGCACTCCATCTGCACACTGGAGTTTGAGATCAACCGGCCGCTGTACGACTGGATCCTGGACAAACTGAACGTGCACCACCCGCAGCAGATAGAGTTCGCGCGGCTGAACCTGTCGCACACCGTGCTCAGCAAGCGCAAACTGCTGCAGCTGGTGCAGGAAAAACTGGTGGACGGCTGGGACGACCCCCGCATGCCCACGCTGTCCGGGATGCGGCGGCGGGGGTATCCGCCGGAAGCGATCCGCGCCTTCGCCACGGGTATTGGGGTCAACAAGTACAACAGCATCGTGGATATGATCGTCCTGGAGAACGCCGTGCGTGAGGTGCTCAACCGGACGGCGCCGCGGGCGATGGCGGTGCTGGATCCGGTGAAGCTCGTCATCGAGAACTATCCCGAGGGGCGCGAGGAGATGCTGGAGGCGGTCAACAACCCGGAGGATCCCTCGGCGGGGAGACGGCAGGTGCCGTTCTCGCGCGAGCTGTACGTGGAGCGCGCCGATGTAGCCGTGGTGCCGCCGAAGAAGTTTTTCCGGCTGTTCCCGGGCAACGAGGTGCGGCTGCGCTACGCCTACTTCGTGCGCTGCGAGTCGGTGGTGCAAAACGCTGACGGGAACATCACCGAGGTGCGGTGCACCTACGACCCGACGACGCGGGGCGGCGATGCGCCCGACGGACGCACGGTGAAAGCGACGCTACACTGGGTGAGCGCCCGGCACGCCGTGCCGGTGCGCGTGCGGCTCTACGATACGCTCCTGTCGCAGCGCGACCCGGACGATGTGCCGGAAGGTACCGACTGGAAGTCGCTGCTCAATCCGCGGTCGCTGGTGACGGTGGACCGGTGTTTCGCCGAGCCGTCGCTCGCCGCCGCTCCACCCGGTTCACGGTGGCAGTTTGAACGGTTGGGGTACTTCTGCGTTGACACGAAGGATTCCCAGCCGGGCGCGCCGGTGTTCAACCGGATCGTCACGCTGAAGCAGTCGTACTGAACTTCCGCAGCCGCTTTTTTTTCCCGTCCCACTCTTGTCGTTCGGTGTTTTTCTTGGTATATGCTCCTCTATGGATTCTTCTCCCCGGCACCGCAGCGCCGTCCGCCGGCGCTTCCAGGGCGTTTCCTCAATAGTCTTTCTGTGCAGCGGGGCGCTCGTCTGCGCCGAACCGCCGGTAAAAATGAGCGCCGCACAGGCGTTCTCCTCCAACCGTGCGGTGCTCGTCTCCTCAAACCCGTACGTTGAAATCGCCCTGGATAGCAACGGCGAATTCACCATCGGTACCACGCAGGGCGACCCGGCGCGCCCGAGCGACAACAACAAGAAACTGCTGTACGGGCATCCGTTCCCCGGTACCACCGATGCGATGGTCCGCGTGGACGGCGTGACGTACCAGTTCGGTCAGACGGGTACACCGTGGACGCTGCCGCCGCAGCGTCAGGGGAGCGCCCTCATCTGCGAGCGCACGTACGCCGGGGTGACGGTGCGACAGACGCTCGCCATCGTCAAGAGCAAAGGTACCCGGTACCCGGATACCGTCGCGGTGTCCTACACACTGCGGAACACCCGCGCAACCGTGTGCACGGCGGCGGTGCGGCTGCAGCTGGACACCATGCTGGGGGACAACGACGGCGCTCCGTTCCGGATCATCAACACCGGAAGGGTGACCACCGACTACGAGTGTTTCGGCAGCTCCATCCCGCCGTACGTGCACGTGTTCGACAATCTGTCGAACCCGACGGTGTTCGCGCTGCTGTCGCTGACCGGCGTGGGGTTCCGCGATCCGGACCGCGTGGTGTTCGGCTACTGGCCCGTGGCCGTGAATGCGTGGGAGTATACCGTCGTTCCCGGGCGGTCGTTCCTGGACAACAACGGCGACGGCGTGATCAGCGGTTCCTCACCGGACAGCGACAGCTCGGTGATCGTCTGGTGGGGCGTCCCGGCACCGCTCACGCTCGCCCCGGGGGAGGAGACCACTGTCGGCCTCCTGTACGGCTTAGGCGGCGTCACGTTCGTGACCTGGAAGCCGTTCAACATCGGGGTCGTCGCTCCGTCGGAACTGGAACTGCTGCCTGAAGGGACCGGTTACCGGTACCTCCCGGATCCGTTCATCGTCACGGCGTACGTAGAGAACACCGCCGGGACCGCTGTTTCGGGGGCGCGGGCCACGCTCAATCTGCCGCCGGAGCTGTTCCTCGCGCCGGGCGAATCGGCGGTCAAACCGGTGCCGCCGATGCCCGCGGGCGGCGATACGCAAATCAATTGGCGCGTGCGCACGTTCGGCAAGCACAACGGGGAACGGCTGTACTCCGTGACCGTGGACGCCGGCGGCGACAGCAAAACGGTCCCCCGTGCCGTGACCGTCCCGGGCAGGGCCGGCTGCGCCTTCGGGCGCGTCACCGACAACCGCAACAATCCGCTCCCGGGGAGCCGGCTGGAGCTCGTCCGGAACGGCGCCGTTCTGGGAACCGTCACCGCCCGCGACAACGGCACCTACCTGTTCGGCAGGCTGGCGCCGGGACGCTACGACGTGCGCGCTGTGCGCGACGGCTTCATCGCAGCAATGGTTCCCGCCGAGGTCACCAACGACGACTACACCTCCGCGGGAACACACTTCTCGCTGCTGGCGCCGCCCGCGCCGTCCGCCATGGAATCCTTCCCCTACCCGAACCCGGTACGCCAGGGCGACGCGCACATCGCCTACCACCTCGCCGCGGCCGCGCGAGCGGTGGTGCGCATCTTCACACCCGACGGTATCCTGCTCGAGGAGACCGCGGTGGACAACGCACAGGCCGGGTGGAACGAGTTCCGCTGGAACATCAACGGCCGCGCCAACGGCGTGTACTACTACGTCGTGGAGAGCGGCGGCGCGGTGACGCGCGGCAAGATCGCGGTGGCGAAATGGAACCGGTGACAGGACGGCTCACGAGGCGGTGTATGCGCGCGATGTGCGCCGTGCTGGCGCTCGCGTGCGCCGGGCGCGCCGATGTTGCCGGGCGCATCCCGTATCTTTCACACGCGGCGGGCGGGCGATCCGCCGCCATGGGCGGGGTATCGGCCGCGCTGACAGGCCCGACCCCCAGCCTGTTCGGCAACAGCGCGGCGTTGGCGTACGCCGGGCGGCGTGACATCACCTTCATCACCGCGGAGCCCGCGTTTGAGAACCGGTTGCTCGTGGTGCACGGCGCCTGGCCGCTGTCGTTCGGCGGGGACACGCCGGCGCGTGCCGCGGCGCAGCAAAACACTGATGTGCACCCGCCGACCCACGCGAAACGGCGCAAGGACGACTACTTTTTCAAAAACACCGACCGCACATCTTTATTCGACCGCGGCCGCACCACCCGCCGCGACGGCACGCCTGCCGACGACACGCACGCGAAACCCGAGCGCACGAGCCATCAGAAACCCGATGTGCCCGGCGAACCGCGGCCGCGCTGGGAATTTTCACCCCGGTGCAGCAGTACCGCGCGACGGTGGCGGGGGCGTGGGCGCGCAGCGTCGTTAGCGGTATCCAGGTGCGGGACGACTGGGGATACCCCGCCGGCACGGCGGAAGACGCCCGTAACACCGTCGCACTCGCGGCGGGGGCGCCGGCGACGGAGGATCTGTCCTTCGGGATCGCAGCGTGCTGGCATACCTGCAGCCTGGCCGGAGACAACGCGTTCGGGTTCGGCATGGACATCGGGATGATGTACCGGCCGCTGTTCTGGCGGAACACCGTCGTCGGGGCGACGTTCCGCAACGTGTTCGGGTCCATGGGCTGGTCGGTGCACGATCCCATCGTGCGCGAACAGCGGGAATACCAGGAGCCTTTCGGGTGGGAGATACGCGCGGGCGCCGCGCAGCGGCTGTTCGGCCCGGTGCAGGTGGCGGCGGACCTGGTGCTGGAGCGGGACCTGCCGGTACGGTTTGCGGCGGGCGCCGAGGTGGAGCTCGCCGGTGTGGCCGCCATCCGTGCGGGACTTGCCGGTCTCAACCCCACCGCCGGGTTCGGCGTGCGACTGCCGCACCTGTCACTTGACTACGCGCTGGTGTCGAATCCGGCGTCGGGCATGCAGCACCACCTCGGAGTGAGCGCAGGGTTCTGACGGCGGCGCGTGAGGCGGGGAAACGGGAACGGCTCTCTTCAGACGGCCGGTTCCCCGACAGACACCCTCCGCCGGTTCCCCGAGAACAGCACACCAAGCAGCGACGGGGTGCGCAGCATCCACGGCAGCCGCTTCAGCACGATGCCGGCGAACTTCCTCCGGAAAAACGGGTGCAGTTCGCGGTACATCCGCTGCACCCCATCCTCCAGCTCCCGGGCGGTCATCAGCTTGGGGGTGAACACCGCGTTCGCCCAGCCGTAGTTCGAGCGGTCTTTGGACTCGTCCAGACGCCCCTCCCGGCGGAACTGCTCGTACAGATCCGTGCCCGGGTACGGGGTGAGAATGTACAGGTGGGCCTCGTCCAAGTCCAGGTCGCGGATGGTCCGTACGGATTCGGCGAAGATGCGCGTGTCGTCGGTGTCAAACCCGAAAATGAAGAACCCCGTGACCAGGATCCCGTGGCGGTGGAGCATGGAGACGAGTTTTTGGTAGTTGGACACGCGGTTCTGCCGGACCGCCGCCCAGTCCAGGGACGCCGGGTTGACGGTCTGGAACCCGATCTGCACGTTGAACAGCCCGGACGCCGCGCACTCCGCAATGAGGTCCTCGTGGTTGACGATGGTGGTCGGCGCCTGCACGGACCATTTTTTTCTGAGCGGCTTGATGCGTCGGGCGATGGCCTTCGCGTAGGCCTGGTCCGCGAAGAAGTTGTCGTCAACGAAGTACACCAGCGGCTGCCGCATCATCGTCAGCTCCTGGTGGACGATGTCCGGGTCTCGCCGGCGGTAGGCGTGCCACGGGACGTTGGGCAGGTAGCAGTATTTGCAGACGTGCGGGCAGCCGCGCGTTGCCTGCAGCGAGGCGAACCACGACTGCTCGTTGAGGAGGTCGCGCCGCGGGAAAGGGATGTCGTCCATGTCCGTGACGCGGTCCGCGCGGTAGATCCCCTGGAGCCGCTTTCGTTCGGCGTCGCGCAGGACATCTTTCCAGACGTATTCGGCCTCGCCCGCCACCACGGCATCGGCGTGCTCCAAGCACTCCTGCGGCAGGATGGACGGGTGCACCCCGCCCAGCACCACCGGGACGCCCCGGGCGCGGAACCGCCGGGCGATGGCATAGGCCTTTTGCGAGGTGAACGTGGTCACGGTGATGCCGACGAGGTCGAAGTCGCGGTCGTACGGGATTTCGTCCCAATCGCCGTCCACACAGGTCACATCGTGGCCCTCGGAAAGCGCCGCGAGGATGCCCAGGTGCAAAGGCGTGAACTTCACCCGTTCCAGGTAACGGTAGATGCCGCCCTTGACGAACCACCGGGGCTTGATGAGGAGGACTCTCACGAACGAGCGTACTCTACCAGCGGCCGGATGGCGCTCCGGTCCGTGAAATCAGCCGGCGCGGCGAACGCTGCGAGCATGCCTGTTTCGTCCGCTGTCCGTTCGGACTCCCGCGTGCGCAAAATCATCCGGAGCCTCAGCGACATGAGGAACCGGTCCAGCCCGCGCAGTTTCGCGAAGTCGAACCCGCCCCGCAGGTAGAAGAAACGTACCTGGGACTGCTGATCACGGCTGAAATTGCGGTCGCGGATCTCGGCGACGGTCTCGTCGCGGACCGGCGACGCCCCGCAGGCGAACACGCACACCTTCTTGCCGGCGAGCCGTCCGAGATTCCGCTTGATGAGCCCGACGCCGCTGATGCCGCCCGCGTGCAGGCGGCCGCCGTAGATGACCACGTCGCGATCCAGCAGGTCACGGACGCGCACGCGGGCGCGCGGCAGCAGATCGCAGCGCAGCTCTTCGGCGATCCATTCGGCGTACTTCCGGGTGAAACCGCTCGCGGATGCGTAGATGACGATCGCGTTCATGGTTGGGTGTCCCGCCGCACGGCGGCCTCCTCCGTCAAAAAAGATCCTTCCACGGGTTGTGTTTTCTGAGGAACCTGATGAACTTCGCGGTATTGCGGTTCTGCATCGGCTCCAGCGGAGAGACGGTGGTCTCGTCCACCGGCTCAAAGAAACAGGTTGGATCCTCGGCGAACACGTCGCCGCTGTGGTAGTAGGCGAGCGCACGGCAGCCGCCGCAGGTGTGCTGGTAGCGGCAGCGGCCGCACTTCCCCGTGAGCGCGTTCCCCGCGCGCAGCGCGACGAGCGTGGCGTTTTTCGTGATGATGTCCAGCAGCGGGGTGTCGCGCACGTTTCCGCAGGTGATGGAGCTGTCCAGCAACTGCACGCACGGGGTGACCTCCCCCTCCGCCGAGACACCGATGAAGCCTTTCGCCGCCTGACAGCCCAGCTGGCCGAGGATCACGTCGGAACCGCACTGCTTCTCGATGAACTCCGGCGCGGCGAAAAACGGCGTGTAGCTCACGTACGAGAGCCAGTGGTCGCGGAGCGCCGGGTGGATGACGCGCTCCATGTCCCCGCGGGTGAAACACAGGTGTCGGTGGTCGCGGCCCGCCCCGCGCGGCACGAAGGGCGCCCGTAGCATCGGGATGCCCCGCCACTGCAGCGCGCGCATCGTTCTGCGCAGCGTGGGGAGGTTGGCCGTGCTGATGGTGATGAGGAAGAAAAACGGCACGCGGCGGCGCACACACGCGCGCGACGCGCGCGCGACGGTGGACAGACTGTCCGCCCGGCTCCAGGAGTGGACGGCGTCGTCCACGGAGTTGAGCGGGAACACGATCACCGCTTTCCCGTCGGAGGCCGTGCGGATGTCCCGCGCCAGCTCCGGGGTGAGCGTGGTCCCATTGGTGTTGATGAACGACCACAGTCCAAGGGATGCGTTGTAGCGCAGGATGTCCAGCGCATCGGGCCGCTGGAGGAACTCCCCTCCCGAGAAGGCGACCGCGGCGTCCGGGGTGTACTTCTTGACCTCGTCCAAAACGCGGTGCTTGATCTCGTCCCCGGTCAGCTCGGGGCGTTCGGGGGGCTCGGGCAGCCGGCTCATGCAGTAGGGGCAGGAGAGGTTGCAGCGCCGGGTGGTCTCCAGGTAGCACAGGAAAAAACGTCTGGTCATGCGATCTCCATTGCGGAGTGATGCGTGTAGCGGGCGAGCCGTCGGTCGGCCGCGCTGGAACCGGACGGAGAGGTTATACAATATCCTCCCCGCCGCCGCAAGGGCTCCAGGTGGACGGCGGACGGGGACCGCCGGCGTCGCTTCGCGGCCGGATTCTCAGGGAGGTGGCGAACAACTACACCTTGAGGAACGAAGTAATAAACTATGACACTGCCAAAAGCATAAACTCCACATACAACTTCATAGCGAACAGGCTGGAGCCTTTCCCCCTCTCATTCGGGCTGAGCGTCTGCCCGGCTGAACAGACCTGCCCGTGCACAGACTGCCCGCAAAACAAGGAGATTTTCGCTGACGAAATCATAATCTCAACTAATCTTTCAGCATACATTCCCAAAAAGCTTGTGATGTACAGCTGGGTCAAGCCTACATTCTTCGTCCCGAAGATAGAGGCCCCTCCTACGCCTCCGACTCCCCCGGGCGAATGCGTTGAGAATTGGGTATGCACATTATGGAGCCCAAGAGAATGCCCTCCATCTGGAATCCAAACAAGAACATGCACTGATTGAGCTGGCCCCATTATTTGTACCAGTAGAGAATAGAGTTTGTCAGGGCGCGGCGCCCATTGTAACCCTATCCCAGCACTTCTGCGCGAACTCCCTGGG
>Ga0209018_1000595_pt1 | contig 32904 bp, 26 predicted proteins | sample YNPBryBLVA2012_FD_185814 | JGI IMG/M metagenome (GOLD analysis project Ga0209018, IMG submission 185814) | Anoxygenic and chlorotrophic microbial mat microbial communities from Yellowstone National Park, USA - YNP Bryant BLVA 2012 (SPAdes)... ...
GAGCTCTATTCGAAGTAAGAGGAGCGTGCTGATGTTCAAGAATTTCCAGAAACCCAAGCGGCTGGTCGCCAACACCGAGACCCTCACCGACAGGTACGGGATGTTCACCGCCCAGCCCTACGAGCGCGGTTTCGGGACCACCATCGGCAATGCGCTGCGGCGCATCCTGCTCAGCTCCATCGAGGGCGCGGCCATCACGGCCGTGCGCATCGAGGGCGTCGAGCACGAATTCAGCCCCATCCCCGGCGTGGTCGAGGACGCCACCGACATCATCCTGAACCTCAAGCAAGTCCCGTTCAAGATGATGGACGACGGGGTGAAGACGCTCACGCTCCGCGCCGACCAGGCGGGCGAGGTGACGTCGGCCATGATCGAGACCGGCCCCGATGTCGAGGTTCTCGACCGCAACGTCCACATCGCCACCGTCTCCGCCGGCGGTTCGCTCCAGATCGAAATGCGGCTGAAGAAGGGCCGCGGCTACGTCTCACGCGACCGCAATTTCGACGAGGACCTGCCGCTCCGCTACATCCCCATCGATAGCGTCCACTCGCCTGTCCGCAAGGTGAAGTACACGGTCGAGGCGGCCCGCCTCGGCCAGATGACCGATTTCGACAAGCTGATCCTCGAAGTCTGGACCAACGGCGCGGTAAGCCCGCAGGACGCCATCGGCATGGCCGCCAAGCTGCTGAAGGACCACATGGCCATCTTCATCAACTTCGAGGAAACCCCTGAAGCCGCCGAAGAGGCCGTCGAGCGGCCCGTCGGCGCCCTCTACGAGATCCTCAACCGCTCGGTGGAGGAGCTCGAACTCAGCGTGCGTTCCTACAACTGCCTGAAGAACGCCAATATCCAGACCATCGGCGACCTGGTCCAGAAGACCGAGGCCGAGATGCTGCGCACCAAGAACTTCGGCCGCAAGTCCCTGAACGAGATCAAGGAGATCCTGCAGGAGCTCGGACTCTCCTTCGGCATGCGGATCGACTCGCAGGGCAGGCTCCTCGATCCGTCGGGCAACCCGATCGTCCCCGGAGGGGCGGAGCCGCAGGAGTTGAGCGAATAACAGGAGCCAGCCTTGCCGGCGGCGCGGCGCGCCGCCGCGGCTGCCACAAGGGAAACAGGAATCATGAGGCACAAACGAGCAGGATTCAAGCTGAAGCGCGACATGAGCGCGCGCCGCGCATTGCTGCGCAACCTCGTCACCAGCGTCATCGAGAGCGAAGGCGAGCGCATCATCACCACCGTCCCGAAAGCCAAGGCCGCCAAGCCGCTCCTCGACAAGATGATCACCCTTGGCAAGCAGGACACGCTCCATGCCCGCCGCCAGGCGGCGCGCTTCCTGCTGACGCCGTCTTCGGTAACAAAGCTCTTTGACAAGATCGCCCCGCGCTTTGCCCAACGCGCCGGCGGCTACTCCCAAATCATCCGCGTGGGCTGGCGCAAGGGCGATGGCGCCGAACTCGCCGTCCTCCAGCTCACCGGCGCCCAGTTGATCAAGCGCGCCGAAGAGAGGGCCCGCCGCCGCGAGGAGCGCCTGAAAGCCATGCGGGAAGGGCGCGAAGAGGAAGAGTCCGGAAACTGAGACTCGCCTCCTCCGGCATCTGCGGGCGGGCCGTCCCTCCGGGGCGCCCGCCCGCCTGCATTTCCGGTCCAGCCGCATCTCCATGAGACACGCCTCCCCTTCAGCAGCCCCGCGCGCCGCATTGCTGGCGGCGCTTTGCTGTGTGGCGGCGGCCGCCTCCGCTCCGGATACGCTCCTCATCCTTCCCTTCTCCAACCTCTCAGGCGACAAGCGAATGGATTGGGCCGGCGACGCCATCAGCGAGGTTCTCCAGGAGTACCTTGCCGCCGAAGGCCTCAGCGTTGTGTCCTCGGAACTCCGCGATCAGGCGATGGAAGAGATGGGACTGCTGCGCTACGCACCCATCACCCGCGCCACCGCCATGGAAGCGGCCGCCGCGGCCAGCGCCTCGCTGGTGCTCTACGGGTCCTTCGATCTCAGGCCCGGAGGGGCCGCGCAGGGAGGCGGGGTTGTGGTTCGCATCGATGCCCACCTGATCGATACGCGGCGGCTGTCCCGCCGCGGCGCCTACTTGCTGGAGCAGCCGTTGGAGCGTCTCTCCGCCGCCCAGGCCTCGCTCGCCTGGCAGGTGCTCCGCGCGCTTCGTCCGGAGGTGCTGGTCTCCGAAGAACAGTTCCAGGCCGCCCGGCCGGCGCTTCCTGCCGCGGCCCTGGAAAATTACGCACTCGGTTTACGTGCAGAAAACCCGGAAATTCAGCACAAATTTCTCGCCGCCGCGGCCCGGATTGCTCCGGATTTTTCTCTCGCGAACTACCAGCTGGGCTGGCTGAATTTCTTCGTGTTTCGGAACGATTCCGGAGCCGCTTCGTGGTTCGGGAGGGTCCCGGAGCAGAGCCCGCACCACCGCCCCTCCCTGTTCTACCTCGGCATCTGCCGCTACCGGACAGGGGAGTTGGAGGCCGCCGCGGCGGCCCTGCGGAAGCTCGCGGCCATCGCTCCCCTCCCGGAGGTCCTCAACAACCTCGGGGCTGTCCTGCTGCGAATGAACGACCCCGCCGCCGCAGAAACGCTGGCTGCCGCGGCGGAAGCGAATCCGTCCGACCCGGACATCTCCTTCAATCTCGGCTACGCCCTGTGGCGCGCCAGCCGCTTCGACGAGGCCGCGGATGCACTGCGCCGCAGCCTCCAGGCGAAGGAGGACTCCACCGCCACGCTGCTGCTCGGCCGCTGCCTCCAGCGGCAGGGGCCGCGGCCCGGAGAGCTGAGGCTGGAAGGGCGGGAGCGGATCAAGACGGAGTACCGCGAGGAGGCATGGCTCGCTCTTCGAGCGCTGGTCGAAAAACCGTGACGCCCCGGGGCTGGATGAAAATTCCTTGAGAAGAAAGCGCTGCGCCTCCGCCCGCTGCGCCCGTAAGATGGAAAGAGAATTGACCCCCGTTCTGATCCTGCTCATTGGACTTTCCCTGGCGGCCGGCGCCCAGGATGCCGTCTCCAGAAACAGTTCCTCTGCCGCCGCCGCTGCGCCCGCCCGCGCGCCTGTTCCGGCGGCCAAGCTCGGCTCCGGCAGGCTGGGCGCCTCGGCCCAGCGCAACGAAAACGTCATCGTCTATTTCATCGACACCAACGCCATCAAGGAGGCCAACATCCGGCTGGGCTCGCGCCCCACGGCTGCCAGCCGGTTTTCGCCCGAATCGGACTACTTCGCCACCGAACACGGCCAGCCGCCCACCGAGCCTTTGCCGCTGCGCCCCTCCTCTCCGCTCTCCGGCTGGCATGGCGAGGCCGGCTTCCAGCATCAGAACAGCGTTTTCAACGCCCGGACGTTCTTTCAGGTCGGCCCAGTGCAGCCGTCGCACCGCAATTTCTACAGCGGCCGCCTCACAGGCTCCTTGCCGCGGCTGGGGGCGCTCACCGCTCTCTATTCCCAGCGCGACATCCGCGGCATGGTCAACGGGAACGTGCTGGTGCCGCTGCCGGGGGAGCGCACCCCGCTTGCCACGGATCCGGCGGTCCGCGCCATCGTGCAACGCTTCCTCGACGCGTATCCCAAGGCTGCGCCGAACCGGCCCGATTTCGATCCGCGCGCGCTCAACACGAATTCGCCACAGCGAATCGATGCCCTGACCGGCACCCTTCGCCTCGACCGCAACCTCGGCGCGCGCGACCAGCTCTTTCTCTCCCACTCCGTCGACCGCCAGCGCATCCTCGCCTTTCAATTCGTTGCCGGACAGAATCCCGACACGTCGATCCATTCCCACCGCGCCCGCCTGACGTGGCGCCGCGTGCTTTCGCCCGTGCAGGAGTGGTCTCTGGCCGCAGCCTTTCACCGCAACCGGACCGACCTTCTGCCCGAGCCGAACGCCGTGGGCCCGCGTGTGCGCTTCGGTTACGCCATCGAAGAGCTGGGCCCCGACTCCTACTTCCCCATCGAGCGCGCCACCAACTCGTTCCGCTACGGCGGCGTCTGGAGGAAGGTCGCCGCAGGGGGGCGCCACCAATTCACCGCCGGCGGAGATCTGCTCCGGTTCCAGCTCAACGGGCGCGAGACTTACAACGGGCGCGGCTATTTCCAGTTCGGCGCCACTGCCGGCCGCACTTCCATTGACAATCTGCGCCTCGGGCGGCCGCTGCTGTATGAAGCCGCGCTTGGCCGGATCCACCGCGGCTACCGCAACTGGACGGCGCATCTGTTTTTCGCAGACCAATGGAAGGCCCACACGCGGCTCACCCTCTCCTTCGGCCTGCGCTACCTGGCCGATTCGCGGCCGGTGGAAGTCCACGGCTACGAAACCATCCCCTACGGCACAGACGCGAACAACCTGAGCCCGCAGCTTGGCCTCGCCTTTCAGGCCGGCCGCGGCTGGCTCCTGCGCGCCGCCTACACAACCGCGTTCTCGCAAATCCCGCCTGTCACTTATCAGCAGATCCGCCTGAACCCGCCCCATGTGCTCTACGTCATGGTGGCCGAGCCCGATCTGGCCGATCCGCTCCGCGGTGTCGACCTGCGCCCCGACGCGCGCTACTCCCCCACATGGCTCAGCCCGGATCTGTGCACGCCATACTCGCACCTCTACTCGCTTTCGCTCGAACGCCGGCTCGCCGCGGCCTCCCTGCTGCGCCTGAACTACATCGGGAGCCGCACCGTCAAGCTGCTGAACGCCTACACGATGAACCGCTCGGAGCCCGTGCCGGGCCTGCCGCTCTCAACCGGCAATCTCGACGAGCGCCGCCCCGATCCGCGCTACTATGACACGCGCACTATCGTCAACGGCGGCCTCGCCTGGTTCGACGCCGCGCAGGCGCAATACGACCTCCCGCTCTGGCGCGGGCTCCTCGTCTCGGCGGTGTACACATTCTCCAAGGCCATCGACCAGGGGCCGGACTTCGCCACCACAGCCGCCGCCCGCGACATCATCTCCATGCGGTCGCAGTGGCAGTACGACTCCTTCGGCGACAAGAAAGGCCTCTCCAACTTTGATTCGACGCACAGCCTGCTCTGGAACTACTCCTGGGAAGTTCCCGTGCGCCGCGACGCTCCCGGCTGGTTGCGCGCCGCCGCCGGCGGATGGCAGATCTCGGGCTCCCATATGTGGAAGAAGGGCACGCCGCTGACGCTCTACGTCGGAAGCGATGCGCCGGGCTTCGGCAACGTCGACGGCGGCCCCGGGGACCGCCCGAACATTGTCGATCCGTCGATCCTCGGCAAGACCATCGGCCATCCAGACACGGCGCCCCTGATCCTCGCGCGCAGCCGCTTCTCCTACATCGAGCCCGGGCAGCGCGCCGGTTCGCTCGGCCGCGGCACCTTCCGCAAGGCGCCCATCTGGAACTGGAACGCCGCGGTTTCCCGCCGCTTCGGCCTCCCCGGCGAGCGCCTGCTCGAGTGGCGCGCCGAAGCCTACAACCTGTCCAACACGCCGCAGTTCGACGAGCCGCAGCGCAACCTCTCCTCGCCCGCCTTCGGCAAGATCACCAACACGCTGAACGACGGCCGCGTTTTCCAGTTCGGTCTGCGCTTCGGCTTCTGACCAATGCGGTGCGCCCCGGCAGCACGATGTTTGCTTGACTTGGCCGCGGGCGATGGCATACCTTGACAGTTTCGCGGCAGCGCGCAGGCCAGAGATGCCCAACGCCGAGAGCACGCCGGAGATCCTCCACGATCAGCACCTCGAATCGACGCTGGCCAGCGTGGACGCGAGCGAGGAGATCGCCAAGAGTGTCGCCCTCCGGCTCGGCTTCGACGAGGAGGCCGTCTACCACATCGGCTACGCGGTGCGCGAGGCGGTGGTGAACGCGGTCGTCCACGGCAACCTTTACAGCGCCAACAAGCGGGTCCATTTGGTGATGGAACGCACAGGGCAGTGGCTTCAGGTCGCCGTGGAAGATGAGGGGCAGGGCTTCGAAGAGGCTGGCCAGGCGGATCCCCTGGCCGAGGAGAACCTGCTCAGCCAGTCCGGCCGCGGCATCCTCATCATTCGTGCGTTCATGGACGAGGTGGCTATCGGGCGAGCGTCCGGCGGCGGCACGCGAATCGTCATGAGGAAGTCGTTGCCCGCCGCCGTATGACTCAGGTATTCTAGGTTCGGTCTTCAATAGGCAGGAGGTATTTCCAGTGAGTCTCAACTTGACAACCCGCCAGGTCGGCGATGTGACCGTCGTCGACGCCGCCGGACGCATCACGCTGGGCGAGGGCTCATCGGCGTTCCGTGACACCATCAAGAGCCTGGTCAACCAGGGACAGAAGAAGATCCTGGTCAACCTCGGCGAAGTGACCTACATCGACAGCTCCGGCATCGGCGAGCTGGTCAGCGGCTACACCACCGTCTCCAACGCCGGCGGGAAGCTCAAGCTGCTCAATCTCACCAAACGGGTCCACGACCTGCTGCAGATCACGAAGCTGTACACCGTCTTCGAGGTCTTCGACGACGAGGCCAAGGCCCTCGCCAGCTTCTGAACCCATGCGCCGGAGACGCCGGCAGGATGCTCCCGCGCAGCCAGAAGTCACTCATTGTTGCCGAACAGCCAGGCCTGCTCCGCGACGGCCTGGTCTCCCTGTGCTCCGCTTCCGGCAAGTTTCGCGTGCTCGCCGCCACTGATTGCGGCGAGCAGGCGTGGAAGCTCGTGGAGAGCCTCCGCCCGGACGCGCTGCTCATCGACCTCCAGATCCCCCGCCTCGATGCCCTCGAGGTCGCCCGCCGCCTGTCGGGCCTGGCCCCCTGGCCGGATCCGCCTGCCACGCGCTGCGTGATCCTGGCCAGCCGCTCGGACCGCAAGACCGTCCTTGAGGCCTTGCGCGCCGGCGCACAGGGCTACCTCCTCCGCTCCAGCAGCGGCGAGCACCTGCTCGATTGCCTGGAGCGGGTGATCGACGGCGGCATCTACGTCTCGCCGGGCGTCGATCTTCAGAGCCTGTTCCCCGCCGACCGCCGCGGCGTGCCCGACGATCCTCTCGACCGCCTCAGCCCGCGTGAATTCCAGGTCTTCACACTTCTGGTCGAGGGCGTCCGCCCCAAGGAGATCGCCGCGCGTCTGGGCGTCAGCCCGAAGACGGTGGATACCCACCGCGTGCAGTTGATGCGCAAGCTCGGCATCCACGATGTGCCAGGCCTGGTGAAATACGCCGTCCAGCGGGGCATCGTCCGGGTCTCGGGCGCTTCCTCCGGCGGCCTCTAGCGCCTGCCCGCGCCGGGCCTCCGCAACGGAACTGCTTACCCGCTGTTGCTATCCTGAGAAAAGGTGTCGTCTCCTCTCCACGTCCATCTGGAACAGTACGAGGGTCCCCTCGATCTGCTGCTCGATCTCATCCGCCGGCAGCAGATCAACATCTACGACATCCCGATCGCGCGCATCACGCAGCAGTACCTCGAGTATATGCAGCGCGCCGCCGACCTCGACATCGAGCTCAGCGCCGACTTCGTTTACATGGCGGCCACGCTCATCCACATCAAGTCGCGCATGTTGCTGCCGCGCGATCCGGAACTGGAGAAGATCGACCCGCAGGAAGACCCTCGCCGCGAGCTGGTCGAGCGGCTGCTCGAATACGAGCGCTACAAATCCGCCGCCGCCATGCTCAAGGAAAAGCGCATGATCGAGGAGGCCATCTGGACCAACCCGCAGATCCAGAACTTCCTCCCCGAAGACGAGCAACCGGGGCTTGCTGTCACGCTCTTCGATCTGGTCAAAACGTTCGAGCAGGTGCTGGAGCGGGCCAAGAGCCGCCCGGCGTACGAGGTGACGCGCGAGGATGTGAGCGTGCCGGACATGATGCTCTTCCTGCAGCGCGCCCTGGCCGAAGTGCCGGCCTCGAGGAGCATCCCGCTGGTGCCGCTGTTCGAGCGGCAGCGCTCCCGCCGCGCCATGATCTGCCTGTTTCTCGCGGTGCTCGAGATGGTGAAGTTGCAGGCCATCCGCCTCACGCAGAAGGAGAGCTTCGGCGAGATCGAGATCCGCCGCGACCGCGGCTTCGACGAGCTTCAGATCACTCCCGACGCCGTGCTGAAAATCGAAGAAGAGTACAACGCATAAGCATGGAAGAGCAACTCCGAGAGGCTGCCGCCGAGCAGCCCGAGCCGAACGAAAACGTGCGCCCGGACGGAGAGGCCGCCTCCGGGCCTGCCGGCGCCCCAGAAGGCGGACCTGCGCCGGAGTCCGGCGAGCCCGCCGCCGCCCAGCCGGGCGAATTCACCGCTGAGGAGCTGCTCGGAGCTGACCAGCAGCCGGCCCTGCCCGCCGACGCCGAACGCGCGCAGCTCAAGGCCGTGCTGGAGGCCATCGTCTATGTGCTCCATGAGCCGATGCCGGCTGCTCAGATCGCGCAGGCGCTCGGCCGCCCTGTCGAAGACGTCGAGCCGCTGCTGCGCGAACTCGCCGAAGAGACCAGCCGGCCCGACCGCGGCATCTTTATCCGGGAGGTGGCCGGCGGCTACCAGATGGCCACCAAACCGGAGCACCATGAGGTGATCCGCAACTTCGTCCGCAATCTCAAGCAGCCCCTCAAACTCTCGCAGGCAGCTCTGGAAACCCTCGCCGTCATCGCCTACAAGCAGCCCATTACCATGCCCGAGATCCTCGAGATCCGAGGGGTGCAGGGCGCCGGCGTCATCAAGACCCTCATCGACCGCAAGCTGGTCACCACGGCCGGCCGCAAGAACGTGATCGGACGGCCCATCCTGTACAAGACCACCCGGGAGTTTCTGACGCAGTTCGGGCTCAAGGACCTGAGCGAGCTGCCGAGCCTGAAGGAGTTCGAGGAGATCCGCCGGCAATCGCTGGCCGACGAGGAGTTCGAAGCTGCCGCCGGCGAACCGGCGCCGTCCGCAGAGGGACAGGCGCCAGAGTCTGCGCCTCCACCCGTCTCCGAGGGCCAGGCGGAACGGCAAGCCGAAGCGTCCACCGCGCCCCGGCACGAAGATCCTGCCGTGCCAGAGACCGGTCCCGCCGTGGCCGGACCCGCTTCGCCGGAGTTGCGGGACTCCGCGGCAGAGCCTCCGCTCGCAGGGGACGAGAAGAATGGCTGAAGAGCGCCTGCAGAAAATCCTTGCGCGCGCCGGCATCGCCAGCCGACGCAAGGCCGAAGAGCTGATCGTCGAGGGCCGGGTCTCGGTCAGCGGGGAAACCGTGGCCGAGCTTGGCGCCAAAGCGGATCCGGAGAAGGACCAGATCCGCGTGGACGGCTCCCTTGTGCGGCTTCCCCGGCGCCTGGTCTACATCGCCATGAACAAGCCCCGCGAGGTCGTCACCACGCTCAGCGACCCTCAGGGCCGCACGACGGTGAAGCACCTCCTCAAGGGCCTGCGCGAGCGGGTCTTCCCCGTGGGCCGCCTCGACTATCACAGCGAAGGGCTGCTGCTGTTGACCAACGACGGGGAGCTGGCCAACCGCATTCTCTCCCCTTCGGGCCATGTCGAGAAGGTCTATCACGTGAAGGTCAACGGACGGCTGGGCGAGGAGCAACTCGCGCAGTTCCGCTCCGGCATCAGCCTGCACGGCAGGCGCACCGCGCCGGCGCGAATCCGGGTCCTCAAGGACGCCGTCAACCCCTGGTACGAGGTGCGGCTTACCGAGGGCCGCCAGCAGCAGATCCGCCTGATGTTCAAGAATCTCGGGCGCCTTGTCGAGAAGCTGCGCCGCGTGCAGATCGGGCCGCTCGCGCTCGGCAGCCTGCCGTCCGGCGAGTGGCGCATGCTGGATGAAAACGAAGTGCGGCGCCTGCGCCGCGCCGCGGGCCTCGAGCCCGGCGCGCCGGCGGCGGCGCGAAAAGCCGGGAAGTGAGGCGCGCCCCGTGGACGTGGAATTCGAGATCCTGAAATCCTGCCGCACGCTGGCCGTCGTCGGCCTTTCATCCAACCATCACCGCGCCAGCCACGGCGTTTCGCGCTATCTCCAGCGTGAAGGCTACCGCATCATTCCCGTGAATCCGAACGAGACGGAAGTGCTCGGCGAGAGGGCCTGGCCAAGTCTCATGGACGTGCCGGAGCCCGTGGATTGCGTGGTCGTTTTCCGCCGCCCGGAGCATGTTCCGGAGATCGTCGAACAGGCCATCGGGAGGGGCGCGCGCGCCGTGTGGATGCAGCAGGGCATCACGCACCCGCAGGCCGCCGCCCGTGCGCGCGGGGCCGGCCTGCTGGTGGCCGAAGACCGCTGCATGATGATCGAGCATCTGCGCCTTCGCGCGGCCTCCGGAATGCCCTGAACCGGGTGGTTTTCCGGCCAAAATTCGCTCCCGCCGCGGCGCGCAAGGCCTCTGCCTCACTGCGATATAATGCGCGCGGGGTTTTCCTCTATGCCGCTGACTTCCGCCCAGACTGATGCCGCGCTCCGCGCCCTCGATTCCTTCGCCATCGAACTGCCCTCCTGGGGCTTCGCCAACACCGGCACCCGGTTCGGCAAGTTCATCCAGTTGAGCGCCGCCACCACGACGGCCGAAAAGATCGCCGATGCCGCTGCCGTGCACCGTTTCACGGGCTGCTGCCCCTCCGTCGCCGTTCACGTCCTCTGGGATTTTCCGGGCGGCGTCGCCGACGTGCCGGCTGTCGTGGACATCGCGCGCAAGGAAGGTGTCCGCATCGGGGCCATCAACCCCAACGTCTTCCAGGACCAGTGCTACAAGTACGGGTCGTTCGGCAACCCGGATCCGGAGATCCGCAAGGCGGCGCTCCAGCACATCCTCGACTCGATCGAGATCCAGAAGGCGACCGGCTCGCGCGACCTCTCGCTGTGGTTCGCTGACGGCATCTCCTATCCGGGTTCCGGTTCCATCCGCGCCCGCCGCCAGTGGTTCATCGACGGGCTGAAGACTGTGCACGAGGCCCTCTCCGGCGATCAGCGCATGCTGGTCGAGTACAAGCCTTTCGAGCCCGCCTTCTACGCCACCGACATCGCCGACTGGGGCATGTCGTACATCTACTCGAAGCACGCCGGGCCGCGAGCCAAAGTGCTCGTAGACACCGGCCACCACTACCAGGCGCAGAACATCGAGCAGATTGTCGCCTGGCTGCTGGCCGAGGACATGCTCGGGGGCTTCCATTTCAACGACCGCCGGTACGCCGACGACGACCTGACCCTCGGCTGCATCGACCCCTATCAGGTCTTCCGCATCTTCCACGAGATCTGCTACTTCGAATGGGAGACCGGCCGCCGCGCCGACATCGCCTACATGGTCGACCAATCGCACAACCTCAAGAACAAGATCGAGGAGACCATCCAGACGGCCAATAACGCCCAGGAGCTTTGCGTCAAGGCTGCCATCGTCGACCACGCCCGGCTCCGCGATCACCAGTTGAAGTGCAATCTCGTTGACGCCGAGGAGTGCCTCCGCGAGGCCTTCTTCGCCGACGTCCGCCCGGTCATCGCCGAATGGCGCAAGGCAAAGGGCCTGCCCGCCGATCCGCTCGAGGCTTTCCGCCAGAGCGGCTACACGGCGCAAGCCGAAAAGGAGCGCGCGGAACGCAACCGCGGCGCCGTCGCCAGCTACGCCTGATCCGGCAAGCGGGGCGAAGGCGTCTCCCCCGCCACAGGCAGGACGCCGATCCGCCCGGGAATCCATGGCTGCGCCAGCGGCCCGGATCGCAAACGCCGCTGCGCGTGCAGAGTGCAGAGTCGAGATGACTCTGTGCGCCTCCCCCGGATGCCTTCTCAAACCCGCTGATTCATCCCGCCATGAGGCTTGCCGCCGCCGAAACCGCTGGCGCGAGCAGATTCATGGGCAAGGCGCTCCGCGTCGGCGAACTCCCCCCCGCGCCCGGCCTCCCCTCGGAGCAGCGCGCAAGCTCAGGCGCCCGCCGGGAGGGGCTTCGCCGACCGGAACACCCTCCTCAGGCCCGACAAAGCCCGGTCGGCCTCCTTTTCGGTGAGGATGTAGGGCGGCAGCATGCGGATCACGGTGTCGTGTGTGACGTTGAACAGCAGGCCCTGCTCCATGCCGGCCTGCACCAGGTGTTTGCAGGGGAAATCCAGTTCCACGCCGATCATCAGGCCGGCCCCCCGCACCTCGCGGATGAACGAGAATTCGCGATGCAATCCTTTCAAGCCGGAGAAGAAATGGGCGCTGACACGGCGCATCTGCGGCAGCAATTCTTCCAGAATCGCGTAGAATTCCAGGGCCACCCGGCAGGCCAGCGCGCCGCCGCCGAACGTCGTCCCGTGCATTCCGGGTCCGAGGGAAGCGGCCGCCTTCTCGGTGCAGGCCACCGCTCCCAGGGGCAGGCCGGCCGCGATCGGCTTGGCCAGCGTGACGATATCGGGCATCACCGGCGGCTCGTGGAGCTGGTAAGCGTGATATGTGCCCGGCCTCCCGATGCCGCACTGGATCTCGTCGAACACGAGCAGCGCGTCGTAGCGGTCGGCCAGCTGCCGGAGCCGCCGCAGCCACCCGGCTGACATGGGATAGATGCCGCCCTCGCCCTGGATCGGCTCGGCGAAGATGGCTGCGGTGCGAGGGCCTGCGGCTTGCTCGAGCGCCGCGTCGTCGCAGGGGCTCAGGATGCGCGCTCCCGGCAGCAGCGGCTCGAATGGTTCCCGGTATTTGGGTTGCCCCGTGATGGAAAGGGCACCCATGGTGCGCCCGTGGAAGCTGTTTTCAAAGGCGATGAGTTCGATCTTTTCCGGATGGATTTTCCTTCCCCGGGCCCGGGCCATTTTAATGGCGGCTTCGATGGCCTCTGTTCCGGAATTGCAGAAAAATATGCGCTGCATTCCGCTGGTGTCGCAGATTTTTTTCGCCAGCGGGCCCTGGTATTCGTGATAATACAGATTGCTCGAGTGGATCAGCAAGGAGGCCTGCTCCCGGATCACGCGCACGATGCGCGGATGCGCATGGCCCAGGGCGTTGACGCCGATGCCCGTGATCAGGTCGAGATAGCGGCGGCCATCGAGGTCGTACAGCCAGCAACCGCGGCCACGCTTCAGCGCCAGCGGGTATCGGGCGTAATTCTGCAGCAGATATGTCCGTTCCAGGTCCATCACCCGCTGCGCGGGCGGCACTTCGGGATGCATATCCACCATGTTACGAAAACGGGCGCCTTCGGCATTTCCGCCTGCGCTGCGCTCACCTCACCTCGAACGCGTCCAGATCCAGGGCGCAGGACGCGGGCGAGCCCGGGGCGATTCCCAGAATCAGCGTGTGCGCGCCTGCCTGCCCGGCTTCGAACCAGGGGCTCCACTGCTGCCATCGCGTCTGCTGGCTGCGCTGGTCGAACCCGCCTGCATCCTTTCCGTCCAGCAGCACCCTTGCGCGGCAGCGATTGAACGCCGCCGTGAACATCAGCCGCACTGCCGTTCCCTCGAACCGCAGCACTGCTTGCGCATCGCGCATGAAAGAGTAAACCAGCGTGCCCCGGTAGGTGTGCGGGAATTGCAGGTCCCGGATCCAGGCGCCCTGGAATCTCAGCGAGGGGGATGTCTCGTCGTGAACGCCCGGGGCAGCCGCCGGGGGCTCGCCCATGCGGCAACCTCCGCTGTTCCACCTGCGCAACTCGACATCGCCGAATTCCAGCACCCGCTCCATGCAGTCGTCCAGGAGTTGCCGCTCATGCACGCTCTGCGGCGCCCGCCTGCCGCCCGGGCGCGAAGCGATCACGAATTCGATTTGCAGTTCGCGCAGCAGCTGCTCTGCGGCCCCGGCGTCGCGCGCCTCCCGAAGCTGCTTCCAGAACCACGGGCTGTGCCAGCTGGCTGTGTAAGCGCGCCCGCGATAATCGCCGATCGCGTTGCCGTCAAACCACGCCGCTTTCGCACCGGGCGCATTGCGGTTCAACCACTCCACCAGCTTCCGCTCCGGGCTGTATTCCCGCCAATAGACATCGCGCGCCGGCTCCAGCCAGGCCGGAACGAAGAACTCGCGGTGGTAGTGGCCCGCCGCCGGCAAGAGGACAAGATGGAGCGCCATCACCACCGCCAGCGCCGCCCCGGCCATAAACGATGCCACGCGTCCCGCCCGCACAGGCTCCCCCAGCGCTTCCGCCGCCGCCAGAGCCGCCAGAGGCAGCACCGGATACAGGTAGCGCAGGTTCGATTGGCCTGCGTAGCTCAGCAAGCCTCCCCCAAGCGCCGACGCCAACAAGACGGTCCGCGCCTTCGGCCACGAAGGCCGCCATGCAGCCACGCACACCGGCAGCAGCGCGAGCAGCAGGAATCCGGCGGCGCCATCGAATCCTTCTATGAACCGCCGCGAATGGAATGTCAGGTCGTATAGCGTGGTCCAGCCCAGAGGGGTCTCGAATCGCGTGTCGCGGAAGTTCGCCGCCTCATACCACGGGGAACGGAACACTTTATTGAAAAAAGGGAACAACGGGTTGCCGGTTCTCAGCCAGGCGTTCCCGTAAGGGAACACGCCCGCGGGCGCGGCCCACAGCAGCGCCTGCGCGGCCGCCAGCCAGCCGGCGGCCCAGGCAGCTCCGGCCAGCAGCGGAACCAGGAACGCCAGCGCCCCGAACTTCGTCGCCGCCGCCATTCCGAGCAGCAGCCCGAACGCCATCCGCGCCCGTCCGCCCGCCAGGCCGGATCCAGCCAGCACCACAGCCGCTGCTGTCAGCCACAGCGCCGTGGCATTCTCCACAAACAGCGAGCCGGTGACATGTTGCACCAGCGGCGTTGACAGGAAGGCCCCGGTGAGCAGCGCCGCCGGCCAGGGCGGCAGGGCCCGCCCCGCGCTGGCGCCCACGATCCGCGCCAGCAAAGCCAGCAGCAACAGGTTCATCAGGCGCGCACCCGCCTCGCCGCCCAGCTGCCATCCGATGGTCCATATCCAGTCGCCGCCCATCGGCATCAGCGCCCAGGCGAACTCCGCCGGGTCGAACGGCCAGTGATGCGCCTGCGCCATGCGCGCCGGGATCACCAGGTGCATGGCCAGACCGTCGGCGCTGACATCCGGCTTCAGCACCATCAGCCAGTGGGCGAACAACGGGAACAACCCTGCGCACCAGGCGGCTGCCGCACCCGCCTCTGACGGTCCCTCCACCTGCAGCCTGGGCCGCCATCCCTTGCGCCACGCCGCCGCCATTGCCACTGCCGGCAGCAGCCAGTAAGTCCATGCGAAGTGCACCGGCAGTGCGGCTGACCACATGACCAGAGACGCCCAGACCGCCAGCCCCAGTGTGATTTGCAGTGCCTCGGCCGGCTCCCCGGCTTTCCGCCACAACAGCCATCCTGCCGCCCACGCTCCGGCCGCAGCCCATGCGACGCCGAAGGCCGCAGCCGGGCTTGCCGCGAACGCAGTGAACGCACCCGCCCCGGCCGCCAACCAGGCCAGCGCCTGCCGGGGCCGCCAGAAGACCAGCGCACCCGCCGTCGCGGCGTAAATCGCTGCAAACGCAAGGAACCTTTGCCATCCCTCGGCAGTCCAGAGCGGTTGAGAGGCCAATCCGCGAGCCGCCGCTCCGGCCACGCAGAATACGGCCAGCGCCGCCAGCAGCACAGGCAGCCCCGCTCTCTTCGACATCAGTTCTATTTTGGACTGCGGGCGCGCCCTCGCAGTGAGGGTCGAGAACCGCCGGCCCCGATTGCGCGTCCGCCCCGCCTCAACTGTTCAGGTGCCGGTTGAGGCGCTCGATCGCCTCGTCGATCTCCTCCGGGCTCTTGTAGCCGATGGTCATCGAGTCCACCGTGCCGAGTTTCGCCACGAAGCGGATGGACGCGTCGCGCTGCTCGGGCGTCTTGAACGCTCCCTCGCCGATGATCTTCATCCCGATCACGCCCGTGCCTTGTTGTCTGACGGCGGCGATCCGCTCCACGACTTCGTTCACGTCGCCGGTTCCGTACTCGGTCCCTTCCAGATTGTCCATGCGGGTTCCGTCGTGGTTCACGCGCAGCAGCGCAACGTCGAGCCACGGATTGCCGGGGAACCGGCGCAGCGGGAGCAAGCCGTGGCAGGAGGCGCCGTGAGCCAGCAGCGCCTTCTTCACCTTCGCCTCCGACATGGCGTCCCGCAGCCTCTCCAGGTCCTCCGGCCAGCTGGGGCGCCGCACGCAGTGGATCAGCAGAATGTCCAGGTATTCGGTTTGCAGCTCCTTCCGGAAGCGGTCGAAAGTCGCCCCGAAATTGCCCGCGTCCGACAGCCGGATCTTCGTCATCAGCCGGTAGGAATCGCGTGGAAGCCCCTTCAGCGCCACGCCCAGCGTGCGCGGCATCTCGCGGTAGGCATCCGCCGTCTCGAAGAACCGGATCCCCCGGTCGTAGGCGTGACGGACCAGCCTGGTGAACGCCTCCTGCCCAAGCTCCCGCTGCACCCTGCCGCCGAAGGTGCCGGTGCCAAACGCAAGCCGCGTAACCTTCACGCCGGACTTGCCCAGCTCCACCCAGTCGGTGGCGGACCGCTTCGCCGGTGCGCCCTCCGCCGGGAGCACTGCTCCCGCTGCCAGCGAGCCAATGCTTTTCAGGAAGTTTCTGCGGTTCGGAACCCACGCCATCGCTTCGTTCTCCTTTTCGTCCAGTTACGGGAACCATATCACAACCTTGGTCTTACGGAAAGGGGCGGCCGCACACCGGGACCCCTCCTCCATCCAGTCTCACCCCGCCTGCAGGCGATCCGACCCGGGGACGCTGGGGAAAACTGAGTCACCAGCCCCTTCTGCGAGATCATATAAGGAGTGGCCGGCATAACCTTTCGGCCACGCCCGTCGTCATAGCTAACTGAGACGAGCCCTCAGGCCACGAGGGGCGGCACCTGTTTCAACGGACCGAGGAGTCGCGTATGCAGCCGCAAGTGAACCCCAATCCGCTCACGCAACCGGCAGGAGCGCCGGAGCAGGCGCGCAGTCCTGTCTCGCGCCGGCGCCGCGGCAGTCCCTGGCTCGTGCTCATCGTGTTTGCCGTGGTGGCTGTTCTCGGATGGCTCGCCTGGAGGCAATGGAACCCTGCCGCGCGGTCTGGCGCCAAGCCCACCGCCGGTGTGCGCACCGCTGCCGTGGTTCAGGGCACGCTTCAGAAGACGATCCGTCTTGCCGGGACGACTACGGCGGAGAAATACGTCAGTCTCATCGCACCGCAATTGCGCGGCGGGCGAGGTGGCGGCGTCAGCGTGAATGTCTCCCGCGGCGGCGGGGGAATGATCGTGACCATCGACGTCAGCCGCGGCGGCGGTGGCGGTGGCGGCGGTGGCAGCCGCTCCAGTAGCGCATCGTCCTCGTCCGCCGGTACGGCCAGCGCAGCCTCTGTAGGTGGCATGGCAAGTGGAATGAGCAGCGGGTCCACCGGAATTTCCTCCGGTTTCCGCGGCGCCACCAACCGCTTTGGCTCGTCCTCGACAAGCTCCTCGTCGCGCACGTCGTCTTCCTCCTCGGCAGCTTCCGCCAGTTCCTCTTCCAGCGCTTCCTCCGCGTCTTCGGCGTCGGGCGGTGGCGGCGGTGGCGGCGGCGGCGACCGCCTCAGCGGGGGCATGAGCGACTTCATGCAGGTCATCCAGTCCATGACCCAGCCTGGATCGCTCGTGAAGAAGGGCGACATCGTGGCGGAGTTCGACACACAGTTCCAGCTGCTGCGCCTCGACGACTACAAGGCCACCGTCGAGCAGAGCGAACGCACTCTCCGCTCGCTTGATGCCCAGATCGATGTGGCGCGAAAGTCCTATCGGCAGACACTCGAGCAGGCCCGTGCCGCAGTGGAGAAGGCCAAGCTAGACATCAAGACCATTCCGGTCCGCTCTGTCATCGACTCCGAGATCCTGCGGCTCAGCCTCGAGCAGGCCGAGGCCAACCTTCGCATGGTGGAGGCGGCCATCCCGCAGACCGAAATCAGCCTTCGCAGCCAGCGCCGCCAGGCGGAGCTCGATCTTCAGCAAGCGAAGCTCGAATTGGAACGCGCGGAGCGCAACGTCGGGCGGATGCTCATTCGCGCCCCCATGGATGGCATGTTCGTCACCGAGACGACGCGCCGGGGCAGCGAATTCGGCCAGATTCAGGCCGGCGACCAGATCTTCCCCGGCCAGATGTTTGGCCGTATCGTGGATCCCTCTTCCATGCTGGTCTCGGCCACGGTCAATCAGGCCGACGTCGAGTCCCTGCGCATTGGCGCAAAGGCTCGACTCAAGTTCGATGCCTTCCCGGAGATCGAGCTGCCCGGCCACGTCGTCGGCATCGGCGCCATGAGCCAGCCGGGGCGGGCCCGCGCCCAATATGTCCGGGAAGTCCCGGTCATGATCAAGATCGACAAAATGGATCCGCGTGTGATCCCGGATCTGAGCGTCAGCGCCGACATTGTCATCGAACAGGCCGAGGACGCGTTGCTGGTGCCACGCGAGTCCGTCTTCCGCGAGCCGGACAACGAGACGAGGTTCGTCTTCGTCAAGCGGGGCGATGGTTTTGAAAAGCGCCCTGTCGAGATCCGGCTGGCCAATTTCGTGCAGGCCGCTGTGGCCTCCGGGCTCAAGAAGGGCGAGATCGTCGCTGTGGAGCGCCCGCCGTTGCGGCAGGAGAGCGCGCAAGCCGCGCCCAGTGTCATTCTCTGGGGGGGCCTGCCCGCGCTGTTTGTCCGCCGGCGCCTGTTCCCCTGGCAGGAGTAAGGAAAGGAATGTCGAAGGAAGTCAAATCGAAACGCCTCGGGCAGAATAACGGCAAAGGCCGTTTCATTGGCACCATCGCCTTGCTGGTGGTCCTCGCGGGCGGCGGCTACGCAGCCTACTATTACGCTGCCGCCAAGCCGGTGGAGGTTCCCACGGTCGCCGTTCGCAAAGGCGAGTTCACGCTCACCGTGCGAGCGCGAGGCGAGATCCGCGCCGTCCGGTCCACGGTTCTCATGGCGCCGCAGGTGCCGAACCCCAAGATCGTCCGTTTGGCTGAGTCTGGCAAGCCCATCAGGAAGGGTGATGTCGTCGTCGAGTTCGACACCGCGCAATACGAAAACTACTACCTGAACTTCGTCACCAGCGCCCGCACGGTCGATAGTGAAATCGTGCAGACGAAGGCCAGCCACAAGATCACCGACGAAGCCGACGCCATGAACCTCATGACCAGTGAGTACGACGTCGAGCGCGCCGAGCTGGAAGCTTCCAAAGCCGAGATCCTTTCCGAGATCGAAGGCGCCAAAACGCGGATCGATGTCGGACTGTCGAAGGGCGCGCTCCAGCAGGTCAAGGCCACTGTCAAGAGCCACGACGTCACGCAGCGCGCCGAACTCGAGCGGCTCGATTCGCGGAAGAACAAGACGCAGCGCGACATGGACCGGGTCAAGAAATATCTCTCGATGATGGTGATCCGCGCCCCCGCTGACGGCATTCTCAACGTATTGCCGAATTTCCGCGCCCAAGGCAACTGGGGTTCCACGCCGCCGCCTTTCAAGGAAGGCGACACCGCCTGGACAGGCGCTCCCATCGCTGAAATCCCTGACCTCGGCGAGATGCGCATCGAGCTGAAATTCGAGGAAGTCGACCGCGGCAAGATCCAGCTTGGACAGACAGTAAAGGTGCGTGTCGATGCCATCCAGGACAAGGAGTTCGACGCGACGCTGGACTGGATCAGCCCCATCGCCTCCCTGAACTTCCGGGGCTTCGGCTCGGCCAACGAGAAGCAGTTCCCGGCGCGCGCCACGCTCAAGCAGACCGACCCCCGTCTCCGTCCCGGCATGAGCGCTACCGGCGTCGTTCTGCTCGAGAGCCAGCCCGACGTGCTGTTGATCCCGGCCAAGGCGAGCTTTATGCAAGGCGGCAGGCCGCACGTCTGGATCCAGAAGGGTACGGGCGCCTGGGAAGCGCGGCCCATCGAGGTCGGCAAGCGAAACGACAACGACATCGTGGTCCTCAAGGGGCTGCGCGTGGGAGAGCGCATCGCGCTCGAAAATCCCGCCGAAGTCGCCAAACGGGCCAAGAAGCTATAGCGAGAATCCACGCAGCCGGTGCAGTCGCCGTTCGAGATGCTCCCGGCGCGGCAAGAGACAGAAGAGCATGAAAAAGGCTGTTTACAGAATCCTGCTGGTTGTCGCTGTGCTCGGCGCGGGCTACGGCATCTACCGGTTTATCCAGGGGCTGCCCTCGCGCCAGGAGACGGTGCCCACCACCCGTGTCCGCCGCGGCGATGTCGTGGTTCGCAGCTTCGCACGCGGCGAGCTGCGCGCCGTGCGTTCCGCCACGCTCACCGCTCCCAACCTTTTTGGCACGGTGCAGGTCACGCGGCTCGCCCCCATGGGCGCCTTCGCCCGCGAGAAGGACCTCATCGTCGAATTCGACGACTCCGAGGTTTTGTCCCGCCTCGAGCAGCGCGAGCTCGAACTCGAACAGGTGGACGAGCAGATCAAGAAGGCCCAGGCCGACCTCGCCATCCGCAACAACCAAGACCAGGTCGACCTGCTCCGGGCGCGCTATTCCGTGCGCCGGGCTGAGCTCGAAGTGAAGAAGAACCCCCTGTTGCCCGCCATCGATCAGAAGAAGAACCTGCTGAACCTCGAAGAGGCCCAACGGCGGTTGCGGCAACTGGAAAGCGACATCAAGTCCAAACAGGAGCAGGCGCTGGCCGAACTGAATGTCCTCCGCGAGCGGCGCAACCGCAACCTGCTCGACATCAACCGCGAAAAGCAGCGCCTTCTCCAGGTGAAGCTCCTCAGTCCCATCAGCGGACTGGTCGCCATCAAGCAGAACCGCGCCGGCTTCTCCGGCATGTTCGGCACGCAGATTCCCGACATCCGCGAAGGCGACCAGGTGCAGCCCGGGATGCCCGTGGCCGAGATCCTCGACCTCTCCGAGCTGGAAGTCATCGCCCGCATCGGCGAGCTGGACCGCGCCAACCTGCACGAGGGCCAGGACGTGCTCATCCGGCTCGACGCTCTCGCCGGCAAAGTCTTCCACGGCAAGATCAAGTCCATGAGCGGCACCGCCAGCGCCAACATTTTCAGCTCCGATCCCGGAAAGAAGTTCGACGTGCTGTTCTCGATCGACATGCGCCAGCTGCTGACAGAGCTCGGCGCCAAGCCCGAGCAGATCGCCCGCATCCTGGCCATCGCTGAAGAGAACCGCAAGAAGCCCATTGCCCAGCCAACGTTTTCGATGTTTGGCGGGATGCCGGATCTGTCCGCCTTGGCGGCCGGCGGCGGCATGCCGGGCATGGGCGGGAGCGGGGCCTCCATTTCGCTGCCCTTCGCGGGCGGCCAGATCCAGGGAGCCGAGGGTGCCAACCAGGGCATGGCCGGCGGTCAGGGCCAAGCGCAGGGACAGCGCCGCATGATGATGATGGGCGGCGCCGGCGGCGGCATGATGTTCGGGGGCGCCAATCTCACCCCGGACCAGCAGAAGAAGATGCAGGAGATCATGAAGAAAGTCCTCGGCGGCAAAAGCCTGATGGAATTGTCGCCCGAGGAGCGGCGCTCGATGTTTGAAAAGCTGCGCGAAGAGGCGAAGAAGGCCGGCATCGAGATGCCGCAGCGCGGCCAGCGCCGCGAAGGCGGCGAAGGCCAGCCCGGCGCGCCGGGCGGCGCTGCTCCGCAGAACGGCGCCGTGCAGGCTGCAGCGGCCGGCGAGCGTGGCGGCCGCAACGGCGGCGGAATGCCCGCACCCACAGGACCTTACTCGCAGAAGGATCTCGAAAACGCCAAGCTTCCGCCTCCGCCCGAGGCCAGCGAAAACATGGAGATCCTGCTCCGCCCGGGGCTTTTGGCTGACGTGGAGATCATCGTGGAGAAGGTCTCCAACGCCATCTATGTGCCCAATCAGAGCATCTTCGAGAAAGACGGCAAGCCTGTCGTTTACGTGAAGGTGAAAGACCGCTTCGAGCCGCGCCAGATCCAGATCGCCAAGCGCTCGGAAACCGTCTCCATCCTCTCTTCCGGACTTCAGCCTGGCGAGACCATCGCGCTTCAGGACCCCACCATCTCGCCTGAAGAGCGTAAGAAGAAACAGGAACAGAAGAAATCCGGTGGCGGCGCCGCCGCCGTGATGCCCATGGGGACGAAGGGGGGACAGTAAGCCGTGGTCGCGCTCCTCGAAGCCTATCTGCCCGAAATCTACATGGGGCTTTCCAGCCTCCTGGTGCACAAGCTCCGCACGCTGTTGACCATGCTCGGCATGATCTTCGGCGTTGGCGCCGTGGTCGCCATGCTCGCCATCACTGCGGGCGTCGAGAAGGAGATGCTCTCCTACATCGATCTTCTCGGCGTGAACAACATCATCATCGAGGCCAAGGAGGCCACCGACCGCACCGAACTTCAGGCCCGGCGCCAGATCAGCCCGGGGATGACCTTCCGCGACTACCGCGCCATCCTCGAAAACACCCAGGGCATCGACAAGGCCACCCCGCGCAAGCGCTTCAAGCCCACCAAGGTCCTGCCGAAGACCTCTGCCGAGCCGCCCATGCTCATTGGCGTCGAGCCGTCCTATATGGACATCCAGAGCATCCGCCTGGTCGAGGGCCGCTTCTTCACCGATGAGGAAAACGCCACCGCCGCGCCCGTCTGCGTGCTTGGCGAATCGGCAAAGGTCAACCTGCTCGGCTTCGAGCCGGCGGTCGGCAAGTTTGTCAAGATCAACGACGTCTGGCTGCAGGTCATTGGCGTGATGGCGCAGCAGGCCGGCGGCGACACCGACGTCGAGGGCGTCGAGATTCTCTCCCGCAACAACCTTGTCGTGAGCCCTCTGCGCACCGTCATGTTCCGTTTCGAGGACCAGAACAGTTATCTCAAGGACGAGATCGACGGGATCTATCTCAAGGTGAAGCCCGGCGTCGATTCCATCGAAACGGCCGCGGTCATCAATGCCATCCTCGCCGCCACCCACAAGGACGCCGGCGATTACAGCGTCACCGTGCCCGCCGGACTGCTTGAACAAAAGAAGCGCACCAGCGACATCTTCAAGGTGGTCATGATCTGCATCGCCGGCATCAGCCTTCTGGTCGGCGGCATCGGCATCATGAACATCATGCTCGCCACCGTGCTCGAACGCACCCGCGAGATCGGCATCCGCCGCGCCATCGGGGCGCGGCAGGCGGATATCGTCCGCCAGTTCCTCACAGAGGCCGTCATGATCTCCATGATCGGCGGCTTCCTCGGCATCCTCTTCGGCGTCACTCTGGCTCAGATCATCGCCGCCGCCGCCGGCTGGTCCACGGTTGTGACGTTCACCTCCATCGCCGTGGCCTTCGGCGTCTCCGTCGGCATCGGGTTGCTGTTCGGCATCTACCCGGCCGTTCAGGCCGCCAAACTCGACCCGATCGAAGCCATCCGTTATGAGTAGTTGCCAAAATCTTCAGGTCAAATCCATGCGCAGTCTTGCCGTTTTCCTCATCACCGCTCTTGTTGTGCCTGCGCAACAGGCGCCCGTTCCTCTCTCCGTCCAGGCCTCCCAGGGGCCGGTCCAGCAGCCCGGCGCACCCGCGCAGCCTGCTCCGTCGACAACAGCGCAACCTCCCGTCGGCGCCGGCGCCGAGGCCCGCATGAACTTCGCCGTCGAGGACGCCTCCGCCCCGTGGGTCGGCTCCGGCGCATGGATGCGGCGCGTCTTCTCTCCCGGGGACACGCGGGTCACCATCCAGCCGCCGGTTCGCCTGAAGGACTACGTCGTCGACGGGAAGCTTGTGCTTTCCCTGAAGAGCTACCTGGATCTTGTCCTCGCCAATAACACGGACATTGCCATCCAGCGGCTCTCCATCGAGGTGCCGAAGAACGCCATTCAGCGCGCCTTCGCCATCTTCGATCCGCTGCTGACGTCCAACTTCAACGCCACGCGCTCCAACACGCCGGCCATCAACCAGCTCCAGGGCGCCAGCGTGGTGAGCCAGCTCAACCAGCCGCTGAACACCCGCTTCCAGCAGTTGCTGCCCACCTCCACCACCGTGTTCACGCAGCTCAACTGGTCCAAGCTCTCCACCAACGACCAGTTCGCCATTTTCAATCCCGCCTACACCACCACCTGGCAGATGGGTTTCAACCAGCCCCTGTGGCGCGGCCGCGGGCCCTACATCACCAAGCTGCCCATCACCGTCGCCCGCGCCTCCCGCCGCCAGCAGGAGTTCAACGTCCGTGACGTTCTGTTACGGCTTCTCGTCACCGCCGAACAGGCTTACTGGGACGTCATCAGCGCGCGCGAGAGTCTCAAGGTGAACCAGCAGGCGCTGAAGCTCGCCGAAGCCGCTCTGGAGCGCACCAACCGCGAAATCGAGCTCGGCGCCACCAGCGAACTGGAGCGCTTCCAGCCCGAACAGAACGCCGCCACTGCGCGCATCAACGTCACCCGCACGGAGTATCTGCTCCGCCAGTTTGAAGACGCCTTGCGCCGCCAGATCGGAGCCGACCTGGATCCGGACGTCCGCGACCTGCCCGTCGAACTCACCGAGGACGTCACACGGCCGCCCGATCCCGAGCAGTACGACCGCGAGAAACTGGTGAAGGTCGCCTTAGAAAACCGTCCCGACCTCAAGGCGCAGCGCACCGCGCTCGACATCAACGACCTGCAGATCCGGAACGCGCTGAACTCGATCAGGCCGGCTCTCAACCTGACCGGCTCGTATCAGACCTTCGGCCGCGGCGGCCCCGGCTTCAACCGCAGCTCGGGTGTTCCCGTCTTCGTCCCCGGCGGCCCTGTCGACGCCTGGAGCATGATGTTCGGCTTCAATTACAATACCTTTGCTTTCGGCCTCCAGCTCCAACTGCCGCTGCGCGACCGCTCCGCCTCGGCCAACCTTGCGGATGCCGTCGTCAACAAGAAGCTGGCGGCGCTCCGCGAGCGTTCCCTCGAGCAGCAGATCCGCCAGGAAGTGCTCAACGCCATCACCAACGTGGAAAGCAGCCGCGAAGGCGTGCGCCTGGCGCAGATCGCCGTCGACTACGCCCAGAAGCGCGTCGAGGCTGACCAGAAGCGGTACGACCTGGGCGTCATCAACATCTTCTTCCTGCTCTCGGCCCAGAACGATCTGGCCAACGCGCAGTCAAACCTCGTCAACCAGACCGTCAATTACAAGCGCAACCTGCTGATCCTCCAGCAGCGGCTGGGCACGCTGCTTGACGACCGCGGCATCGTGATCGACTGACCTGCCCGAACCCCTAAGATAGAGAGGCGGGCCCGCGCGGGCCCGCCTTCTTCACATGGGCCGCATTCACGTCCTCAGCGACCAGGTCGCCAACAAAATCGCCGCCGGCGAGGTGGTCGAGCGGCCTGCATCCGTTGTCAAAGAGTTGCTCGAAAACTCCCTCGATGCCGGCGCAGGCTCGATCCGCGTGGAAGCGGAGGGAGGCGGCCGCCGCTTCATTCGCGTCGCCGACGATGGCTGCGGCATGCTGTGCGACGACGCCTTGCTGGCCCTCGAGCGCCACGCCACGTCCAAGATCTCGCGTGTCGAGGAACTGGAATCCGTCGCCACGCTCGGCTTCCGCGGCGAGGCGCTGCCCTCCATCGCTTCCGTTTCGCGCATGGTCATCGAGACCCGCGCCGCCGAGGAGCCCTCCGGCGCGCGTGTCGAAGTCGCCGGCGGCCGAATCCTCTCCGTCGGCGAGTGCGTCCGCCCGCCGGGCACTGCCATCACCGTCCGCGACCTGTTCTTCAACGTGCCCGCGCGCCGCAAGTTCCTCCGCAGCGAACAGACGGAACTCGCCCACATCGCCTCGCTTGTCACTCACTACTCTCTGGCTCATCCCTCGAAGAGCTTCGAGCTCTTCCACGAAGGCCGGAAACTGCTGGACGCCACGCCCGTGCTCACCCCCGCCGAGCGCGTCTTCCAGGTCTTCGGCGGCGAGACGCTGGAAGAACTCATCGAACTGGAGCCGCGCGCCGCGCTCGAAGGGCGGCTCACGCTCTCCGGCTTCATCTCGCGCCCGCAGGTGCAGAAGTCGAACCGCAACTCGATCTTCCTTTTCGTCAACCGCCGCCTCATCCGGGACCGCCTGCTGCTCCACGCCATTTCCGCCGCCTATGCCAACCTGATGCCGCCCTCGGCCTTCCCTTTCGCGCTTCTGTTTCTCGACTGCGACCCGGCAGAGGTCGACGTCAACGTCCATCCCTCCAAGACGGAGGTGCGCTTCCGCTCCTCCAGCGCCATCCACGACTGCGTGCGCGACACTCTGCGGGAGGCTCTTGTGGCCAGCCGGCCCGCGCCCGCCGCGCCCCTTCCCTCCATACCCTCGCCTTTCCCCGCGCCCCAGCCCGGCGCACGGTTGCCCTTCAGCGAGTTCACGCAAGCTCTGGAGGACTTCCGCTATGCGGGCATCCGCCCGGATGCGCCCCGCTCCGTGCTGCCCGGCATCGAGCTTGCGCCTCCGCCCGCCCCGGAGCCGAGGCTCGATCTGCAGCCACCGCCGGTGCCTCCCGAGGACGAGCGCCCGGCGCCGCCCGTCCGGGAATCCGCTGATCTGCCGCGGCTCCGCGTCCCGGATACGCACACCGTCATCCCGGAAGGGCTTGCGCTCGACGTGCCGTCGTCGATGGCGTCCCTTGACGACGTGCTCATCCTCGGCCAGCTCCACAACAGCTTCATCATCGCCGCCGGTCCCGACGGTTTGTGGATCATCGACCAGCACGTCGCCCACGAGCGAATCCTGTTCGAGCAGTTCCTCGACCGGCTCTCCCGCGGGCGCGCCGAGCAACAACGTCTCCTGTTGCCTCTCGTCCTCACCCTGACTCCCGCCCAAGAGGCTGACTACCAGCGGATTGCATCGGAACTCGAGCGCGCGGGCTTCGAATCCGAGCCCTTCGGCCAGCGCACCATCGCCGTCAAGGCGGTGCCTGCGGACCTGCCGCCCGCGGCCATCGAACAAGTCTTCTTCGAGATCCTGGAGATCGCCGAAGCCGAGATGCGCCGCGCCAAGCCGGAGGACTTTCGCTGCGCCCTGGCCGCATCGCTCGCCTGCCGCGCCGCCATCAAAATCAACACCCGGCTGGAGCCGGAGAAGATGGAGTGGCTGGTGCGCCAGCTGGCCCGCACTCGCTACCCCATGAGCTGCCCGCACGGGCGCCCCGTCGCCCTCCGCTACTCCAATCGCGACATCCTCCGCAGTTTTCACCGAATCTAGCGGGCAGCCTGCGGACGCGCAGCTCCGGTCGGCGCGCCTCACCCCGTGGCTTCAAGGGTGCGCGATTCCGCATTCTTCCCCGAATCCGCGCGGCCGTGCGCCGGGTCTATACTGGTAGTGGCGGGTTTGGTTTCGATCCTCGAATGAGGGAAACGGGCCTGCCCGGCGCCCCTGTCGCGCGGAGCTTGCATTGTTTGCAGCGTCTGCCCGCCGGAGGCGGCGAGGAAGAACAAGCTTTGCGGCCCGCACCAGCGCCGCACTGTCCAGCCTGCCAGGCTGCGCATTCCGGAATGAAAGCGCCCCTCGGCCGGCGCCCGTGACAGCGCGAGCGGCCGGCGCGGCGGCCGAGGAGGCGCGCGGCGCGCCCCCGAACGGGGCAAGCGCCGCCGGAAGAGGCACTGGCAGGGGGACGCCCGATGACGGCGCTGCCCGCGCTGCGATGCGCCGGCAGCCATGGCCCGGCCCGGGATCCGGGCCGGCAGGCTGTCCCTGCCCGAAACATTTTGTTAGGATTTTGTACAACCCCATGCAGGACAAACTGAACATCGCCGTGTTCATCGACTACGACAACACGGAAATCGGAGTGAAAAGCACGCTGCGGCGCGATTTCGACGTGGCGCTGGTGCTCAATGCGCTCAAGGAGCGCGGCGACCTCGTGGCCAAGTTCGCCTACGCCAACTGGAGCCGGCAGGAGTCGGCCACGCGCCAGATGGCCGAAAACGCGGTGCAGATGGTGCAGCGCATCCCGTCGCCCCGCGGCGACAAGAACGGCGCCGACATCAACCTGGCCCTCGACGCGCTGGAGATGGCCTTCACGCACGACCATGTGAACGCCTTCGCCATTGTGAGCGGCGACTCGGACTTCATCCCGCTCGTGAACAAGCTGAAGGAATACGGCAAGACCGTGTTCGTCATCGGAGGGCGCGCCTTCACCTCCACCATCCTCCAGCAGAACTGCCACGAGTTCATCAGCTTCGAATCGCTGCTGAATGTGGCGCCGGAGGAGGTGCAGCCGCTTCCGGAGCCGCAGCCGCGCGAAAGCTGGCGCGAGCGCCGCGAAAAACGCATGAAGGAGCGCGAGGAGCGGCGCAAGGAACGCGAGGCGCACCGGCAGCAGGAGCAGCAGAACCGCCCGCAGGCGCTCGATCTGGCGCTCGCCATGCCCCTGGTGGAGCGCGCGCTGCAGGTGCTCGAGCGCCGCAACGTGCAGCCGCAGCTGGGGCTGCTGAAGTCCACCATGCTCCAGCTGGATTCCACCTTCAGTGAGAGCGCCTACGGCGCGCGGAGCTTCTCTGACTTCGTCGAAAAGCTCAAGAAGGCGGATCTCGTCCGCGTAAAGGGCTCCGGCGGCCGCTACTTCATCGAGCGCAGGCACCGGCTTCCGGAAAAGGCTCTGCCGCGGCCGGATGAGGCGCTCACTCTGCTGCGCGATGTGCTCGAAATCCACCGCCTCGAGTTCGAGGAAAGCAGCCAGAGCTCGGAGGACCTGCTGGCATGGATGAAAGAGGAATCCCCCGATTTCGATCCGGCCAATTACGGCTTCCAGAGCTTCTCCGAGTTCCTGAACTTCGCCCAGGACAAGACCGTCGTGCGACTGGAGCCGCGCGAGGAGGGCGGTCTGAAGGTGAACCTCGGCGCCGAGTTTTACCCGCCGGCGCCGCCGGAGCAGGAGAAGAAGGAAGAAGAAGAGTACAGCGAGCTGGACTTCGTGCAGCCGATCGTAGCCGGACAGCCCACCGCCACCGGCGAGATCCCGCTGCCCGAAGAGCCGCCCAAGCCGAAGAAGCGCGTCACGCGCAAGAAGGCAGCCGACAGCGGCAGCGGCGAGAAGGTCCGCCGCACGCGCCGCAAGAAAACCTCATAGGATGTCTGCATGGCATCCATCGAGCGCATCTTTCCGCCCGATTCGCCGGCGCCGCGCGGGCCCTATTCCCCCGCCGTGGTCGCCGGCGATTTCATCTACGTTTCCGGCCAGGGGCCCGTCGACCCGGCCACCAACCAGCTCTCCTACGGGGACATTCAGCACGAGACCCGGCTGACATTAAGCAACGTGATGCGGATTCTCGCCGCCGCGGGCGCCTCGGCCGGTGACGTTGTCAAGTGCAACGTCTATCTGCGCGACGGCAACGATTTCGCTGCCATGAACGAGGTCTACCGCGAATTCTTCGGCGATCAGCGCCCGGCGCGCACCACCGTGGCCGTCGCCTTCGCCGATCCGCTGATGAAGGTCGAGATCGACTGCATCGCGTTCAAGCCCTGGTGAGACGCGCCCCGGCGTGACACCGGCGCCGGCGCAGCCCGTGCTTTCTGCGACACTGAGATTCCGCAGCGTCGCCACTATCGCCGCAGGCATTGCTCCCAACAGGTTCGCTTGCGATCAGGCAGATCTGCAGCACAGCGTCCCGCTACGGCAAGAACGGCCCTTTCGGCGAAGTCCACTCCATAGAGACGTCCGCCGGCACGCGACTGCCGTGGACCGACGCCACAGGTGTGAAGAGCCAAGCGGCCGGGAAGGATGCAGGTCCGTTGGCGGTGTGAGATGCGCCTTCTCCGTCTTCAGGCTGCCCCAGGCTTCGATTGACTGGCGGTCAGTCGGCGTTTGTAAAGCAACCACAGAGCCGCCAGGGCCGCGACCGCGGCCGGCGGCCACCACCAGGTGCGCGGAATCCCGGCTTCCACCGAGCGCAGCAGAAGTTCGGATTCCAGCGCAGCCAGCGATGCGTTGTCCTCCTCGCTGAGGATCTCGACCTGGAGAAGTTCGCCCCCCGCCGGAAGAACCACAGTGCGCAGCACGCTGCGGCGGCCGTCCGGCTCGACGAAATGCTCCACCCACTCGGCCCGCCGCCGCGCCGTGCCGGCCGGCGCCCGGCTGATGATGGCGAACCAGCGGAGGTCTTCGGGGCCGGCCACGGCCAGTTCGCGGCCCTCGATGCGGTTGCCGGAAGCCTCCAGGAACCGCTGCATGTCCATTCCCTGCACGGCGATCATGGCGTCCGGGATCCGAAGCGTGGTGTTCTTGCCGAGCGGCAGACGCAGAGGGCCGCGCCGCCATGCAATGCGCGGGAAGTCCTGCGGGCGGTCCGGACTCTGCATGGCCCTGCTCCTATTGTGCGCGGCAGGCAGTCGGAAGGGAAGCTGCAAGCCGCCGCTCTGCTACCATAACCAGCGATGCATCCCGCACAGCCTCAACCCGCCGTCCGGATTGAAAACGCCCCCGACTACCGCGAGAATTACTCCAACAGCGTGCAGCTCCGCATGAGCCTCTGGGACTTCCTGCTGACCTTCGGGCTGATGCGGCAGACCGGGCCGGAATCGGTCGTGATTCAGAATTTTCAGGGCATCTACCTCAGCCCGCAGCAAGCCAAGGCCCTCTTGAATGTCCTGCTGACCAACGTCCAGCAGTACGAAGCGGCATTCGGCGAGATCCGCTTGGAGCCGCAAACCGGCCCCGGTCCCGTCCAATAGCGAGGGGGACAGCCTGATCTGGCGGTTTCGCGCATTCCGGGCATGTTCTCGCCCGGTGTGACAGGCAGCTTCCCGGCGCTGAAAAGCATCCGTTCTGGAACTGCAATTGGCCGGATTGCAATAAGTTGCGCCTTTGCGGGCGTAAGAGAGTCGTCGGTCCCCTCGTCCGCTTCCCGTAAGTCTGCCGGGAGGGTATTTTCTTGGGCTGTGAAGCCGGGCTGGAAGCAACCGTAGTGCCTATCTGCCAGAAAATCATTCATTTGCAGGCGCCGCTGGGGAAGCAAGATTAAATGAGGGAAAGCTCTGAACTTGCCATATCAGGCTGTCCCCCTCGGAGAGTCAGCGGATGACCTGGAAGAGGTTGGAGTAATCGTCGGTCCAGGGGCGCATCCACTCCGCCTTCTCAAGAGGCTGGCCGCCCTTCTGGTACGGCTCTCGGGCTAACACCCCGGCGTGGTTCGCCATCAGGACCCACGTCGTCCCGAAGCACCGCCCGTCGTCGCTGTCCTCGGTTTCCACGAGCAGCGCCGCCTTGCCCAACAGTGCGGCTTCCCGCTCCAGCACGGGCTTCAGGTCCACATAGCGGTTCGAGATGTGAACCGCCAGCACGCCGTCGGTCTTCAGGTGGCGGAAGTAGAGGAGTATGGCCTCTTTCGTAAGCAAATGCACAGGAATGGAGTCGCTGCTGAAGGCGTCCATCACCAGCAGGTCGTAGTTCTGCGGAGGCTCGCGCTCCATCGAAAGGCGCCCGTCGCCCAGAGCGATCTCCACCGAGCCCTCCGCGTTCTCCAGATACCAGAAATAATTCTTGGCGATCCGCGGCACTTCCGGATTCAATTCATAAAACCGGTAGACGTCGCCAAAGCGCGAATAGGCGGCAATCGTTCCCGCCCCCAGACCCAGAATGCCGACCCGCTGAAAACTGCCCTGCGGCCGCGAAGCCATCCACAATCCGAGCCCTGTGTCCTCGCAATAATAGGTGGCGATCTCGCGCCGGCGCGCCGGGTGCGTGTACTGCTCGCCATGATTGATGGCGCCGTGGACCAGCGTGCGGTAGCCCTCCCAATCATAAATGCCGTTATACTGCCGCACCCGCAATTCCCCGTAAAAATTCCTGTTCACTGCCAGTGCGCCGACAGTCATCTGGCGCATCTCACGTCCGAGAAAGCCCCACAGCACGGCCACACCGGTCATCAGCAGGATGGAAGGCCAGCCGAGCAAGTCCTTGCGGAACGGCCATTCGGGGTCGAGGTACAGCACCAGCGCGGCCAGAAGGCCGCATAGCCCAATCGCGATGGGCAGTTCATACAAGGCGCTGAACACCGCAGGCGCCAGCACGGCGACGAACAGGCCGCCCAGCGCTCCGCCTACCGACACCATCAAATAAAAGCCCGTCAGGTGCCGCGGGTCCGGCTTGAGCCTCGCCAGTTCGCCATGGCAGACCATGCAGGTGACGAAGAAGCACAGCGCGTAGCCCGCCAGCAGCCAGGTCAGGCGAGGGCGCGCTTCCGGGCCGAGTTGCACCAGCCACACCAGAGCCGCCAGAGCCACGGGCAGCAAGGCGAGGAAAACGCGGCGCGCATACCACCTGGGCGCGTCGAAGGCCAGGATGAACGTGAGCAGGTAAAGAGCCAGCGGCAGCACCCACAGGAAGGGGATGGGCGCGAGATCCGTCGTCATGTGCGTGGTCAACGCCAACAGCAGCATCGACGGGCCGGTGGCGAGCGCCGCCCACAGCAGATGCATCTGCAACGGCGGCGGCGCACCTGAATCTCCTGCCACCTCGATCTCCGGGTCACTGCTCGCCCGCAGGCTCTTCCATCCCGTGACCGCGCACAGCACGCCGAAAAGCGCGAAGCCCCCGCTCCAAGCCCACGCCTGATGCTTCAGCGTGAGCGCCGGCTCCACCAGCGACGGATACGTCAGCAGGGCCAGCATCGATCCAAGATTGGACAGCGCATACAGCCGGTACGGGCTGCGCCCCGGATAAGCGCGGGCAAACCAGGCCTGCACAAGCGGCGCCGTCGTGGAGAGCAGAAAATAGGGCAGGCCGACGGTGACTGCCAGAAGCGCGAGGATGCGCGCCACGGGCAGCGCCGGCGTGGCCGGCTTCCACTTCGCATCGGGCAGGATCGGCAGCACGGCAAGCGCCGCCGCCAGCAGCAGCACATGCAGCAGCCACTGCCGTCGCGGCGCCAGCCGCCTCACCACGCCGTGCGTGTAACCGTAGCCGCCCAGCAACGCGGCCTGGAAAAACAGCAGGCACGTGGCCCAGACCGCAGCTGTCCCGCCGAACCACGGCAGGATCATTCGCGCAATCATCGGCTGCACCTGGAACAGCAGAAAAGCGCTGAGAAAAACGGTAAGGGCGTACAACCACATGCCGGACTCTGATTTTACGGGATTCCGCAGACGGTGTCCCGAGCTCAGTTGAAAGCTAAGGCGGCTCATGGCTATTCTACGCCACCGCCTGCCGGGTGGCTGGCTGCAATCCATCCAGGATCGCCTTC